>ERZ1027064.69-NODE-69-length-54381-cov-10.960976_pt1 | contig 54381 bp, 47 predicted proteins | sample MGYA00519422_ERZ1027064 | MGnify/ENA primary metagenome ERZ1027064 (study PRJEB26926, sample SAMN06164492) | human gut metagenome | biome: ENVO:00009003; feature: ENVO:2100002; material: ENVO:00002003 | host: Homo sapiens | place: USA | collected 2012 ... | reverse complement strand
TGAAATCTCATAAAGATAGAACTGCATAAAATAAGTGTCGGAATTTACTCAAATTTTTCCTACTTTGGACATTGGTTTTTACAACGGTATTGTATAGTGAAGCAGAGGAAAAACAAAACATGTTTCAGAGAGGAGAAACGATTATGAGAATTAAGAGTATGATGAAGGGTATGCTTGCTGTTGTAATGGCAATGTCTATGGCAGCATGCTCCGGAGCACCTGCAGCAGACCAGACTTCTTCTGAGTCACCGTCACCGGCACAGACAGAAAGTACAGCAACAGAGCAGGAAACAATCGTAACAGAAGTATCTGCAGAAACGCAGACGCAAGAAGAAACAGCAAAAGCACCGAAATATGTTTTCTGTTTATTGGTGATGGTATGAGCTATCCCCAGTTTCAGGCAGCATCTGACTATCTTGGAGCAATAGCAGATGAAGATTATGTCAAGGCACTTCCGAGCAATAGCTATGAAGACCGTGGAGGAGCAGTACTGGACGGACCGGAAGCAGGATACAAGGTTACCTATACACAGGCTGATGCAGAAGCGGTTACGGCTGAAGATGGAAGGGTTATTCTGATGGATGAGCATCTGGCAGATTCCGACGCTATGGATTATGATATGGATCGTGCAGATGGAGAATGGGCATTATCTGACTATGTACAAAAGGGTATTGAAGTATTGGATAATGGCACCAGATTCTTTATGATGTGTGAAGGTGGAAAGATTGACTGGGTATGTTTTCAGCCCAGTCCCGGCAGATTTCCGTCATCAGCAGACGGAAGCGGATTTACACACCTGCTTCTTATGTACATGAACTTGGATTAAAATTCGGTATTCATATTATGGGAGGGAAGAGTTTCATTTAATCAGATGATGAAGGATATTAAGTCAGGAAAAGATACGGATTTTGTTGACGAGCTTATTTTTAAGGTCATAAATGCACCGACCAAGAGAATGAAAATTGAATATGTCTAAGGCAAATTACAAAGCCGCTTATTCTTATTGATTTTAAGAGTAGGCGTTTTTTTGCGTTCTCTTGTACTTGTTTACATAGCCACCTTGACAAAGTGGCTAAAACTATGCGAAAGGAGGACGCATCTATGTCAAATCGCAAAAAGACGGTGTTGTCGACAGAGATTGTGACAGCCGTGGAGGACTGCGGCTTTTTTGAAAGCATTCCCCTATGGGCGGTGACGCTCATCGGCGGGCTGTTCATCACAGTGCTGTCGTTCATTATGATAATGTCGGTGTACGGCAGGTTTTTCAAGCTGTACCTTTATACCGCAATCGCTCCCGTCCCTCTTTCTTCTTTGCGGGAGAGCCGAGCCAGAATGTCGGCAGGAGCTTTATCAAGAGTTATTGTGCCGTGTGCCTTGAGGGTGTAATCATCGTGCTTGCCTGCATTATCTTTTCGGTGTTTGCGGCTTCCCCGCCCGTGGTCAATCCCGATGCGGCTGCGGTCACGATGGTGTGGAGCTATATCGGGGAACTGGTATTCAATATGCTCGTCCTTGTCGGTGCGGTCAAGATGGCAGACCGTGTCGTGCGTGAAATGATGGGCTTGTAAGGGAGAAAGCGGATGAAACGTGTATATATATTTAAGGACGGGGTGCAAAATGCTTCGTTGTCGATAGATTTGGATTACAACCTTGAGATTGTAAGATGTGAAGATTTTGAGGATCGCATAAATCTAAAAGAATGTGCGAGGAAATCCTTTAATAAGGCGTTAAACGAGCGTGATTTAGGAGATTGTGAGGATTCAACATCTTCTCTGACTACGGGGGAAATTCATTTTGTTAGAGGAAATCCTACCGAGTTTTCAATGGATGTCTGCATTGTATGCAGAGATACAGAGGAAGATTTTTACAGACTTATTCACAAAAAAACAGGGTTCACTTATCGGGATGAATACTATTGGAACAAAGCCCCTCATTCCGCAGGAATACAGAAAAAGGCTAAGTATATTAAGAAAAGGGGAAAATGGCAGCTTGTCAGAACGCAGTATTTGAATATCAAAAACAGATACCTGCGGCAGAACGACCACGACCATCCCTCTTTCATATGCTATATTGAAGCTGTAAACAATGTATATAACGCAAGAATGAGTTGGAAGTAAACGGAGTAAAACTTGAAGAATCGTCATTTTTCCAAAGATGGCGATTTTTTTGTGCTAAAAAGGAGGTGTTTATGGATTGGAAGTAAAGATAAATAAAGAAATCCGTAATTACACGGAATCCATGTTTTTCGGGCTGTCTATGCGGCAGTTCCTTTTTTCCGCCCTTGCCTGAGGCATACTTCTATGCCCAGAAAGCAGGGCAAAATTAAGAAAACACCCTGCGGGTATCCCTTTATGCCCAAGATGCAGGGCGAGTAATTGACTTTGACCATCGCCCCTTTAAAAATGTGGAAGTCATGGATGAGGCAATGATATCCTTATGGAATCAAAGAGTAAATCATGATGACAATGTGTATATTTTGGGGGATTTCTGCTATAGAAACGAAAAAAGTGCGGAATGGTATCTGAGTCAACTAAAGGGACATAAGCATCTGGTTCTTGGCAACCATGATACCAGGCTGCTGGATAATGAGATTGCAATGGGATATTGTGACTCCATCGATAGGATGATGATGTACGTGTCGGATAGTAGGAAAGAGATATGTCTGTGCCATTTATCCGATGTCGGAATGGAATGGCTCTTACAGAGGTCACTTGCACTTTTATGGTCATATTCACGATAAGAGGGATGAAACATGGGAATATATGAATCAGGGGGAGAACGCTTATAATGTGGGCTGCATGTTATATGGATACAGACCGGTACGCCTGAATGAGATTGTGAAGGCGAACAGGACTATATGATTGTCTGCGGAGGTTTTGGTCTTTGCGTAAGCGGCGGATGTTCGAAGAATATAGTGCCCAAAAAGGAAGTTCTATGTTATAATTCAAATAACATCAAGGACTTCGCAACACACAGAGCAGATGTAAGGTGGCATGATGAGTAAAAATATATGCAGATTAGATGGAAATCAAATTTTTTTATCCGTACTGAGGGATGATGAGGAGGCAGTCGGCTTATACGCGAAGTGGATGTCGGATGAAACCACCTGTGTCTTTATAGAGCATGCGCATTCTGTGGTGGACATCACCCGGATGCCCGGTTGGGTAAGAGACCATTCTGTCATGCGGATAGGAATTGTCCTGAAAGAGACAGACACATTGATTGGATATTGTCATATTGACCATCGAACTGAGGATATGTCAGCCTGGTTATCCATTAACATCGGAGAAAAGGCGGTGCGTGGAAAAGGCATTGGAACCGAAGTCGTGCAGATACTCTTGCGGTACTGCTTTATGGTGTTGGGAGTGTATAGTGTCCATCTGGATGTACTGGAAACGAACACCCCTGCCATTAAGTGTTACGAGAAGGCAGGATTCAGAATAAGTGGCAGATACCGGGGGCATTGTTACTATATGCGGAACCACTATGACTGGCTGCACATGGATATCTTATATGAGGAATACCGGCAACCACTTGAACCTTAAGGGGCTTCATGCGAAAAGTGTCCGCAAGTTAGCGGGCACAACAAAAAAAGTCCGTCGGTGCGTTAAAGCATCGACGGACTTTTGCTTTGCCATTTTGCAAAAGTAAAAATAAAAAAAATTACAGAGTCTGATGCACCTCGCGGATCACGGCGTCGGTAAGCTCCGGAGCTTTCGCGGGATCGATGTCATCTGGAAATTCCACATCAATGGTGGAAGCAACCGGCCGGTAGTTCAGACGCAGTGCGTTTTTCTGAATATAATCGGTAGCCTGATTGTAAGTTTCCTCTGTAACGCCATTTAAAGTGATCGTATATAATTTTGCCATAATCTATCATCCTTTCTGTTGGTTTATGAGTTTGTGGAAACATTTCCTTGTTTCTGTATATAGTATATCTCTTTTTATAAAAAAAAGAAATGCGCAAAAATTATAAATATAATAATAGGAATCATTACTATATTTGTTAAATATATACAATATATCAAATAGAAAAGAACTTACAATGATTGACAGAAAGTGTAAATTTCAATATAGTGGAAGAAATGGAAATAAATGTATGGAGGCATCTTACGATTGAATATTGCAAAGGATAAATGGATGAAATACAAAGGAACTTCGGGCAGAGCGGTTCTGACTCTGTGCGGTGTCTACGGGGTGGCATATCTGTTCAGCTTACAGCCGGTGAACCGGATCTATTACAGTGTTCTGAATGTGCTGCTGGCTGTGGGAATCTATTCTATGTTGCAGCAGACGGAGCAAAATTTCCGGAAAATAGAGGAGAAAAGGGACAGGAAGCGCAGAATCTGTTATGTGGCAGTGATCAGCTTCCTGTTTGCCTTGTCCATGGTCATGGGATATCAGCTGCAGAATCTGGGAATGACGGATTGCGGAGTCCGGGGCAAAGGGATGATCCTGATCCGTGCGCTGTGCTTAAGTGTTGCCGCATTTCCTTTTGCAAATCTGTTGCTTGACGGGATAGACCGACTCTCTGCGAGAGGAGAAGCAACGATGTCGGGGAGATATTGGAAGTCCGGCATTGTATTCGCAGTAACGGCAGTCGTTATTTTCCTGTGCCTGATTCCGGTATGGCTGGCTTATTACCCGATCATCATGTCTTACGATTTTCACAGACAGGTCAACGAAGCGTATAAGGGCCTGGAATGGTTTTATCCCTTGCAGCCCATTGCACATACATGGCTGATCCGGCTGTTTTTACAGATTGGAACGGCCATCGGATCCTACGAGGCGGGAATGGCCTGTATGGCGGTATTCCAGATGGTGCTGTATGCTCTGGTCATGGGTTATGCAACGTCCATGATCTGGCGGATGACTGCTAAAAAATGGCCAGTGGTGGTAACAACACTATTTCTGGCGCTTTTCCCATACAACACGGTTTTAGTGGTGTGTACCACAAAGGATACCTTGTTTACCATATTGTTTACGTTGTTCTTTTTACTTTTTCTGGAGAGAAATTATTTCAGCAACGGAAAAAAGAAAATCCTCATGAACATTCTTCTGGTGGCTGAGGGCTGTCTGATGATGCAGTTTCGTAATAATGCAGTATATGCGGTGGCGGTATTTATGCTGCTGTTATTGATCCTGCGGCCGAAAAAGGAAAAACTGGGTATTCTGATTCTGGGGATTTGTCTGGTACTGGGAGAGACCGGAATGCGAAATGTGATCCAGACAGCCATAGGGACCCGGCTGGAGGCTCCGAAGATCGAGGCTTACAGCGTTCCCATCCAGCAGTTTGCCAGAGTGGCATATTATCATGGAGAGGAACTGGAGGTGCAGGATCCGGAGCTGGCGGCATTGCTGGAAAAATATGTGCCGAGAGATCATTGGGATGCTTATTATGCGCCGCTGGCAGATACCATCAAGGGCGCGGTAAATGCTTCGGCATATACGGAGAATTCCAGGCAGTTTTTGAGAGACTGGCTACGAGTGGGCAAACGGTATCCGAACGAGTTCCTAGATGCTTTTCTGGAACTGACCAGAGGATACTGGTTCTGGGATGATTTCTCCTGGGCGGAAAATCTGGGCTATGGCACAGACACAAGGTATGGTGTGCTCTTTACCTATACTTCCTCGGAAATCGAAGGCTATGGCAGTATTGAACATCGGTCGAAATTCCCGGCACTGGAAAAAGTGCTGGAAAAGATCGTCAGTGGTAACTGCTTTAATGAATGGCCGGTGCTTTCCGTTATTTTTCATGGATCTCTATACAGCTGGAGCCTGTTCTTTTTGATGGTGTTGTGCCTGTATCGAAGAAAATACTGGTGCTTCCAGATGAGCTTACTGCCGTTTTTATACTTTGGGACTATGTTGCTGGGACCGGTAGTGCAGGTACGTTATTTATTCCCCATTATGGTAATGCTGCCGGTACTTGCGGCATTTTTCTCGAGTGACAGGATAAAGAGCCAAAGCAATGAAAACAGGGAACAAAAGGTTGTTTTTCTGGGCCGGAAAATCTATAATAAGGCTATTGGATGATAATATAAACGGAAAGAGGACCCAATGGAGAATCAGGAGAAGAACGAAACAACTGTGCTTCCGGAGAATCCGGAGATTATGGTAAAGAATCCCCGGATCGGAAAGGTACGGAAACTGGAAGAGGAAGTCAGGCGCCAGAATGAGCTGGAGCAGCTCAGAACCAAACGGATCCGCAAGGAGCAGGAATATATCGAGCAGATGAGCAAGGCAGTGGAAGACCACCTGCGCAATACCAGAGAGGAACAGCGGTATAACGAAGAATTTGAACGGCTGATCCGCAAGGATGTCTATCGGATGCACGGCATCAGTGAGGACAAGCTGCAGGGAATGACGGAGTACCGCAATGCCTGGTATCAGGGAACGGCGTTCGGCATGTTTTTTCTGTCGCTGATTCTGACCGGAATCTGCGGATATCTTCATGGCTTCGGTTCGGAATTGTGTATTTTTATGGCATTTTATACCGCTATTGAGGGGACACTTCTGACCAATGGGAAAAGACAGCATGCATTGTTGGATATGGTGACAAGAATTCTGTATCTGCTGTTGTTTCCGGCCATGCTGATCGTATTTGTCTGTTTTGAACTGGGATTTACGGAGTATGGGATCGTCGTACCGGTACTGACGATTGCCGGTGTGGTGATTCTGGTGCTGGGAGCGGTATCGTACTTTGTGTATGACCCATACCGCCTGGACCGTAAGAACCACAAAAAGGCGGACCGCTATATCCGGGATATAGAGAAAGCCGCTGTCAAGGAAGTGGAACTGGAAGAAAAGGCACTGGCAAAACAGGCCAGAAAACAGGAAAAACTGGAACTTAAGGAAGAGGCCAGACAGGAACGGGCAGCAAAGCGAAGGGAACGGAAGAACCGGAGGGATGAGAAGCTCACCGGCTGGAAAGAAAGCATTCGCGAAAAGCTTCCGGCGAAGAAGAAAGCCACAGAGGAGAGCAGAACGAAGACAGGCATCTCAAAAGAGCCGGAAGCCGTGACGGAGGAAAAGCCGCAGGCAGGTGCAGAGGAGTCCGGGACGCCGGAGACAACCGGACCGGTAGAAAACACAGAGCCTGTAGAGACTGTGGAACAGAAGGATGCACCTGCGGAACCGGAGCAGGGGACACCGGAAGAGACTGGTAAAGCGGAAGAAATTGATACAACAAATGGGGAGGAGAAATAATGGCCTATTATCTGATTGATTTTGAAAATGTAAAGAGCCGAGGCATGGAGGGAGTGGAACTGCTGGCGGAGGAGGATACCGTCTGCATTTTCTACAGTGACAATGCGGACAGCATGACCTTTGACCTGCACCGGAAGCTGAATGAGACGAAAGCACAGATCATTTACCACAAGGTAGCAGTGGGTACCAAGAATGCACTGGATTTCCAGCTGGCAACGTATCTCGGTTACCTGATCTGTGAGCAGCAGAGGGAAGGGATACACCCGGATTACTTTATCGTGACCAAGGACAATGGATTCACCAGTCTGATGGTATACTGGAAAGCACAGGGAGTTCCCGTGCGGATCACCCGCAATCTTCTGTGGGGAAAGAACCCGACAGCGGAACAGAATCCTGCGGCCGAAGAAAATGCAATGGAAGTAACGGAAAGTACGGAACAGGAGAGCGTGCAGGCTCTGTCGGTGGAAGCTGCAGAGCCGATGGCAGTGGAAATCACAGAACAGGAGACAGAGAACGCAACAGCGGTAATGACGGAGGAACCGAAGGCGGAAGTGGATGCAGAGGAGATTGCAGAGCCAGCATTTGTGAGCGTGCAGATCCTGGAAGAACCGTTGCCTGAGATACTGGAACCTGTGCCTGTGGAACCCGTGAAAAAAACGGTAAGGAAAAAGAGCGGAAATACCCGGAAGAAGAATACTGCAAATATGACAGAAAAGAAAACGACGGAGAAAACTGTTGATAAGAAGGCTTCAGAGAAGAAGGCAGCAGAAGAACCGGATGAACTGGCCCAGGCAGTGGAAAAGGTGCTTTCCGACCAGACCATCGTCCCTCAGGTGGTAAAATTCATCCGCCAGTACAAGACCAAACAGGGAATCAACAATGCCCTGAACAAAGAGTTCAAGGACAGCAAACGTACCAGCGAGATTTATTCCGCTATCAAACCTCTGATCGCGGATAAAAAGGGAAAATGATAAAATGGATCAACAAAAATTAAAAGAAAACTATTGACATTATAAAATCAGAGTGGTATCTTTGCTATCGAACAGAAAGTGAAATTCGATGAGCAGAACAAGATCTGCATACGGAAGCATTTCAGAGAGCCGCCGGCTGGTGTGAGACGGCATGTGAGTATGGCAGACTATCCTCTGTGAGAAGTACACTGAAGCAGTTAAGTAGGTGTCACCGGTATTCTACCGTTATTTAGAAGCCTGTTGGAAATGAAGCATGATTTTTATGTGTTTCATGGAGATGGGAACAAGAGGTCGTATAAGATATACGGCAAGCAAAGTGGTAACGCGGAGAGCTTAGAGCTTTTCGTCTTTGAGTGCTTATAAAGCACTGGAGACGGAAAGCTTTTTTGTTTTACGGGCAATCAGAATTTTTCTTTCTGTCACGACAAAACAACAAGACACAAGAAAGAAGGAAACAAAAATGAACAGTTTGGTAATCATTCTGATCGCAATGGTAGTGCTGGTAGCAGGCTATGTCTTCTACGGAAGATGGCTTGCCAAAAAGTGGGGAATCGATGAGAAGGCGAAGACGCCTGCGTTTACCCATGAAGACGGAGAGGACTTCGTGCCTTCCTCCAAATTCACTGTATTTTCTCATCAGTTTTCCTCTATCGCCGGAGCAGGTCCTGTGACGGGTCCCATCCTCGCATCGGTATTCGGATGGGTTCCCGTGCTCCTGTGGCTTCTGATCGGCGGTCTGTTCTTCGGTGCCGTACAGGATTTCGGTGCGCTGTATGCCTCCGTGAAGAACGAAGGAAAATCCATGGGAATGATCATTGAAAAATACATTGGTAAGACCGGCAGAAAGTTGTTCATGCTGTTCTGCTGGCTGTTCACTCTGTTAGTCATTGCAGCATTTACCGATATGGTGGCAGGTACCTTCGTAGGTACCGGACTGGAAGATGCCAGTGTGGCATATGCCAACGGCAGTGCGGCATCCATTTCCATGTTGTTCATCGTTGTAGCAGTGATCTTCGGTCTGATCCAGAAAAAGGTCGGCAAGATGAACGAGTGGGTCAAGGCAGTCGTAGCCATCGGTCTGTTGGTAGTAATGTTCGCTGTAGGTATGCATCTTCCCATCTATGCTTCCAAGACTGCATGGATCTACATCATCATGGCATACCTGTTCCTTGCATCCGTAATGCCCATGTGGCTTCTGATGCAGCCCAGAGATTACATGACCACCTTTATGCTGCTGGGTATGATCATCGGTGCCGTACTTGGTGTGGTTGTGGCTCATCCCGATATGGAGCTGAATGCATTTAACGGTTTTCAGGTAGGTAACAGCAGCCTGTTCCCGACTCTGTTCGTCACCATCGCCTGCGGTGCGGTATCCGGCTTCCACAGCCTGGTATCCTCCGGTACTTCATCCAAGACCATCAGTAATGAAAAAGATATGCCCATGGTAGGTTATGGTGCCATGATCGTAGAGAGCCTGCTGGGTGTGGTTGCACTGGTAGTTGTCGGTGCAGTTGCAGTCAATGGCACGAAGCCCGATGGTACACCGTTCTCCATTTTCTCCTCCGGTGTCGCAGGATTCCTGGAGAAGATGGGGGTTCCCGTAACCGTAGCAACTGTATTCATGACCATGTGTGTATCTGCATTGGCACTGACTTCTCTGGATTCCGTAGCAAGAATCGGGCGTATGTCCTTCCAGGAGCTGTTCCTGGGAGACACCACAGATACCGCAAAGATGACTCCCGTGCAGAGAGTTCTGACCAATAAGTATTTTGCAACTGTGATCACTTTGTTTTTCGGTTATCTGCTGACTCTTGGCGGATACAACAATGTATGGCCGCTGTTCGGTTCTGCGAACCAGCTGCTGGCAGCACTGGTATTGATCGCCCTGTCAGTATTCTTAAAGACTACCGGTCGTACCGGCTGGACACTGTACTTCCCTATGGGAATGATGCTGGTCGTAACCTTTACTGCATTGATCCAGAAGACAGTTGCCCTGGTGAAAAATGTGGCATCCGGACAGGCTGCCTTCCTGGTAGACGGCTTACAGCTGATCGTAGCCATACTGCTTATGGTACTGGGAGTTATGGTTGCTTACAGCTGCATCCGCAAGCTGTTCGGTGCCGGGAAAAATTCAGAAAAAGAGGCAGCATAAGTTGTCAAAAAAATTGATTTTCCGGTAGAAAAGAAAGATAAGATATGCTAGAATAAGGAACGGTCAAGGAGCAAAAAACTCTTTGACCGTTCTTTTCGTCAGAGTGGACGCTGATGGGAAGAGTAATAACAGAGATACAAATATGGGAAGAAGATAAAAGGATAGGATTGAAAATGAAACAGAATATGCAGGATCTGACGGAAGGACCCTTAGGAAAGAAAATACTGATCTTCAGCGTGCCGTTAATGCTGTCCAATCTGTTACAAGTGCTTTTCAACATGGCGGATATTGCGGTGATCGGTCAGTTCGCCGGTTCCCTGTCGCTGGGAGCGGTAGGGTCCACAGCCACACTGGTCACCATGTTTACCGGATTCCTCATTGGTCTGTCCGGCGGTATCAATGTACTGACGGCACTGTATTACGGGGCAAAGGATAGGGAAAGCCTGTCGAAGACGATTCATTCCGCCGCACTGGTCAGCCTGATCATGGGAGTGCTGTTACTGGTACTGGGAGTCGGCTTATCCGAGTGGATGCTGACAATGCTGAAGACCAGAGAGGAACTTTTGGACAAAGCAGTATTGTACCTGCGGATCTATTATCTGGGAATGCCGGCGCTGGCCATTTACAACTTTGGTAATGCGGTGTACAGCGCAGTGGGGAATACGAAGAAGCCTCTGTATTATCTTGGTTTTTCCGGAGTGCTGAATATTATTCTGAACCTGTTTTTTGTGATCGTCTGTCATATGGATGTGGCAGGAGTGGCATTGGCCAGTATCATTTCCCAGTATGTATCTGCAGCATTAATCCTGCAGGCACTGCTTCGCTGCAAAGACATTTATGCCCTGCATCCGGGAAAGCTGCGGTTGGATCCGGAACTTACGAAGGATATCCTGAAGCTGGGAATGCCCTCCGGATTGCAGAATGTAATTTTCCAGTTTGCCAACAGCTTTGTGCAGATGGGTGTGAATTCCTTTGATGCCACCATGGTGGCAGGCAATTCCGCAGCCACCAATGCAGATGCCATGGTATACGATGTCATGGCGGCATTCTATACCGCCTGCGGCAGCTTTATGGGACAGAATTACGGTGCGGGCAAGAAGAAAAGGGTGCGGAACAGTTACCTCATCAGCCTGGCATATTCCTTCGCCATCGGTCTGATCCTGGGAGTGTCACTGGTATTTTTCGGAAGAGCGTTTTTGTCCCTGTTTACCAGAGATGCGGCAGTTATGAATGCCGGTATGTACCGTCTGACGATCATGGGATTTTCGTATTGTATTTCGGCATTTATGGACTGTACCATTGCGGCGGCCAGAGCCATGGGCAAGAGCATTATACCTATGTTCATTGTCATCATGGGCTCCTGCGTGTTCCGTGTAATCTGGGTTTACACCATATTTGCCTATTTCCATACGATACCGTCCCTGTATCTGCTATATGTCTTTTCATGGAGTATCACCGCAGTGGCGGAAATCCTCTATTTCATACGGATCTACAGACAAAAAATGGCTCTCCTGTCGTAAGACAGAGGAGCCATTTTGCTGTGATGCGATGAGCCGGCCGGCTCGAGGGTGTATGGATTTATGCAGCTTCGGTCTCTGCGGCAGCAGAAACAGCAGCGTAACGAACCGGCAGGAGATGAGCGCGTTCCAGTGCAACATAGATGATGGGGATCAGAATCAGCTGGATAATGATACCGGGGAGGCAGGATACGAAATATCCGGTAGCCCAGGCAGACCAGCTGTAGGAACCGCCTGCAAAGATCAGTGCGCGCAGGATACCGGTGATCACACGGCCGCCCAGCATGGCAATGACCAGAGCTGCATACAGATCAACAACCAGTTTACCGCTGCGAAGAAACTGCATGACCAGACCGCTGATCAGACCATAGAGCCCCAGCTCGATCATCATGACAGGCATATATCCGAAAACGGGCATACCGGTAAGCAGACTGGATACCAGAGGTCCGAGAATGCCGCAGACCAGACCGAAAGGTGCTCCGCAGACCAGACCGCATAGCAGCACGGGCAGATGCATGGGAGAGAACAGAACCCCTCCCTTAGGGATCGCATGCAGAGTCATGGGCAGAACCACGCATAAGGCAACGCTCAGAGCAGTGAGGATGCTCTTGTTTAAAACAGTTAATTTTTTCATGGAAAACCTCCTGATAAGATATAACTGTTCAGAGTCTCCATTCGCAAAAAGCCTCTCCGAGACGGAGAAACCTGAACAGTAACAAAAAAGCCAGAACGGCACACCTTTCCCTTCTGGGATAAATATGCCTTCTGGCGTTAAGCTCCTTCCTGAAGCATAATACATAATAAAGGGTGGGCATTTTTTTGTCAAGATAAATTGCAAAAAAGCATTTGCCATGCTATCATGGAACATGTATGTATTATTTTTGGCAGGAGTAAAGTTATGCGTATTATGGTAATGGACGGCCAGGGCGGAGGCGTAGGCAGAAGCCTGCTGGAGGCTCTGAAGGAACGGTTTCCGGAGGCGGAACTGATCGCAGTGGGAACCAACGCCACAGCTACGGCGAATATGATGAAGAGCGGCGTTACAAGCGGTGCCACCGGGGAGAATGCCGTGGTATATAACAGTAAGAGGGCAGACGTGATCGTAGGACCGGTGGGAATCGTCATGGCGGATGCCATGTTAGGTGAGATCACCCCCACCATGGCAGCAGCGGTAGCTTCGAATGATGCAAAACTGATCCTGATCCCCATGAGTAAATGCCATGCCACTATCGTGGGAGTCGAGAGCAGACGCCTGGGAGAATACATTGCGGAGGCTGTGGATGAGATCGCTGAGAACTGTTTCTGAGCTGACAGAGGAATTGCGTGTGCTTCCCACCGGAATGCGCATTATTGCCATTGACGGCAGATGCGCCGCAGGGAAGACAACACTGGCTGCCAGACTTGCAAAAGAACTGGGCGGAGATGTGATCCATATGGATGATTTTTTTCTGCCGCCTGCACTTCGGACGCAGGAGCGCAGAAGCGAGCCTGGTGGAAATGTGCACTATGAACGATTTTTGACGGAAGTCATACCGAAGCTTGCATCGGGACAAGCATTTTCCTATCAGAGATTTGACTGTTCCCGCATGGCACCGGGAGACTGGCTCCCGGTACAAAATAACGGTTTTGTATTCGTGGAAGGCGCTTACAGCTGCCATCCGGTACTGGGAGAATACATGGACCGGAAAGTATTTCTGGATATAGACCATGAGACGCAGACGGAGCGGATCCGCACGAGGAACGGAGAGGACATACTACAGGACTTCCTGCAGCTGTGGATTCCGTTGGAAGAAGCATATTTTCAGGCATTTTCCCTAGAGGAGAATACCGATTACATTATAAAACAGACGAAAGGCGAGACAGATGCTGCATCAGTTTTACCCGGATTATGAGGCGGATTCCGCCTATGGCATAGATTACAGAACATTATATGAACAGGGGTATCGCGGAATCATTTTTGATATTGACAATACACTCGTACCGCACGGGGCACCGGCAACACCGCAGGCAACAGAGTTCTTTGGCAGATTGCGGGAACTGGGATTTCAGACACTGCTGTTATCGAACAACAAGGAGCCCCGCGTAAAAAGTTTTGCGGATGCAGTAGGTGCTTCCTATATCTATAAGGCCGGGAAACCCGGAAGAGAAGGTTATCTGCGGGCTATGGAACAGATGCATACCGGGGCGGATACCACACTTTTTGTGGGGGATCAGCTGTTCACCGATGTGTGGGGAGCTAAGAAATGCGGGATCATGACTTATCTGACGAAACCCATTCATCCGAAAGAAGAGATTCAGATTGTACTCAAGAGATATCTGGAAAAGATCGTACTGTTTTTCTACCATAGAGAAAAGCGTCGGAAAGGAAATCAAAATGCTGAATGATATCAATGGCTATACCAGAACCTGTGGGCTGATCGGAAACCCGGTGGAGCACACCCTGTCTCCGGTGATCCACAATACCCTGTCCATGGTGCTTGGGAAAAATCTGGCCTATGTCCCGTTCCATGTGGAGACCGGAAGACTGGAGGATGCCGTGAAGGGTGCTTTTGCACTGAATCTGCTGGGAATAAATGTAACGGTTCCCTATAAAAGCGATGTGATCCCGTACCTGGATGACATAGATCCGCTGGCATCAAATATCGGTGCTGTAAATACGCTGGTCCGCACGGAAAAGGGCTATAAAGGCTACAATACCGATATGCCGGGATTGTACCGGGCCATGTGCGAGGACGGCGTCAAAGTCAAGGGACAGAAAGTGCTGATTCTGGGAGCCGGAGGAGTAGCCAGAGCGGTAGCCATGATGCTGCTGGATAAGGGGGCGAAAGAGGCCATTATCCTGAACCGTACGGTGGAAAAGGCACAGAGCATAGCGGACGAGGTGAATCACCTCACCGGAAAAAAACGGAAATTTGCAAAAGCCCTGTCTATAGATGCGTATGATACGTTGCCGGAAGGGGAACGCTATCTGGCAATACAGGCCACCAGTGTGGGTATGTATCCGGACTGTGATGCGGCGGTGATCGAGGATCCCACATTTTATAAGAGAGTACACACCGGATATGATCTGATCTTCAATCCACCGAAGACCCGGTTTATGGAACTGGTGGAGGCACAGGGCGGTGAAGCCTATAATGGTGCGAAGATGCTTCTCTATCAGGGAATCATTGCTTTTGAATTGTGGACAGGCTGCCAGGTGGAACCCTGGCTTGCAGACAAAGTCTATGAACGGATGCAGAAAGCAAAAAAAACAGAGGACGGAAAATAAAAAATGAAACACAAACGAAGGAATATCGTCCTGATCGGCTTTATGGGATCGGGGAAGACAACACTGGGACTGAAACTGTCCTATCTGCTACGGATGCCGGTAGAAGACACGGACAAGCTGATCGAGAGACAGGAGGGCAGGAGCATCACACAGATCTTTGCGGATGACGGTGAATCCTATTTCCGGGAACTGGAGACGGAACTGCTGCGAAAATGCGGGGAACAGAAATACGAACGTATCCTGTCTGTGGGAGGAGGCACTCCGGTCAATCCGGTGAACCGGCCCCTGCTGCATCAGTGTGGAACAGTGGTATATCTGCGCGTGTCGCCGGAAGTGGTCTACGAGCGGCTGAAAAATGACACTACAAGGCCCCTGCTGCAGTGTGAGGATCCTCTGACAAGGATCCGGGAACTGCTGGAGATCCGGGACAAAATCTATGCGGAATGTGCGGACATTATACTGGATGTGGATAACAGGCATTCCGATGAACTGGCGGAAGAGTTACAGCTGCAGTTACGGAAGCAGAAAGACATACAGAGAAAAAAGGAGAGAAAAAAGATGAAAATTCTGGTGATCAACGGACCGAATCTGAATTTTCTGGGAATCCGTGAGAAAAAGATCTACGGAACACAGGACTATCAGTATTTACTGGATCTGATCGACAAAAAAGCAAAAGAAACCGGAGAGGAGATCCAGGTGTTCCAGAGCAACCATGAAGGAGCCATCATCGACAGGATCCAGGAGGCTTATTCTGACGGAACAGAGGGGATCGTGATCAACCCCGGTGCCTACACCCATTACAGCTATGCCATCCGGGATGCTCTGGCAAGCGTGGATATTCCCAAGGTGGAGATTCATATTTCCGATATTACGAGCAGAGAAGAGTTCCGCAAGATTTCTGTGACAGCACCGGTATGTAACAGGCAGATTTACGGACAGGGACTGGACGGTTATCTGCAGGCTATCGACTTCCTGCGGGAGAACAGGCAGTAGTTTCCCGAGAAATTTGAAAAAATTTTTCAAAAGTAGTTGAAATGTGCATGTTTTTATATTAAAATGTTAAAGAATTATGACGTGAAAATATTTAGGAGGAATACATTATGATTTCTGCAGGTGATTTCAGAAATGGTATTACCATTGAGTATGATAACAATGTTTACCAGATTATCGAATTCCAGCATGTTAAGCCGGGAAAGGGCGCAGCTTTCGTAAGAACCAAGCTGAAGAACATCAAGAGTGGCGGTGTAGTAGAGAAGACTTTCCGTCCTACTGAGAAGTGCCCTCAGGCGCGTATTGATAGAAAGGATATGCAGTATCTGTATGAAGATGGCGATCTGTACTACTTCATGGATACCGAGACTTACGATCAGGTTGCACTGAACTCTGAGACTGTAGGTGATGCACTGAAGTTCGTAAAAGAGAACGAGATGTGCAAGATCTGCTCCCACAATGGCAGCGTATTCTCCGTGGAGCCTCCTCTGTTTGTAGAACTGGAGATCACTGAGACCGAGCCCGGATTCAAGGGTGATACCGCTACCGGTGCCAGCAAGCCTGCTACCGTTGAGACCGGAGCTACTGTTGCAGTACCTCTGTTCGTTAACCAGGGCGACAAGATCAAGATCGATACCAGAACCGGTGAATATCTGTCTCGTGCATAATTGTTGAGACTACCACTGTTCTGAGCAATATCCGATAAGAGAACCTGTAAGGCAATAAGTTATCCTGTTTCGGGATGGCTTATTGCCTTTGTTATTTTCTACATTTTTACACCGGAAATACCACATGGGAAAAAGCAGGAGGGGAGCCTGCTTCGGAGAGGCATGGAGGTATTCTATGGAGATTTCTACATTTAAAGTAAAGGTACAGAAGGCTGTCAGCGAAGTGTTGGGACAGGAGTATACAGTGGAACTGCGGGAAGTGCAGAAGAATAACGGAGTGCTGCTTCAGGGACTGATGATCCGTAAGGGACAGGACAATGTGACACCTACGATTTATCTTAATTCCTTCTGGGAAGCTTATGAGGGTGGTGTGACCTTTGCAGATATTATTAAGAAGATCATCAGTATCTATAAGGAGGACGGAATCGGCCGGAAGATCGATGTTTCCTTTTTTCAGGATTTTGAGAAGGTAAAGGAGAAACTGTGCTTCCGGCTGGTGAACCGGGAGAAGAACCGGGAGCAGCTGGAAAAAGTGCCGTATATTCCGATACTTGATCTGGCAATCTGCTTCTACTATGCGTTTGACGAAGCAGGAGTGGACAACGGTATGATCCCCATCTACAGATCCCATCTGGACAACTGGAAGGTGACAGACAGGGATCTGCTGGAGATTGCAGTGAAAAATACCCCCAGACTGTTTCCCAGTGAGACCATTCCCATGGAGGATGTGCTGGGAGACGCACTGCAGGAACTTCCGGAGGAAGTCCGGAGGGAATTTTTGAGGAAGGTATCCATGATGATCCTGACGAATTCCCGCAAGACTTACGGTGCCTGCAGCATCCTGTATCCCGGGATGCTGGAGCAGCTGGCAGAGCGTATCGGCGGCGATTATTACATGATCCCCAGTTCTGTTCATGAATTCCTGCTGGTTCCCAGGGAACGGGAACAGGACAGGGAAGAACTGAAGAAAATGATCGCAGAAGTGAACCGGACGGAGCTGCCGCCGGAGGAAGTTCTGTCGGACCATTTATATCTGTATTGCAGCCGGGAGAGGGAAGTAAGGATAGTGTAGAATACCGGAGTGAATATTATGTTTGAAAAAAACTGAATAATTCCAACAATTTAAACTGGACATATGTAGTGTTTTATGATATTATAGTCGAGGTGATGTAACAAATTTGTAATATTTGCATCCGTAGTCTAATGGATAGAACGGAGGCCTCCGACGCCTTTAATGCAGGTTCGATTCCTGTCGGATGCATTTACATCACCTTGATTATAGGGAGAGAGATGAGAGAAGCCGCTTGCGGCTTTTTGCGATTAAAGAACTTTTTTTCAGAATTTGGAAAGGACGCAATATGTGGAAAGAAAAATTACATTTTCTTGGAAACTATATCATAAAGCATAGTAAAGTAGTTTTGCCGGCTGTCGTTGTTGTGGCAGTGGCAGTCACCGTATCTGTAAGCCTGAGTATGAACAACCGTCACCGTGAGGAGCAGCAGAACGCAGAGAGCGCAGCGGCAGCGTCCAGTGAGATTGCTACGGAACCGACAACAGAGGATGTATCTTTGGTAGCAAATGAGGAAGGTGCGGTATATACTCTGGTAGCTACTTATTATAATGCCATGGCGACCGGTGATGAGACAACGTTACGTTCCGTTTGTGATGAGATCTCCGACAAAGACATGTATCGTTATCTGGAACTGGCACAGTATATTGATTATTATCCGACTTTGGAGATCTATACCAAGACCGGCCCGGAAGAGGGTTCGGTGATCGCTTATGTATATTACAAGATTGCATTTGTGGGTCATGAGGAAGAGGTGCCCGGTTATCAGGCACTTTATATCTGCACCAATGATCAGGGAGAAATGTATATCAAGCGCGGCGAGAACAGTGAGGAAGTCAACGATTATATCAAGACGGTAAGCACGCAGGATGATGTTGTGGAATTTAACAACAAGATCACAGTGGAATACAATGAACTGATGGTAGATCATCCGGAAGTATTGCAGTATATCAGTGAGCTGGATTCTCAGGTAAGCATTGCCGTAGGAGAGAAGCTGGCCAATCAGGTAGCCGGAGATCAGAATACAGATACTTCTGCGGAAGGCGGCGATCAGGCGGCAGACGGTCAGGATACTTCTGCCGAAGGCACAGAGCAGCCTGCAGAAGAGCAGGGACCGCAGTATGTGACGACAACTACTACCGTAAATGTCAGAAGCTCCGACAGTGAGCAGGCGGATAAGCTGGGTAAAGTGGCAGGAGGTACGAAGCTTCAGGTACTGGAGCAGCGCGCCAACGGTTGGACCAAGGTAGATTATGAAGGTAAGGAAGGCTATATCAAGACAGAGTTCCTGCAGCTGGCAGAGAGCGCAGCCGGTGGCGAGACCATCGGAACCGTGACCGCTACCACCAATATCAATGTACGTGCATCCGCCAGTGAGACTGCAGATCGTCTGGGAGTTCTTTCCGGTGGCGATTCCGCGGAACTGGTCGGCACAGAAGGCGACTGGAGCAAGATCAGGTACAATGGCCAGATCGGATACGTCAAGAGTGAATATGTACAATAACAGATTTTCCAAGTTCGTAGGGGCGCGGATGCTTGCATACGGCGACCTATGAACTTGAGAAAATCGCACCTACATGAGGAAGAAGCAATTTGCGGAAGCAAATCAGCGGAATCCGAATGTAGGTAGAATTGCGAGAGCAGCGAAGACTGCGGAGCAATTCGTATTGCGCGGCGAATGATAGGGCGAATGCCCGACAGCGAAGAAACGCGAAGCGTTTTTGAGCGGTGCACTGCGGGCTTGGAATAAAATAAGATAATTCAGGGAAAGCTTCTTACCAAAAACGGTAAGGAGCTTTTCTATGAATAAAACAGGAAATCACAATCTGAAGAAACAGGAGATCAACATCTACCGGGAGATCCAGCGTAACACGGAAATGGCCATGAAAGCACTGGATGCCGTTACGGACAAAATCTACGACGACAGGCTGGCAGCCGTGGTGGCGGAACAGGAATTACAGTACTCCAGGCTGCATGACAGGGCAGTGCAGAATCTGGTGGAGGGCAAGGCCCAGACCTACCGGGAGAATGCCATGGAGAACATGATGCTGCGCTTTGGAATCGGTTATAACACCCTGCTCAACACCAGCACAAGTCATATCGCAGAAATGATCATCAAGGGCAGTAATAACGGTGTGCTGGAGATGGAGAAGGTGTTGGCACACAATGAAGAGTTTGCTGGAAGCCCCTGCCGCAGTCTGGCGAAGGAACTGATCGAGATGGAGAATGCCAACATCCGGACTCTGAAAGAATATCTATAGCATACGAAACGACCGCTTTCGGCAATTTAACGTACATCATAACGCACAAATTGTATACTTGCATACCTTTTTGTGCAATTTTTATAGAAAATGGCCAAAAACTTTTACGATTTAGTGAAATAAAGTTTATTGTACAATTAAAAAAGTCGTTTTATAATAAAGCATATGGCAACCAGGTTGTCATGAATCTGTATACCAATTGAAGGAGGACATTCAAATGTCATATGTTGATGAAGTATTTGATTTGGTAGTCGCAAAGAATCCTGCACAGCCCGAGTTCCACCAGGCAGTCAAAGAGGTTCTGGAATCTCTTCGCGTGGTGATCGAGGCAAATGAGGAAAAATATCGTAAGGATGCTCTGCTGGAGAGACTGGTAACTCCCGAGAGACAGATCCTGTTTCGTGTACCCTGGGTGGATGATAAGGGTCAGGTACAGGTAAACAACGGTTTCCGTGTACAGTTCAACTCCGCAATCGGACCTTACAAGGGAGGCTTACGTTTACATCCTTCCGTTAACTTAGGTATCATCAAGTTCCTTGGTTTCGAGCAGATTTTCAAGAACTCTCTGACCGGCTTGCCTATCGGCGGTGGTAAGGGTGGTTCCGATTTTGATCCCAAGGGTAAATCCGACAGAGAGATCATGGCTTTCTGCCAGAGCTTCATCACAGAACTTTACAAATATATCGGAGCAGATACCGATGTTCCTGCAGGTGATATCGGTACCGGCGCAAGAGAAATCGGTTATATGTACGGACAGTACAAGAGACTGACCGGCCTGTATGAAGGTGTTCTGACCGGTAAGGGCTTAAGCTATGGCGGATCCCTGGCAAGAACCGAAGCAACCGGTTATGGCCTGCTGTATCTGACCGAGGAGATGTTAAAGTGCAATGGCAAGGATATCGCAGGCAAGACCGTGGCTGTATCCGGTGCCGGTAACGTAGCAATCTACGCTATCCAGAAAGCAGAGCAGTTAGGTGCCAAGGTAGTTACCTGTTCCGATTCCACCGGCTGGATTTATGATCCCGAAGGAATCGATGTAGCACTGTTGCAGGAAGTAAAGGAAGTAAAGCGTGCAAGATTGACCGAGTATGCTGCTGCAAGACCCAGTGCACAGTATCATGAGAAGAAGAACGGTGAGCACGGTGTATGGACCGTGAAGTGTGATGTAGCTCTTCCCTGTGCAACCCAGAACGAACTGGATCTGGAGGATGCAAAGCAGCTGGTAGCTAATGGCGTATTCGCTGTAGCAGAGGGCGCTAACATGCCTACCACCATGGAAGCTACCGAGTACTTCCAGAAGAACGGCGTTCTGTTCTGCCCCGGCAAAGCATCCAATGCAGGTGGTGTTGCTACCTCCGCTCTGGAGATGAGCCAGAACAGTGAGAGACTTTCCTGGACCTTCGAAGAGGTTGATGCAAAGCTGAAGACCATCATGGTTAATATCTTCCACAATCTGGATGATGCAGCCAAGAAGTACGGCATGGAAGGTAACTATGTAGCAGGTGCTAACATCGCAGGCTTCTTGAAGGTTGCAGATGCGATGACTGCACAGGGTATTGTATAGGAACATCTGAAAACATAAGGTATATCATGAGCACCGGATCGAATGTGAAAGCGTTTGATCCGGTGATTTTTTTATGCAAAAAATAACCCGCCCCTGTAGCTGCGTGGAGCAGTGGTACAGGGGCGGGTATTGTTATTTCTATGGTATTCTATGGTTCACATATTATTCTTCTGTCTGCGGCTGCGCTGCAGCATTACGGGCATTGATCTCGGCCTGTTGTTGGTTGATCACAGATTCGTAGTCCGGATTGGCAAAGAAGGTTGCATCATGCTGACACTGACTTCTGGTGTTCGGTGTGCTGACAGTCTGCGTGCCATCCGGATTGTTGATGATGACAGTGGAGCCCTGCTGTAATGCAGGATCTTCTACCAGAGGCATGGTGGCAACACCGGTGTACTTGAACGGGCAGTCGGGGCTTGCGGGTAATCCGTCGTAAGCACAGATCTCACCCTGATAGTGCACATCACAGCTTTCGGTAGGTTCTGTACCCTCCGCAAAGTATTCCGTGTAGACGGAACCATCGCAGAGACCGGGAATCGGGAGCTTGCCGGACTGGGAGCATACCGCTACCTGTACAATACCGGAAGGAACCGGGAACTGGGTATTGGGCAGATCCTCGTGAACACGCTTCATAACCTTACGCCATAAGGTCTTGGAGACACCGTCCTCGGCATTGTTCAGGTCAACATTGTTGTCATAACCGGTCCAGGTAGCAGCGGTGTAGTAAGGGGTATATCCCACGAACCAGGCATCGGTAGGTCCGGTGGTAGTACCGGTCTTACCGGCGATAGCCATACCGCCGAAATTTACACGGGCACCGGTACCGGAGGTAACTACATCCTGCATGGCACTGGTCAGCAGGAAAGCAGTGGTCTCCTTGATGACCTGTCTGGTAGCCGGATTGGTGTTGTCCAGAATTACATTGCCATCGGAATCGGTGACCCTGGTGTACAGCTTCGGGGTGACATAAGTACCGCCGTTGGCAATAGCTGCGTAGGCACCAGTCAGTTCGTAAGGAGTAACACCGTAGGTCAGACCGCCCAGAGCCAGGGACTGGTTCACGTCGGACTTGATCTCGTTGCCGACCTGCACACCGTCGGTCAGAGTGGTAAATCCAAAGTTCAGCAGATAATCATAACCAAGTCTCGGAGTAATCACCGTGATGTTCTTAACTGCGATGATATTCAGGGAATCACGGATCGCACTTCGGATATTCTGGATGCCCCGGTAACCGGTCCTGTACCAGTTACGGACGGGAGTACCGTCGGCATAGTTAAACGGTGCATCGTTGTATACAGTAGCCAGGGTCTTGCCGGCACTGTCCAGAGCGGGAGCGTAGGAGGCCACTACCTTGAAGGTAGATCCCGGCAGACGCTTGGCACTGGTGGCGCGGTTCAGGGTTCTACGGCCCTCCTTGGCACCGCGGCCGCCGATCATGGCTACCACATAGCCGGTGTTCTGCTCCTCGATGACCATAGCGGACTGTGGCTGAGGCGTCATGGAGATAGTTTCTTCGTAATTGTCCGCATTGTCTTCCACACCCAGCTGCGCCAGCATTGCAGAACGGTAAGTGTCTACGGCCGCATAGGCATCGTCCTGGGAAGAGAAGATCAGGTTGAATTTTGAATTCTGGTTCTGCTTGAACCAGGTCATCATGTTTTCTTTACTGAAGTTATTCTTGGTACCGTCGGGAGAGATAATGGTAAGAGCATAGTTCAGATACCATTTTACATTCTCCGGGTAGTTGGAAGCATCTGCATATTCCTCGTTCAGAATATTCTGGATCTTGGGATCTAACGTGGATTCCACACGTAAACCGCCGGAGGTCAGCAGTGTCTCTGCCATGGTTTCATTATAGCCGGCCAGGATCAGATCCTGTTTTACCTGTTCATATACCGCATCGGAGAAGTAGGAACCTGTGGTGGCATTGGCCTCCTGATAATCGATGTCGTACAGGCCGATCCGCTCGTACACAGCATCGGTATCTGCCATGGCTTCGTCGTATTGCGCCTGGGTGATGAAGCCAAGCTCCAGCATTTTCGTCAGACATTTCTCACGACGTTTTACATTCTCTTCCGGATGACGGATGGGATTGTATTTAGAAGGATTCTGCGTGATACTGGCAATGACCGCACATTCGGAAATGGTCAGTTCGCTGCAGTGTTTACCGAAGTAACGTAAGGAGGCGGATTCCACACCCAGGGTGTTCTGACCCAGGTTGATGGCATTCATATAACGCAGCAGAATCTCGTCCTTGGAGTAGTACTTTGTAATCTCCAGTGCCAGGTACTGCTCCTGAATCTTACGTTTGATTTTTTTGATCTTGTTATTACCCTCGGAGGTCCAGTCCGTAAAGACGGTATTTTTTAGAAGCTGCTGGGTAATGGTACTGGCACCCTGGGCTTCTTCACCACCGGTCTTAAAAAACTGGTAACCGGCACGGATAATACTCTTGAAATCAATCCCGTTATGCTGATAGAAGCGTTCATCCTCAATGGCTACGAAAGCCTTGCCCATGTAGTCGGGAATCTCGTCCATGCCGACGGAGAGACGGTTGGAGTTGGTACTGACGTACTGGTCGATCTCGTTGCCCTCTCTGTCATAGACGATGGTAGCTTCGCCGACTGCCACGACATCCGACAGACGGATCGTGGGGGTGGAGGAGAGGATGCCGCGGAAAACACCGATACCGGCGGCTACACCGCAGATGCCGATGCCTACGACAGCTGCCAGCATGACCTTGACACAGGTCAGAGCGATTTTTCTTCCCCATTTTTGTGATTTAGAGTTGAGTGTCTTCTGCTTCGCACGGACACCTTTTTTTCCATAATTCATAAAACAAGTCCTTTCTGTCTGAGATACAGACGAAGACATTATACCAAATAATGCTATGTAAATAAAGGCTTTTTAGAATTGTTTCACATTTTGGAGAAGTTATGCTACACTGGAAAAGAAAGCAAAAGAAAATAAGAATTTATAAAGCAGAAAATAAGAGAGGTCATACATGGACAACATGACAGCAACAGACAGCTACAGAGTCCTTTTGTCCGGTGGGGAAGGTGAGATCGTGGAGAAAAAGTCCCGTTTTATTGCTACGATCCGCAAGTGTGAAACCGAGGAAGAGGCAGTGGCTTTTATAGAAGAAATGAAGAAAAAATACTGGGATGCCAGACATAACTGTTCGGCATTTATAATAGGAAGCAGAGGCGAACTGACCCGGTGCAGCGATGACGGGGAACCCTCCGGAACGGCGGGGCGTCCGATGCTGGAAGTATTGACCGGATCCGGTATCCGCAATATTGCGGTGGTAGTGACCAGATATTTTGGTGGCACGTTACTCGGCACCGGTGGTCTGGTGCGGGCCTATACCCAGGCGGTGAAGGAGGGACTGGACCACTGCGAGACCGGCATTATGCGGAAGGGCTGCGAACTGGAAGTGACAACAGATTATAATGACGTGGGCAAACTGCAGTACTATTTCGGACAGCAGGGCATCGTTCCTGCGGACAGCATCTATGCGGAAAACGTAAAATTTATTTTACTTGTCCCGGTGGAAAAAGAGGATGGTCTCAGGAAAAACCTGACAGAAACCACCTGTGGAAAGGTAAAAATTGAGAAATTGAAAGAAACTTATTTCATTGACAAAGAATAGTCATAAAGTTAAAATATTATTAACAATTCAGAACCATTAAATATTGACGGATATTCGTCGAATGTTTACATTCGTAAGAATATATGTCAATATTTATTTGGCGAAGCAAAATGAATGAGCAAAAGGAAAGCCTCGTAGAGGCGATTTTGCGAATGGGGTTCTGGATGGATCCTACAGAAAGGTGGTGGTTTTTATGAAGTGTACACAGAAGAGTTCTGACAACCCACTTCCGGGGCGAAGTTACTGCATAAGTTACACCCATAGAAAACATCATAAGGAGGATCATCATGGAACAGATCAAAGAACTGGAAGAAGTCTTAGAGCTTCTTAACACCAAGCAGTATACCAAACTGCGCCAGTATCTGGCTGAACTCAACGATGCCGATATTGCAGGACTTCTGGAAGAACTGGAAGAAGAGGATATGCTCAAAGTCTTCCGCATTCTTCCCAAGGACCTGGCGGCAGACGTTTTTTCCTATTTAGATATGGACAATCAGCAGAAGATCATCACCTCCCTGTCAGATAAGGAAGCAACGAACATCATCAACAACCTGATGGCAGACGATGCGGCTGACCTGTTGGAAGAGATGCCTGCCAACATTGTCAAAAAGCTTCTGACCAACGCAAGCCCTGAGGTACGCAGAGATATCAATCATCTGCTGCGATATCCGGAAGATTCCGCCGGAAGTATCATGACGGTCGAATATGTAGACCTGAAGGAGAATCTGACGGTGAATCAGGCCATCGAGCGGATCCGTAAGGTAGGCCTCGACAGTGAGACCATCAATATCTGTTATGTCTTAGATGCCCAGAGAAGACTGGTGGGAACCGTGGCCCTGCGTTATCTGCTGCTCATGGACGGTGACGAGATCATCGGTGACATCATGCATGAAAATGTCATCTCCATCAATACCCTGATGGACCAGGAGGAAGTTGCCAGACAGTTCAAAAAATACGACTTTACAGCCATGCCGGTCGTGGACAATGAGAACCGGCTGGTAGGTATTATCACCGTGGACGATATCGTGGATATCATCGAAGAAGAGACCACGGAGGATATGGAAAAAATGGCGGCTATCGTGCCCAGTGATAAGCCTTATATGAAGACCGGGGTATTTGAGACCTTCAAAAAGCGTATTCCCTGGCTGCTTCTTCTGATGGTGTCAGCTACATTTACCGGAGCTATCATTTCTTCTTTTGAAGATGCGCTGAGCGTGTGTGCGGTACTGGTGGCATATATTCCCATGCTGATGGATACCGGCGGAAATGCCGGAAGCCAGGCGAGCGTTACGGTCATCCGTGGACTGTCCCTGAATGAGATCGAATACCGGGATGTGCCGAAGGTCGTATTCAAGGAGATCCGCGTGGCACTGATCTGCGGTATTACACTTTCCGCAGCGAACTTTGTAAAATTACTGTTATTGGATAAAGTAGGGGTGCTGGTGGCAGCATCCGTGTGCCTGACTCTGGTGGCGGCAGTAGTGATCGCTATGATTATCGGATGTCTTCTGCCGATCCTGGCGAAACGGCTGGGATTCGACCCTGCGGTCATGGCGAGTCCGTTCATAACGACCATCGTCGATGCAATGTCATTACTGGTATATTTCCGTGTGGCATCTGCAATTTTAGGGTTATGATAAGAGAATAAATGATAGGTAAAGCGTCTGCCTGAAAGCAGGCGCTTTTGACATTTTTTTGACAGGATGTTTTTTTTTAAGTACTTTTCAGCAAGCTCTTTGCAAGGATGTAAATTTTTGTTAGAATCAAGATAAATGTGAAATGTAACCGCTTTCGTTAATCTTTTTCTTAAGAGAATATTCGGGAACAGCAAAAGCAACGGAGGAATGAAATATGAGATATTTTTTTGAATCTAAAGTAGAGAAAAAGGATGTAGGATACACCATTCAGATTCCTTTTAATGTATGGGAAGTATGCCATCAGAGAGAAGTCATCAAGGGAGATATCGTTCTGGATAACAATATCATTCAGTGCGAGCTTCATCCCAAGGAGAAGGGCAATTACGAGATTGTGATCACCGATGAAGCTGCTGTAAAAGTAGAACTGGGTGTGCCTCACAAGATCCTGTTACATATTAACGGTTCCCTGATCCGTATGGATCAGAACAGCCCTTACAGCTTTGAGAATCCAATCCGCAAGATCGACAGCATGAACGTGATCATCCAGCCCGAAGACGGTCTGTGCGGTCAGGCTTGTGTCGCAATGTTAGCCGGTGTTACTATCGCAGAGGTGATCAGCGTGATGGACTGCAGAGAGTGGCAGGCTACCATGGGCCGTGTGATCTCTGCGCTGAACTATTACGGCATTGACCATACCGACATCATCGTATATACCGAGGGTAGACCCGCTGTACTGCCGAAGTGCTGTATCATGATGGAAAAGATGGGACGTTTCTGTCATTACCTGGTACACTATGATGGAAAATTCTATGATTCCAATCTGGGTGTGCTGGAAGAGTACGATATGAGCAAGCTGTTAGGTTACCTTGAAATCAAATGCTGATGGAATGCAAATCCGTATTTGCGTGATTTCGATTACCTTGTTCTATTTATAAGGAAGTTCAAAAACTGTAGGTTACACAGATGTGCCTACAGTTTTTTCATAGAAAATAGGTTAATCGGCTAAAAACCCCCTAATAGGGTTGCATGTTGACACGGTAAAGTGTAAAATGGAAAAGTGTGGTTTTCGTAACTTTTCAGAGCGATTACTAATTTTCTATTACAAAGGATGGGAAGAAAAATGAATCAGAAAAAGAAGATTGAAAATTATCAGCAGATTGCCATGGGAACCGGATTGCGTTATGATGAAACCAATGACTTGTTTCATGGGGAACGGGATGGGTTTGACTTTATCGTCTATGCACCCGATGCAAGATATCCGTATATGATGGTACTGCATACGGCGGCAAAAAGCGCTGACGGGTCGACATTTGACAAGCAGGCAGTGAAAGGGTTTCAGAAAAGCAGCAAGAAGATCGCGAGTTTTGGTCAGAAGAATCTGGATATCAGAGTATCACTGAAGGCACAGTCCAATGCGGAAAAATGTAAGGATACATTGAACGAAGCACTTGCAGCTACAACGACATTCCTGCGTACAAACAGTTACAGCCCCTGCTGTGATCTGTGCGGTCAGAATGTAGAGACCGGAGCGTTCAGAATGGGCGGTGAATACTATCATTTATGTCCGGACTGCGAGATGAAGATGCGCAGTGACATCGCGATGAATGCACAACAGACGGCGCAGAAGAAAGAAAACATCGTAGGCGGTATTGTAGGTGCCCTGTTAGGATCCCTGTTGGGAATGCTCAGTGTTCTGATCTTAAGCCAGTTGGGATATGTAGCAGCATTATCCGGTGTGATCATGGCGGTGTGCGTTCTGAAGGGATATGAGATGCTGGGCGGAAAACTGACCAAAAAGGCAGTAGTCATCAGCGCTGTGATCATGATCCTTATGACGTATTTTGCAGACCGTGTGGACTGGGCGATTATTTTGTTCAATCAGGGCGGCGGTGCGGAAGCAGGTTATAGTCTGTTCGAGTGTTATCGACTGATCCCTGCGGCACTTTCCGCAGAAATTATTGATATGGGAAGCTACATAGGCAATCTGGTTCTACAGTATCTGTTTGTGGCGCTCGGAGCAATCCCTACCGTTATCGGAAAAATGAAACAGAAAAAAGAAGAAGGTATTATCGCAAGATTAAATTAAGCTCTTTGCTTTCAATAGACAATGTGGTACAATAGTACCAGTGATGTAATTCCTTATATCGTGGTATTGAGTTCAGACTTTTGACCCCGGTAGCATAATGTTGGAATTAGGGGGAAACAGAATATGAGAAAGTGGAAAGCATGGCTGTTTGCATTGGCTGTTCTCATAGGCATTGGGACTATTGGGACGGTGTCAATGAAGGCAGAAGCACAGAATCTGAATCAGGGAAAGCGGGTTCTTTTTATCAGCTCCTATTCTTACGGATGGGATACGGTGCAGACACAGATCGAAGGAATCAAAGCCGGAGTGGATGAGAATACCACTATCGACTATGAATTTATGGACACGAAGCGTTTTCGGACAGATGAGTGGCTGAATATGTTTCATGATATGCTGAAATACCATCTGGAGAATACGGATCCCTATGATGTGGTGATCGTGGGAGATGATGCGGCGCTGCAGTTTGCCATGGAATACCGGGAAGAACTGTTCCCGGAGATACCGGTTGTCTTCGAAGGTGTGAACGATGAAGAATATGCCATGAAAGCGGCAGAGAATCCTCTTGTGACGGGAATTATTGAAAAACTGTCCGTAGAGAAGAACATAGACATGGCACTGAAGGTGAATCCGACAGCCGATAAAGTAGTGGCGATACTGGATGATTCAGTGACCGCAGATGCAGAACGGAAGAATTTTTACAGTGCTGAGGCAGAATATCCGGAGCTGGAATTTTCTGAGATCAATTCTTCCGAACTGACAACTGCGCAGCTGCAGCAGGCTATCAGCAAGGTGGATGATAAGACGATACTGATCTATATCGTTATGTCAAAGGACGGCAGTGGCAAACAATATACCAGTGACCAGGCGGTCCGTATGGTCGTGAATTATTCCAAAGTACCGGTTTACCGCATGGTGGAGGCCGGGATCGGTGACGGACTGCTGGGCGGTAATGTGGTATCCATGTATAAGTCCGGAGAGATCGCAGCACAGATGGCCATGGATATCGCGAATGGTACCGACAGTGCAGAGATCAATGTGGTAAAGGACAGTCCCAACATTTATTGTGTAGATGAAGACGTCATGCGGAAGTTCGGGCTGGAGGCATCACAGTTTCCCAAAGATACCGAATTTGTAAATCATCGGGAGAGCTTTTTTGCCAGGAACCGTGAGGCTTTGATACCGGCACTTATACTTATCGCTGCACTCAATGTTATTATCTGCTGGGTGTGCTTCGATAATTACCGCAGACGAAAACTGCTGCAGGAACTGGAGCAGGCACGTGCAATTATGGAGGCGGCATCACAGCATGACTTCCTGACGGGACTTCCGAACCGCAGCAAATTCATGAAGGATCTGGAGCAGATGATCGATGCGAAGGTTCCCTGTACCGTCATGATGCTGGATATTGATAATTTCAAGAAGATCAACGACACTTACGGACATACGGCAGGAGACGAAGCGCTGCAGCAGGTGGCAAACCGCCTGAAAGAGATGCAGTCCCAGATACTGACATCATACCGTTTCGCCGGAGATGAATTTATTCTGATCCTGCGCAGCAGCCAGAATATGCTGGTGGAGAAGACAGCGTACCAGTGCAGACAGGTATTCACAAAGGATGTGGTGCTCTGCGGTACGAAGCGGAAGATTGGCGGCAGCATTGGTATTGCAAGTTATCCTAAGGATACGGATAATCTGGAACAGCTGATCGTGTGTGCGGATGATGCCATGTATCAGGTGAAGAAGAACGGCAAGAATGATTTCGCATTCTATAAAAAGCCAGAGGAAGAAAAAACGGACAATACGCAATAAAACGGAAATAGAACAAAGAATACAGAAAAATAGGGAAACAGGCAGAAATTTGCTGTTATAATAACAGAGGTTTCTGCCTGCTTTTTGAACGGAAAATTGCTTTCCATGTTGAAAAAACATACGATTATGTTATAATTAGTACTATTGACTAAAAGGAGAACAGTGTGAAAATAAATTTCACACGCAAATTTGTGCCTGCGGCCCAAACTTTGCAGATTTTGAGAAAGGCATGGTTAATTAAAATGCGAATACTATCAGAAGCGCTGGGATATGTAATGTACTTTTGCTATTATCTGGTGCATAATTATGGATTGGCAATCATTCTGTTCACATTGATCAGCAAGATCGTATTGTTGCCGGTATCCGTCTGGGTACAGAAGAATTCCATTAAAATGGTAAAGATGCAGCCTGAGATCAACCGGATCAAGGCAAAACATTTCGGGGATGCAGACCGGATCGCGGACGAACAGTCCAAGATATTCAAGAGAGAGAAGTACAATCCGCTGGCATCCCTGATCCCGCTGGCAGTTCAGATTATTCTGCTGATGGGACTGGTAGAGGTTATCTATCACCCGCTGGATTATCTGCTTCATCTGCCACAGGATGTGATCACGGCATTCAATGGCCTGGCTGTCAGCCTGGCCGGAGCAAATCCGGAGAGCTCCTCTATTCAGCTGGCAGTAGTGGAGATGATCAAGAGTGGCAATTATGCAGAACAGTTCGCAGCATTGCAGTCAGGACTGGCAGGGGTGGACATTGCGTCTGTATTACAGCAGGTACAGGGAATTTCCCTGAACTTCTGCGGCATGAATTTAAGCTGGGTACCTTCCGAAGTGGGGGGCATTGATATCATCGTCCCCATTGCAGCCGGTATTTCCGCATGGCTGTTGTGTGTGGCACAGAATGCAGCCAATGTCATTCAGGCAGAGCAGTCCAAGCTGAACAAATACGGTATGATGGCATTTTCGGTAGGCCTGTCCCTGTATCTGGGCTGGTTTGTTCCGGCAGGTGTGGCTTTGTACTGGATCGCCAGCAACCTGTTCGCAATTTTACAGCAGTATCTGCTGAACTGGGCCATCAATCCCAAGGATTATGTGGATTATGAGGAATTGGAGGCCAGCAAACAGGAACTGGAGGAATTGCAGTCCATTGGTGGCAAGAAGAAACTCTTCGAGAAAAATCCCTATGCCAAGAGAGAGAAGAAAGATTTCAAACGTTTCTTTTCTGTAGTGAACAAGCATCTGGTATTTTATTCCGAGAGCAGTGGCTTCTATAAATATTATCAGGGCATTATCGAATGGCTCCTGGCACATACCAATCTGACTATCCACTATATCACCAGTGATCCGGAAGATCAGATCTTTGCACTGGCGGAAAAAGAAGACAAGATCCGGGCATATTATATCGGAGAAAAACGTCTGATCACACTGATGATGAAGATGGATGCAGACGTAGTGGTCATGACTATGCCGGATATTGAGAACTTCCATATTAAGCGCAGCTATATAAGGAAGGATATTGAATATATCTATATTCCTCACTGTATGGACAGTCTGAATATGACCATGCGTACCGGTTCCATGGATCACTACGATACCGTATACTGCGTCGGTAAGCATCATACTGAGGAAATCCGCAAGACAGAGGAAGCTTACGGTCTGCCTCCCAAGAAGCTGATCGACTGGGGCTACTGCCTGCTGGATCGTATGATTGAAGATTACAGGAAAGCGGATAAGACGCCTCATGAGAAAAAGCATATTCTGATCGCTCCTTCCTGGCAGAAGGACAATATCGTGGACAGCTGTCTGGAAGGCATGCTGGATGATCTGGCAGGTAAGGGTTATGAAGTGGTAGTACGTCCTCATCCTCAACAGGTGCGTCTGCAGCAGGATAAGATGGATCGCCTGAAAGAGCGTTATGCCAAGAACCCGGATATTGACATTCAGACAGACTTCTCATCCAACAGCACGGTATTCGAGGCGGATCTGCTGGTGACTGACTGGTCCGGTATCGCTTATGAATATGCCTTTACGACCAAGAAGCCGGTTCTGTTCGTGGATACTCCCATGAAGGTCATGAATCCGGAATACCAGAAGATCGACACCGTACCTATCAATATCTGGATGAGGGATGTCATCGGAGACCGTCTGGATCCTACAAAGACAGAGGAGACCGAAAACAAGGTCAGAAATCTGCTGGAGCAGAAGGATGCTTACCATGACAGAATTGAAAAGTTCGTGGAAGAATATGTATACAATCTGGGCAACAGTGCCGAAGTAGGTGCAAAGTACATTGTACAGGCAGTCCAGGAACAGATTAAAAAAGCAAAAGAACAATAAAAATTGAAATACAAATAGAGTAAAAGAAAGAGGTAAAAACATGAAAAAATTAAGCAAGATCGCACAGGTAACATTTTTTGCAGCAGCATTCGCAGTACTGTTTTCCGGAACAGCAGATGCATATATTGATCCTTCCGTTATGAACTATGCTATTCAGGCAGTAGCCGGTGTAGTCATCGCTGTAGGCGCTGCAGCCGGAATCTACTGGAGAAAAGCCAAGAAGAAGATCGACAAGAGCCTGGGAATCGACGAGAACAGAAACAAAGAAGTAGAATCCGATGATATTATGCTGGATCAGGCAGAGGACAAGCAGGAGAAGTAATCTGACATGAAAAAGCGGGATAAAAAGCAACTGCTGCCGGGAATCGTGGTGGCGGTTGCCATCAGTTTCCTGGTGTTTTTATATGCACCGGTAGACTTGTATTGCAGTAATATATCCGAGTTCTGGTTTGATTTCGGAATTCTGATCAGGGCATCATTGGGCCTGTTTTTGATCAGCACCGTTGTGCTGCTTCTGATCTATATTGTCTTGTGGCTGATCCATCCGGTGCTGTACCGTCTTGGACTGGCAGGCGGATTCTTAGGGCTGATCTGTACCTATATTCAGGGAAATTTTCTGATCAGGAATCTGCCGCCCCTGGATGGAACGACGATTCGATGGGAAGAATATACATTTCTGAGGACAGAGGATTTTATTCTCTGGGGCATCGGCTTTGTTGTTGTAGTGCTCATGTATATTTTCCTGAAAAAAGATCTTTTGTCCAAAACGGTAATGTATTTAAGCGGCGGATTGACATTGATGCTGCTGATCACAGCAGTCAGTATTGTATTTACCAGTGGTGCACTGCAGGGAAAAGTACATTATCAATATGGTGCGGACGAACAGTTTGTGATGTCAGAAGACCAGAACTTCGTGATCCTTCTGCTGGATACGGTGGATTCCAGAACGATCACGGAGCTGTTGGACGAGCATCCGGAATACAGTGAGGTATTTCGTGATTTCACCTATTTTGAAAATACGGTAGGAGCATACTCCTGCACAGAGAGATCCGTTCCCTATATTCTGTCCGGAGACTGGTATGAAAATGATGAACCCTTTGATGATTACGGCAAGAGGGTGTACCAGGAGTCCCCACTGTTTCAGACATTGCAGGAACGTGGCTACAATATGGAACTCTGTGATTCTGAATTGTATATGGATACCGAACTGATGCATATGTTCAGCAACATTCACGTAGTGGATTTCGAACTGAGTTCTTATACGAAATTTGCGAAACCACTGTTGAAGCTGATCGGTTTCCGGTATGCGCCCTTTGAACTGAAGAAAATGTGTACATTTAAAAAGGCTGCATTCGCAGAACTGCTCCAGGTAGAGAATACACCTGAGGAAACCAGCTGCAGTGAAGCGGATCATGTATTTAAGAGCCAGCTGGATCTGCGGGGAATTACCGTGGAAAATTCCTCCAAAAAATTCAAATTTATTCATCTGAACGGAGCACATGTTCCTTATATCTATGATAAGGATATGAATATCATCAATGAACTGGACGGCACCTATGAACAGAGCGCACAGGCCACGATGGTCGGTGCAATGGATTATGTCGAACATCTGCGCAACAGTGAAGCCTACGACAATACAGTCCTCATTGTGATGTCGGATCATGGCTATAACGGAAGCCTGGGACAAAGTGGAGAGGCTACCTGGATGCGTCAGTGTGCATTACTTCTGATCAAGGGAAGAAATGAGCATCATGATACCATGCAGATCTCACAGGCACCCATAAGCTTTGAGGATCTCCAGGAGGCATATGTGCGTCTGCTGGACGGCAGGCGGAGTGATGAGGTCTTTGACTGGAAGGAAGGCGATGCAAGAGAACGCCGGTTCTTACGGTATTCTTTCCTGGATGACGATCATATGCAGGAGTATATGCAGACGGGGTATGCTTCTGATATGAATACCATGATTCCTACCGGAAGAGAGTATAATCGTTAGAAAGAAATGCAACAATGTGACAGGGAGAATAAGTGTGAGTAAAAATACTGTGAGAAAAAAGATAACAGGCAGACAGCTGATGCCGGGGATTTTCATATCCCTGGCTATCAGCTTTTTGTTGTTTTTATATGCACCTGTCGATCTGTACTGCGCGAATGTTTCGGAATTCTGGTTTGATTTTTCCACGTTATTGATCACTGCACTGGGGATGTTCGCTGCCTGTTTTGCTGTACTGATGGTGTTATATCTGATTGCCATGCTGATTCATCCGTATGTGTACCGGATCGCACTGGCTGGAGGGCTGACACTTTTTATCTGTACCTATATCCAGGGCAATTTTATGATCGACAAGTTGCCTCCGCTGGATGGAACGACCATCAAATGGGAGAATTATACGATACTGCGGACAGAAGATCTGATCCTCTGGAGTGTTGCTTTGCTGATCGTCGTTCTTATGTACGTTTTTCTGAAAAAAGATCTGTTTTCCAGAACCGTAATGTATCTGAGCGGTGGACTTACCCTGATGCTGTTGATCACGGCAGTCAGCGTAGTATTTACCAGCGGGGCATTGCAGGAGAGAGCGCGTTATCAGCTTGGCGGAGATAACGAATTCGTAATGTCTGATGAACAGAATTTTATAATTCTGGTATTGGATACCGTGGACTCCAGAACTTTTGCAGAATTGCTGGAGACACATCCGGAATATGCAGCTGAGTTTCAGGATTTTACTTATTTTGAAAATACCGTAGGGGCGTATTCCTGTACCGAGAGAGCCGTACCCTATATTTTGTCAGGGGAATGGTACGAGAATGATGAACCGTTTGAAGATTATATGCGCCGGATGTACCGAGAATCTCCACTGTTCCGGACATTACAGGAACGGGGATACCGGATGGAGTTTTATGATGAAGAACTTTATCTGGATGACGAGATAGCCCAGATGTTCAGCAATGTATACCGGGTGGATTTTGAACTGAGTTCCTATGTCAGATTTGCAAAACCTTTGTTGAAACTGGTGGGATTCCGATATGCCCCTTTTGAACTGAAGAAGAAATGTATTTTCAAGATGGCGGCTATCGATGAACTGGTCAAAGTGGAAAATGCACAAGAAAAATACAGTTTCAGCCAGCAAGATCATATATTTAAGAGTCAACTGGACCAAAGAGGGATCAGTGAACAGGATACACAGGCAAAATTCCAGTTTATTCATTTGAATGGAGCCCATGTCCCCTTCATCTATGATGAAAATATGAATATTATTGATGAAGAGGAAGGAACTTATGAACAGACGATGCTGGCGGTGCTCTCCGGGGCTGGGAACTATGTGGAGAAGCTGCGCGGAAGTGGAGCTTATGACAATACGGTGCTGATCATTATGGCGGATCACGGATACAACGGAAGCCTAGATGAGAGCGGAGAGGAAGCCTGGATGCGTCAGTGTCCGCTGCTGTTGATAAAAGGCATGGGGGAAACCCATGATACCATGCAGATCTCACAGGCACCCATAAGCTTTGAAGATCTGCAGGAAGCATATACATGTCTGTTGGACGGAAAGCAGAGCACGGCCGCCTTCGACTGGAAGGAAGGCGATGTAAGGGAGCGCCGGTTCTTAAAATATTCTTTTCTGGATGAGGATCACATGCAGGAATATGTGCAGACGGGATATGCGTTTGACAGGAATACCATGAAGGCTACCGGAAGAGAGTATAATCGTTAGAAAGAAATGCAACAATGTGACAGGGAGAATAAGTGTGAGTAAAAATACTGTGAGAAAAAAGATAACAGGCAGACAGCTGATGCCGGGGATTTTCATATCCCTGGCTATCAGCTTTTTGTTGTTTTTATATGCACCTGTCGATCTGTACTGTGCGAATACAGCGGAATTCTGGTTTGATTTTTCCACGTTATTGATCACTGCACTGGGGATGTTTGCAGCCTGCTTCGCCGTACTGGCGGTGTTGTATCTGATTGCCATGCTGATTCATCCGTATGTGTACCGGATCACACTGGCCGGAGGAATTGCACTTTTTATCTGCACCTATATCCAGGGGAATTTTATGATCGACAGACTGCCGCCATTGGACGGAACTTCAATCTGGTGGGGCAAATACGATATTCTCCGGAAAGATACATTGCTTCTTTGGGTAGTAGTGCTGATCGTTGTAATTGCGGCAATGATCGTGCTGCGAAAGCAGAAATTTGTCCATGTGGTAATGTTCATCAGCGGATGCATGACCCTGATGCTTCTGGTTACCGCATGTAGCACCGTGATTACCAGCGGGGCACTGCATTCCAAACTGCATCTGCATGTCAGCGTGGAAGAAGAATTCGAGATGTCTGCGGACAACAATTTTGTGATCCTTGTGTTGGATACGGCAGATTCCAGAGAGTTTACCTCACTGTTAGAGGAACATCCGGAGTACCGGGAGATCTTTGGAGATTTTACTTATTTTGAGAATACCACGGGAGCTTACACCAGCACATTGAATGCTATTCCTTTTATTTTATCCGGTGAATGGTATGAGAATGAGGGATCTTTTCAGGACTATCTGGACAGAGTCTACAGAGAGGCACCGTTGTGGAAGGAACTGAAGAGCAGAAATTATCAGATCGATCTCTATGAGGATGATATCCGTGCACAGGATGCTTCCATCGTGGACAATTTTGACAATGTCTATTTTACTAAGGTCACCCCCGTTTCTTATCTGGAACTGGCAAAGCAGGAGCTGAAGCTCGTTGGATTCCGGTATGCACCGTATGATCTGAAAAGATACTGCGTGATCAAAGAAGTCTATTTTAATGAATTACGGGAATCTCATCCGGAAGGTTCGGATTCCAAGGCGTTTACTGCGGATAATACGGCTTTCAAGGAGGATCTGGCAGCCCAGGGTGTTGTGATGGATGAGACGGGAAACCGTTTCAAGTTCATCCATCTGAACGGGGCTCACGCACCTTTTATCTATGACAAGGATGCCAATGTCATCGGTGTGGAACAGGGATCTTACCGTCAGAGCATGGAAGCTTCCATTACATTGGCAGCAAATTATATTCAGGCATTGAAAGACAGTGGTGCCTATGACAACACCGCTCTGATCGTAATGGCAGATCACGGATACAACGGTATGGGAGAAAAGGAAGAGGACTTTCTGCGGCAGGCAGCGCTGCTTCTGATCAAAGGAAGAAATGAACAGCACGATACCATGCAGATCTCGGAAGCTCCTATCAGCTACGAAGACCTGCAGGAGGCGTATGTCCGACTGCTGGATGGCGCGCAGAGCGACGCGGTGTTTGACTGGAAAGAGGGAGATACCAGAGAGAGACGTTTCCTGGAATACGCTCCCGGCAGCGAGAAACACATGGTAGAATATCTCCAGAAAGGCCATGCACAGGATCTGACAACTATGGTGCCTACCGGAAGGGTGTTCGACCGGTAATAACTTTTCCTGCGATAGAAGCGGCGGGGATGATCCCGACTTCCGCAAAGCGGCTGTCAATGCTGTGGTTGCGGTTGTCACCCAGGACAAAATATTCTCCGGGTGCAAGCGTCAGGGGAGCGGCGGCATTGCCGGCATCCTCCATGAGAGAAAAACCATCGGGGGTCGGTTGGGGAACCCCATTGACATAGAGGATTCCCTCTGTGATCTGTACCGTATCTCCCGGCAGGGCCACGATCCGTTTGACGATATTGCGTCCCAGCGTCTCGTGGCGGATGACAACGACATCGTTATAGTCCAGACAGTCTGGCAGACCGAATTTCTGAAGGAGGACCGGCTGCCCGGAGGTGTAGGTCGGCTCCATGGAAGAACCGTTCACAAAATACAGCTGTACCACGAAATGGGACACCAGATAACAGATACAGCCGATAAGCAATACAAAAAGCAGATAAGAACGGGTGCGATGATTCATAAGGGATCCTTTCCGGTTTGTTAAAATGCTGATAAAGATATCAAAATCTATCAGATAGCATACCACATTTCGGGTGGCAATAACAGAGAAGAGAAACAATAAGAGAAAAAGAGGTAAAAGCAATGAAAGTATTACTGGTAAACGGAAGCGGACATGCGAAGGGCTGTACCTACACAGCTCTGGAGGAAGTAGCGGGAGCACTGGAGAAAAACGGTATTGAGACGGAGATCATCCAGGTGGGCACACAGCCCATCGCCGGATGTATCAGCTGCAATGCCTGTCTGAAGAACGGAAAGTGTTTCCGGGAGGATGGCGTGAATGAATTTGTGGAAAAAGCGAAGACTGCAGACGGATTTGTCTTCGGATCTCCGGTGCATTATGCATCTGCTTCCGGTATGATCACTTCCTTCCTGGACAGAGCATTTTACGGCAAGAGCGCCCTGTTCCAGGGCAAGCCCGGTGCCTGCATCGTCAGCTGCAGACGCGGTGGGGCTTCCGCAGCCTTTGACCAGTTGAACAAATATTTTACCATCAACTGTATGCCGGTGGTATCCAGCCAGTATTGGAATCAGGTACACGGCAATACTCCCGAAGAGGTAAAACAGGATCTGGAAGGCATGCAGACCATGCGTACCCTGGGTAACAATATGGCATGGCTGCTCAAATGCATTGCCGCAGGAAAAGCTGCGGGCGTGGATTTCCCGGAGAGAGAACCGGCGCAGAAGACCAACTTTATTCGATAAGGAGACAGATGGATTATGGCAGAGTGGAATGGATTGGGAAGATATCCGGAGGATGCGGATGTGAATGATCGTCCGGAAGAGGGTACCTTGCTGGCCTATGTGGACGGAAGCTATCAGGATGCACTGAAAAAATACGGTTTCGGCTGTATTTTTATTCTTCCCGACGGACGCATCTATACAGAATACGGTAATGGTGACAATCCGGACTCTCTGAAACAGCGGAATGTCTCCGGAGAGATGCTGGGAGCTATGTATGCGGTACGGTTTGCCTTAAACAGCGGCTTTACAGCCATCGAGATCCGCTACGACTATGAAGGAATCGAGAAATGGGTCACCGGTGCCTGGAAAAGTAAGAATGATCTGACGAAAAAATATGCACAGACCATGCTGGGCTGGGGACAGAAGATTCAGATCCGCTTTACCAAAGTACCGGCTCATTCGAAGGTAAAATACAACGAGCTGGCAGATGAGACCGCAAAGCTGGGTGTGGCAAACGGAAACGGTATTCCCAAAGTCAAAAGTCTCAGTGACTTCGAAGCGGCAGACGGTGTGGAAGCGTGAAAACATATACTTGCGGCCGTGTGTCTGTAGCCCGGAAGTTAAGGGCTTCGGAAAGGAATGAGGAATAGAATGCGTCTGAATAAATATCTGGCACAGTGCGGTGTATGTTCCCGAAGAGATGCGGATAAGCTGATCGAACAGGGAAAAGTACTGGTCAACGGTCAGGTGGCCGGAATGGGACAGCAGGTGGAAGAAACGGACACCGTGCAGGTGGGTAAGAAGATTCTGCAGGGAAAACAGACACAGAAGGTACTGGCATTTTACAAGCCGGTGGGAGTGACCTGCACGGAGAGAGATCCTCATGCAGAGAAAAAGATCATGGATATGATCCGCTATCCGGAACGGCTGACCTATGCTGGACGTCTGGACAAAGATTCCGAAGGCCTGATCCTGCTCACCAATGATGGAGATCTGATCAATGCCATGATGCGGGGCGCCAACCGTCATGAAAAAGAATATATCGTAAAGACAGATAGGAAAATAACACCCGATTTTTTGGAGAAAATGGCGAAAGGTATTTATCTGAAAGATCTGGACATCACTACCAGAGAATGTGAGATGGAACAGATCGGAAAATTTACCTTCCGTATCGTTTTGACTCAGGGAGTCAACAGACAGATCCGGCGGATGTGTGAAGCCTGTGGATACCGGGTAAAAGCGCTGAAAAGAATCCGGATCATGAACATTCTGCTGGGGGATCTGAAGCCGGGAAAGTGGCGCGAGGTCACCGGAGAAGAGCTGGAACAGCTTCAAAGAGACACCGGAATGTTAAATCACAATTAAAATATATAAAGGCAGGAATACAAGATGCAGTCTTCCAAAATAGACCGGATCAAAGATCTGGTAGAACAACTGAATGCAGCTTCCGAAAGCTATTACGCCAAGGATCAGGAGATCATGAGCAACTACGAATACGACAAGCTCTATGATGAACTGGTGGAACTGGAAAAAGAGACAGGCGTTACCCTGGCCAACAGTCCTACGGTAAACGTAGGCTACGAAGCGGTGGATGAGCTTCCCAAGGAGCGCCATGAGAGTCCTATGCTGTCTCTGGGCAAGACGAAAAGCCGGGAAGAACTGCGGGACTGGCTGCAAGGCAATCCTGCAATTCTCAGCTGGAAACTGGACGGGCTGACCATTGTATTGACGTATCGTGAAGGAAAACTTGCAAAAGCGGTTACCCGTGGCAACGGCGAGATCGGTGAGGTCATTACAAATAACGCCCGTACTTTTAAGAATCTTCCGCTGAATATTTCCTATACCGGAGAACTGATCCTGCGGGGAGAAGCGGTGATCACCTACAGTGATTTTGAGAAGATCAACGGGGAGATCGCAGATGCAGAGGCAAAATACAAGAATCCCCGAAATCTGTGCAGCGGCTCTGTGAGGCAGCTCAACAATGAGATCACGGCCAGACGGAATGTCCGCTTTTTTGCTTTTACGCTGGTAAAGGCGGATGGTGTGGATTTTCATGATTCCAAGGAAGCCCAGTTTGCTTTTTTGCAGGAGCAGGGCTTTGCAGTGGTGGAACATGTGGCAGTAACGGAAGAGAACATTTTATCTGCCATTGAAGATTTTGAACACAAGATCGAGCACTACGATATTCCTTCCGACGGTCTGGTACTTACTTATGAAAGTATCAGCTACGGACAGTCCCTGGGCAGAACCGCGAAGTTCCCCAGAGATTCCATTGCTTTCAAATGGGCGGATGAACTGCGGGAGACTACATTAAAAGAGGTCGAGTGGAGCGCCAGCCGTACCGGTCTGATCAATCCGGTAGCTATTTTTGAGCCGGTGGAACTGGAAGGCACAACGGTGAGCCGCGCTTCCGTGCATAATATCAGTATCATGAGATCCCTCAGACTGGGAATCGGAGACCATATCACGGTCTATAAGGCCAACATGATCATTCCCCAGATCGCTGAGAATCTGACTGGCAGTGATAATGTGGAGATTCCAAAGGTGTGTCCGGTGTGCGGACAGCCCACGGAGATCCGACAGATGAATGAGGTACAGTCTCTGTACTGCACCAATGAGAAATGCCCGGCCAAGGAGATCAAATCCTACACTCTGTTCGTCAGCAGAGATGCGCTGAATATTGACGGACTCTCCGAGGCAACATTGGAGAAGCTGATCGATCAGGGCTTTATCCATGAATATGCGGATCTGTTCCGGCTGGACCGTTACAAGGAGGTCATTACCGGAATGGAAGGATTCGGAGAAAAATCCTATCAGAATATGATGGACAGTATCGAGACTGCAAGACATACCACGCTGCCCCGGTTGATCTACGGACTGGGGATCGCAGGAATCGGCGTGGCCAATGCCAAGGTGCTGTGCCGGTATTTTGATTACGATCTGGAACGAATGCAGGCAGCGGACGAAGAAACACTGAGTGCCATTCCCGGTGTGGGAGAGGTGCTGGCATCGGCATTTGCGGATTATATGCGTGATGCGGAGAATCTGGAGAAAATAGCTCATCTGAAGGAAATCCTGACGATAGAGACACCACAGATCGATGAGAGTGCACAGACACTGACAGGAATGTCCTTCGTGGTGACGGGAAGCCTGAACCATTATGCCAGCCGGAATGATCTGAAAGAGGTCATTGAGGAAAAAGGCGGCAAGGTGACCGGAAGTGTCACCGGCAAGACCACCTGCCTGATCAACAATGATATTACATCTACATCATCGAAAAATAAAAAAGCAAAAGAATTACAGGTTCCCATTCTGACAGAAGAGGAATTTCTGAGAACCTATAATATTCCTTACGAGGAATAAGCAAGAAAGACCCGGAGGAAAATAAAATGCCTATCAAAACACAAAATGATCTGCCTGCCAAAGAGATACTGGAAAATGAAAATATATTCGTCATGGACGAATTTCGTGCGGTACATCAGGACATGCGTCCCCTGCAGGTACTGATCCTGAACAATATGCCGGTAAAGCAGGATACGGAGCTGCAGCTGCTGCGGGCGTTGTCAAATACACCGCTGCAGGTGGATGTCACTTTCATGAACACCAAGACCCATGTGTCACTGAATACCCCGGCCAGCCATCTGAACAAATTTTACACTACCTTTGATGAGATCAGGGATCGTAAATTCGATGGACTGATTGTTACCGGAGCACCGGTGGAGGATATTACCTTCGAGGAAGTGGATTACTGGGAGGAGACCTGCCAGATCCTGGACTGGGCGGAGACCCATGTGACCTCCACCTTACATATCTGCTGGGCGGCACAGGCCGGATTTTATCATTATTACGGAATCAACAAGAGACAACTGTCCCAGAAGCTGTTCGGCGTCTATGCACATAGGGTATCCAACCGGAAAGTTCCGTTGGTCCGTGGATTTGATGATATTTTCATGGCTCCGCACAGCCGTCACACCGAGACACCATCGGAGGCCATTCATGCCTGTAAGGATCTGACGATCCTTGCGGAATCGGAGAAGGCCGGCGTATTCCTGGCAATGGCGGAAGAGGGCAAAAAGATTTTTGTAGCGGGCCATCCCGAATATGACCGTTATACACTGAACAACGAATATCATAGAGATCTGGATAAAGGACTGCCCATTCAGATCCCCTATAATTATTACCCGGACGATGACCCGGAGCAGAGACCTCTGTTACAGTGGAGATCTCATTGTAACAACCTTTACAGCAACTGGCTCAATTATTATGTATACCAGACAACACCATATGACTTAACGGAAATCCGATAATTTCGATAGAAACAGGACGATGGTCATGGAGAATGGAAAAAAGAAAGGAAGCAGAAGATGAATCAGACACTGACAAGAAAACAATTTGATATTTTATCGATACTGGCAGAGGAAAAAGGTACTTTATCCCAGAGACAGCTGGGAGAAAAGAGCGGACACTCTCTGGGAACGGTCAACCGTGTCATGCAGGAACTGACCGAATTACAGTATGTGACAGAGGGAGAGATCACAGGTGCCGGAATCTCCGCACTGGAGCCTTACCGTGCAAAACGCGCCATCTTCATTGCAGCCGGATTCGGCAGCCGGCTGGTGCCCATTACCTTTAACACCCCGAAACCACTGGTACGTGTGCATGGACAGCGTATTATTGACGGACTGATCGATGCCTGTCTGGATGCCGGGATTAATGAAATCTATATTGTCCGGGGGTATCTGGCAGAGCAGTTTGATCAGCTGCTGTACAAATATCCCATGATCAGATTCCTGGAAAATCCGGTTTACAATGAAGCTAACAATATTTCCTCCGCCATGGTGGCCAGATACATGCTTTCCAATGCCTATGTCTTCGAGGCGGATCTGTTGATTTCCAATCCGAAGATCATTACCAAGTATCATTACACCTCTGATTTCCTGGCTATTAAAAAGGACAGAACCGATGACTGGTGCTTCATAGTGAAGGACGGCGTCATCGTAGAGGAGAAGGTCGGCGGACTGGATTGCTGGCAGATGGTGGGAATCTCTTACTGGAACGAAGAGGATGGACACAAGCTGTCAGACGATATCAAGATGACCTATGAGCAACCCGGCGGAAAAGAGCGCTACTGGGAACAGGTGCCTCTGGTATTCTGCCAGAAGCATTATAAGGTAGAAGTACGTGAATGCCGGGAAAATGACATTATCGAGATCGATACTTTCCGGGAACTGAAAGCCATCGACAAGACGTATGATGTTTAAAGAAAAATAAGTATTGCTATTTTGTGCGAATGGTATTATTATATGTTCATATTTAACACAAAGTGTCTGCGAATGGAACGCAGACATTTTGTGTACTTATTTTAGCCGAAAACCTATGAAAACCGTTCAAAGAATTAAAACATATCATACATTAATGAACGATTGGAAAAAGAACGCGAACAAAAAAAGGAGGAATCCCATAATGGAGCAGTTGATACAAAAACCCGTCAAAAGAAATATTTTATTGAATCCCGGACCGTCTACCACCACAGATACCGTAAAATACGCACAGGTCGTGCCGGATATCTGTCCCAGAGAGAAAGAATTCGGCGGATTGATGAAGGGGCTCAGAGAAGACCTTGTAAAAATTGTGCATGGAGACTTGGAAAAGTATACCAGCGTCCTGTTCTGTGGATCCGGCACCATCAATATTGATGCCTGCATCAGCTCCCTGCTGCCGGAGGGCGGCAAAGTACTGGTGGTGAATAACGGTGCCTACAGCAGCAGAGCAGTGGAAGTATGTGAATATTACGGACTGCCCCACATTGATCTGCGTTTCCCGGTGGACCAGCTGCCGGATCTGGAAAAAGTGGAGCAGACTCTGAGAGAGAATCCGGACATTGCACTGGTACATACCACTCATAACGAGACCGGCACCGGCATTCTCAATCCGATCCGCGAGATTGGTGCACTGGCCCACAAATATCATGCCACCTTTACCGTGGATACCACCTCGACTTATGCCATGCGGCCGATCAATATAGAAGAGGACAATATCGACTTCTGTATGGCCTCCGCACAGAAAGGTCTGATGGCCATGACGGGACTTTCTTTTGTCGTGGGAAGCCGGGCAGTCTTAGAGGCATCGAAGGACTATCCGAAGCGCTCTTATTACTGTAACCTGTATCAGCAGTATGACTTTTTCCAGAGAACCGGGGAGATGCATTTTACCCCGCCGGTACAGACAATCTACGCTACGATCCAGGCATTGAAGGAATACTGGGCAGAGGGAGAGGAAGCCAAGTGGGCGAGACACACCAGAGTCTTCGAAGCTATCCATGAGGGACTGGATGCACTGGGATTCCACGATGTGATCCGCAGAGAATGGCAGTCGGGACTGGTTGTGTCTGTGAAGTATCCCGATGATCCAAACTGGAATTTTGAAAAAGTACATGATTATTGCTATGAGCGGGGATTTACCATTTACCCCGGCAAAATCTCTACTACCAATACCTTCCGCCTGTGTGCGCTGGGTGCGATTGACAGACCGGATATCGAAGCCTTTTTCAAAGTGTTCAGAGAAGCACTGGAAGTCAATAAAATTCAGATTCCGGCAAAATATAAGGAGGCATAGGATCAAATGAAGCGAGTATATACCTGTTTCTGTACAGATGTCATTCATGAGGGGCACCGCAATATCATCAGAGAAGCCGGAAAATACGGCGAGCTGACCATCGGCGTCTTAAGTGATGCGGCAATGATCCGTTTTAACCGTTTTCCCACCATCAGCTTCGAGGAGCGTATGCAGCTGGTAAAAGATATCCCGGAAGTCAGCAATGTGGTCGTGCAGGATGATGTAATGTATGATAAGGTCATTGAAGAATTGCGCCCTGACTACGTGATCCATGGGGATAACTGGCAGGAGGGTGCTTTGAAGGCTATCCGTGACAACGTGGAAGGACTGCTGAAGACATACGGCGGCGAGATCATAGATGTCCCTTATACATATAATGAAGAAGTAAAAAGAATTGATACGAGGATCAAGGAAAAGCTGGCCATGCCGGAATACCGCAGAAAGCGCCTGCGCCAGCTCATTGAGATCCGTCCCATTGTCAAAGCACTGGAGGTTCACAGCGGCCTGACCGGACTGATCGCAGAGAAGACCATCGTGGAGCATGATGGTGAGCTGGACCAGTTCGACGCCATGTGGATCAGCTCTCTGTGCGATTCCACGGCGAAGGGCAAGCCGGATATCGAGCTGGTGGACATGACTTCCCGTTTCCGTACCATTGATGACGTGACGGAAGTGACCACGAAGCCCATTATTTTTGACGGAGATACCGGCGGACTGACGGAGCATTTCGTATACACAGTGAGAACACTGGAAAAAATGGGTGTTTCCGCCATCATTATTGAGGACAAGACCGGACTTAAGAAAAATTCCCTCTTCGGAAACGATGTGGTGCAGACTCAGGACAGCATCGAGAACTTCAGTGCCAAGATCGCAGCCGGCAAAAAGGCACAGCTGACAGATGATTTCATGATCATTGCCAGAATCGAAAGCCTGATCTTAGAGCGAGGCATGGAAGATGCACTGAACCGTGCCAGAGCTTTCGTAGCAGCGGGAGCGGATGGCATCATGATCCACAGCCGTAAGAAATCCCCGGATGAGATTCTGGAATTCTGTGATAAATTCCGGGCAGAGGATTCGAAGACACCTATCGTGGTGGTGCCGTCTTCCTTTAACAGCATTACGGAAAACGAACTGGCCGCCCACGGCGTCAATATCGTGATCTATGCGAACCAGCTGACCAGAAGTGCCTTCCCCGCCATGCAGCAGACCGCCGAGGACATCCTGCGGTATCACAGGGCACAGGAAGTGGACAGCAGACTGATGCCGATCAAAGATATTATAACTTTAATAGACGAAATTTAACTGACAGGGGCAGGAAAGGAATACTTACATGAAAGCAGAAAACTTTGCGAAAATTTTAAATGCGGACTTTTATACCGGGGTACCGGATTCCCAGCTGAAAGCCCTCTGCAATTACCTGATGCACACCTATGGGATCGATCCGAAGCATCATGTGATCGCGGCCAACGAGGGAAACTGCACGGCACTGGCCGCCGGCTATCATCTGGCTACCGGCAAAGTCCCGGTAGTATACATGCAGAACAGCGGAGAAGGCAATATCATCAACCCCGTGGCATCCCTGCTGAACGATAAAGTCTATGCCATCCCCATGATCTTCGTCATCGGCTGGCGCGGTGAGCCGGGGATCCACGACGAACCCCAGCATATCTACCAGGGTGAAGTGACCCTGAAATTGCTGGAGGATATGGGAATCCGCTATTTTGTCATCGGAAAAGACACAACGGAAGAGGAAGTAAGTGCTGCCATGCAGGAGTTCCGCAAGGAGCTGGATCGTGGTGAGGATGTAGCGTTCGTGATCCGGAAGGGTGCCCTCAGTTATGAGGAAAAGGTGGAGTACCGCAACGACAATCCCATGATCCGGGAAGAGATCATACGCCACATCGTGCAGGCTTCCGGCGAGGATCCCATCGTCAGCACCACAGGCAAAGCCAGCAGAGAACTGTTCGAGATCAGAGAACACAACGGACAGAGCCACAAGTATGATTTCCTGACCGTAGGTTCCATGGGACACAGCAGCAGTATCGCCCTGGGTGTGGCAGTACAGAAGCCCGGGACGAAGGTATGGTGCGTGGACGGTGACGGCGCAGTGCTGATGCACATGGGTTCCATGGCGGTACTGGGCAGTACGGCACCTGAAAATATGGTGCACATCGTCATCAATAACGGTGCCCATGAGACTGTGGGCGGTATGCCTACCGTGGCAGCCGATATGGATCTTGTCTCCATTGCAAAAGCCTGTGGCTACCCTCATGCCGTATCCGTTGCCACCTACGAGGAACTGGACAGGGAACTGACCGCTGCAAAAGAGAGAGAGACCCTGACCTTTATCGAAGTAAAATGTGGTATCGGCGCAAGGGAAGATCTCGGAAGACCCACCACCACGGCACTGGAGAACAAGCAGAACTTCATGGAATACCTGAAGGAATGCCGATGACCGGTAACACACGTGGAATATCGTGCACATTTTGCTACAATAAAATGAGAAAAAAATAATAGATATCACTGTTCGTCAAGCTGCCTGTATGGTAAAATACATACCATACAAGCAGCTTTTCATATATTACAAAAGCAGAAAGAATGAGGGAGTACATATGGAAATTAACATTGGTATTATCGCAATTATTGTATTGGCCATTGCCATCCTGGCCATCCTGGCATCCGGTTATGTGAAGGCATCACCGAACAGAGCCTACATCATCTCCGGTATTAAGAGAGAGCCCAAGGTTCTGATCGGACGTGCAGGCATCAAGATTCCTTTTCTGGAGAAGAAGGATGAGCTGATCCTGAAGCAGATCAGTATCGACATCAAGACCAACGGTTATATACCTACCAAGGATTTCATCGGTGTGGATATCGACGCCGTGGCAAAGGTCAGAGTCCTGACCCAGAGAGATGTCACCGTAAATGCGAAGGGTGAAGTCGTGGCAGGTGCGGATGCGAACAAGAGAATCACCACCGAGATGGCCAATGCAGCCATGAAGAACTTCCTGAACATGAACGAGGATCAGATCCGCGATGCTCTGACTGATTCCTTACAGGGTAACATGCGTGAGATCATCGGTACCCAGTGCCTGAAGGAACTGTGTAATGACCGTAAGACTTTCGGTGATGAGGTACAGGCAAAGGCGCAGAAGGATATGAACGCTTTAGGTATCTGGATCGAGTCCTGTAACATTCAGAAGATCGAAGATGAGAACAACCTGATCACTGCTTTGGGACAGGATAACATGTCCCAGATCCAGAAGGATGCTTCCGTTGCAAAGGCACAGGCAGACAGAGATGTGGCCATCGCCAGAGCACAGGCACAGAAGGATGCCAATGATGCACAGGTCATCGCAGAGACCGAGATTGCCCAGAAGCAGCCCGAACTGGCGATCAAGAAGGCAGAACTGAAGAAAGAGTCCGATATCAAGAAGGCAGAAGCTGACGCAGCATACAAGATCCAGGAAGAGGAACAGCGTAAGACCGTGGAGATCACCACAGCGAATGCGAACCTGGCCCGTCAGGAGAAGGAACTGGAGTTAAAGGAAAGAGAAGTATCCATCAAGGAGAAAGCACTGGAAGCTGAGGTCAAGAAGACCGCAGAAGCAAACAAATACGCAGCACAGCAGAAGGCAGATGCCGAGCAGTATGAGAGACAGAAGAGAGCGGAGGCCGAACTCTTCGAGATCCAGAGACAGGCAGAGGCTGAGAAGGCAAAGTCCGAGGCAGAGAGATTTGCCAAGGAGCAGGCGGCAGAGGCAGTCAAGGCAGCAGGCCTGGCAGAGGCAGCAGCCGTAGCAGCCAAAGGTAAAGCAGAAGCAGAAGCTATCCAGGCGAAGGCAGAGGCAGAGGCAGCCGGTATCCTGAAGAAAGCGGAAGCTATGAAGCAGTACGGCGACGCTGCAAGACAGCAGATGGAGTTAGATACTCTGAAGGTATACTTCGAACAGCTGCCCAAGATCGCCGAGGCTGTGGCTAAGGGCTACATGAACGTAGATTCCATCAAGATGTTCGGCGGCGATTCCAGCAAGCTGGCAGGCGATATCATGACCACTGTAACCCAGGTTACCGATGGTATCAAGGAGTCTACCGGACTGGACATCAATGAGATGCTGGCTAAGGGATTTGCAAAAGAAACAAAGTCTGAAGAGACTGGTTCTACAGCAAATGCCGATTACCATGAGGTAAAGCCGGAATAATACTTGCGATAAGCGACAGAATGTCATAAACTGAGGGTACAGAGACAAAATAAAAGTCTCTGTACCCTCTTGCTTTTGCGGGCGGGGTATGAAGATGAAAATGGAAAAGGAAGAAAAGATGACAACAGCAGATCCGAAGGCGACAAAAGAAACAGTAGAATTATGGCATTACCTACATGCCGTAGCAGGTAAACAGATCATTACCGGTCAGCACACCCAGACCATTCCCTGCGAAGAGATAGATTACATCAGGCAGGTCACCGGAAAGGAACCGAAGCTGCGGGGCTTTGAACTGCTGGCGTATTCTCCGAATATCAATTATGAAGATGCTTCCCCGGAATGCATCCAGGAAGTGGAAGAAAATAAGGGGACCGTGGAGACGGCATTGCAATGGGCCAGAAAACAGCGGGAAGCCGGAAATGGTGGTATTCTCACCTTCACCTTCCACTGGTTCTCGCCCTTAGGCGGCAGAGACAAGAGCTTCTATACCGAACACACGGATTTTGATGCAAGGGAAGTATTGAAAGAGGGAACCCCAGAGAGAGTGGCATTCTATCATGACATGGATGTGATTGCGGAGATCCTGCGGCGCTTTCAGGAAGAGCGGATTCCCATTCTCTGGCGCCCGTTCCATGAATCCTACGGTACCTGGTTCTGGTGGGGAGCGCAGGGCCCGGAAGTGGCGAGAAACCTGTATCACCTGATGTTCGATTACTACACAGGTGAGAAAGACCTGCACAACCTTCTCTGGGTATGGAACAGCGATATACCAAAAGCCTACCCCGGAGATGAATACGTGGATGTAGTATCCATGGATGTCTACCTCCCGGAGTATCAGGCCACAGACTATGCGAATGCCTACGAGAAGCTGGAGACAGCCACCTCCCGTGACAAAGTGGCTGCCCTGGCAGAAGTGGGCTACCTTCCCGATGTGGATCTCCTGCAAAAAAGCAGAATCCCCTGGGCTTACTACATGACCTGGTCCAAGGAATTCTGCATCAGCGAAAAATATAACAGCGTAGAAAATCTGAAGAAAATGTACGACAGTGAATACGCGGTGACTTTGTGATACGGTCACATTTGCACTTGTTGCAGCTTGGCAATGAGAGCATCCTTTAGAACTTTGGAATAATTGATACCGCAATTATCGCAGGCAGTGTTTAACCATGCCGGAATAGTCAGTGTCTTTTTGACGGCCCTGTCATCATAGGCCCGGGCATAATTATCCAAATTCACACAGATTAGATTTATTAATGCAGTGGGATCGTCTGATTTCACTGCATTAATTGCAGTAGGAGCAGGAAGAACATCGCCGTCTCTCAGGGAAGTGAACAGGTATTGCCCACATGCCTCTTGAGCCATTGCAAAAGCATCGGCAAGATTGTCACCATAAGTGGCAAGATCATTAAGATCGGGAAAAATGACAGAGTATTTCCCATTCGCTTCCGGGTAAAAAATAGCTGGATATATATAATTCATAAGATCACTCCTTTCAAAGGCTGTTCCATATTATTTTAGTCCAGCCTGTTTAAAAATAGAATTAACAACTCGCAAAGGAATATCGCCTCTGTGATTGGGAATGGTTACTTTCCCTGACTTTGAAGGATGTTTGTACTGATGATGAGAAAACCTCTGATATCAGACAAAACCCAGCCATCGTCAAGGATGATTCGCTCTAATTCGCGAAAACGCATGGATTATCTCTCCTTTCTTAAGGCAACACGTATAATACGTGAAGTCAATAAATGTTGGGAAAATTCGCCGAAGAATTGGCGTATTTAGAAGTTTTTAAAATAAGATGAAATAATTGTACCGTGTAACATGAGAGAAAGCAACAAAAATGTTTTTCTCAGAAATTGAAACAAAAGTACTAAAAACAATTTACATAAATCTAAAATATGCTATAATATTTCCGTATTGAGACAAAATATTTGTGAGTTGTAGCCAAAAAATACTACAATTTCACACATATTTCCAATTATCAACAAAAGTAATGGGTGAGAGAGTTTATGGAATTAGGCAGAAAAAAGGTCCGTTTAGGTGAATTACTGGTAAACAGCGGTGTCCTCACGAATGAGCAACTGCAGCAGGCGTTGGATAATCCCGCCCGACAGGGCAAGAAGCTGGGAGAATTCCTCGTAGATGAGGGCATCGTATCAGAGGATGATCTGGCGAAAGCGCTGAGCCGTCAGCTGGATCTGGATATGATCGATCTGCAGAGCACTAACGTGGACAAGGAAGTACTGAATCTGGTACCGGTCAACGTCCTGAAGAAGAACAAGATCTTCCCCTTCGCCTACAAGGAAAATAACTTCAACGTTCTCATGGTCGCCATGGCGGATCCCCTGGATTACAACGCCATCGATGACATCAACATCATCACCAACTTCCAGGTAGAGCCCGTAGTAGCCACCACCCGCAGCATCATGTTGGCCATCGATAAATATTTCGGTCAGGAGGAAGTAACCGAGGCACTGGCAGCCTACGCCAAAGAGAAAAAGCTGGATGTGGTGGAAGACATCGCCACGGAGGAGAACATCAACAGCTCCCCCATCGTAATGCTGGTCAAGGACATGATCGAAAAAGCCGTCCGTCAGCGTGCATCCGATATCCATATCGAACCCATGGAAAATATCATCCGTGTCCGTTACCGTATCGACGGTGCCCTCTATGAGAGAGCGAGATACGGTGTCAATGTATTGTCTGCCATCATCGCCCGTATTAAGATTATCGGCGGCATGGATATCTCCGAGAAGAGAAAGCCGCAGGACGGCCGTATCACCCAGGTGGTAGACCGTGTGGAATACGATATCCGTGTATCCATCCTGCCTACCATATACGGGGAAAAAGTCGTAATGCGTCTTGCCGCGAAGAGTGCACTGAACCGCGACAAGAGCCAGTTAGGCTTCAAACCCTACGAATTAAAACAGTTTGACTATATCCTGAAAAATCCTCACGGTATCATCCTGGTAACCGGACCTACCGGAAGTGGTAAGTCCACCACCCTGTATACCGCACTGAGCGAACTGAATAAAGAAGACGTGAACATCATCACCGTCGAGGATCCTGTCGAGGCCAATATTGACGGTATCAACCAGGTACAGGTCAACACCAAGGCAGACTTGACTTTTGCATCGGCACTGCGTTCCATCCTGCGTCAGGACCCGGATATCATCATGATCGGTGAGATCCGTGACCAGGAGACCGCCAGCATCGCCGTACAGGCGTCCATCACCGGACACCTGGTGGTAAGTACCCTGCATACCAATTCCTCCGCCAGCACCATCACCCGTCTGGAGGATATGGGCATCGAATCCTACCTGATCGCAGATTCCGTCATCGGCGTTATCGCCCAGCGACTGGTACGCAGACTCTGTCCTTTTTGTAAAAAGCCAAAGCAGGCCACCAAGGATGAAAAAGAGTTCATGGGCATGAGGGAAGAGGAAGATGTGACCATCTACGAGCCCTGCGGATGCAGCAAATGTGACAACACCGGCTTCAAAGGCCGTATCGGTGTCTATGAGATCATGCAGATCACTCCGAAACTGAAAACCATTATCAGCAAGCGGGAGGGTGCCGATATCTTAAAAGAAGAAGCATTAAAAGAAGGAATGCATACCCTGCGTATGAGTGCCACGGACTATGTACTGGATGGCACCACCTCCTTCTCCGAGATGGTAAAGGTATCATTTGACGTATAATTCTATAAAAACCGCAATATTTTATAGCTGTCTCTTATACACATCTGACG
>ERZ1027064.44-NODE-44-length-64539-cov-7.160489_pt1 | contig 64539 bp, 54 predicted proteins | sample MGYA00519422_ERZ1027064 | MGnify/ENA primary metagenome ERZ1027064 (study PRJEB26926, sample SAMN06164492) | human gut metagenome | biome: ENVO:00009003; feature: ENVO:2100002; material: ENVO:00002003 | host: Homo sapiens | place: USA | collected 2012 ... | reverse complement strand
ACGAGATGTAGAGAGGTCTCGTGGGCTCGGAGATGTGTATAAGAGACAGCATTGCATCCTGCGGCGGTCGCTACTTCGATGCCGTGTTGCCGACAATACTCCGTGTCGATGTGGTCGAAGCCGATGGTCGCCGTTGCGATCAGTTTGACGGACGATCCTTCGAGCAGGGCGGCATCGCACCGGGTGCGGGTACGGACGATCAGGGCGTCGGCATCCCGGACATCGGCCGTTGCGATGGTTTTCCCGGGGAGGTATTCCACCCGGGCATAAGGTTCGAGTACTCCTTTCAAAAAAGGTATGGCATTGTCGGCGACGATTTTCATGGCGGTATCCGAATTGGTTAATTACGGAGCAAAGATAGTGCAGGGCGAGGGCGGCGCCAAATTTATTTGAGCTCCTTTTTACGGGAACCGTGCGCCGGTGCATACGGCTTTCGCTTTGGGTGTCGTCCGAGGCGGCCGTTCGCGTCCCGTTAAAAACGGGGTTTATCCGCGATAGAGATGGCGAAAAATCAAAAATTTACTATCTTTGTAATTCTTACAAGGAAAGACTATGGATCTGAAAACATTTAATCCCAACGGGGTGGGAGTGGACAACGGCGCTTATTACGGTTTGCCGTTCACGCCCGAGGAGGCTGCGCTGGTGCTTGTTTCCGCACCCTGGGACGTGACCGTATCCTACGGTGCCGGAACGGCTTTGGCGCCGGATGCCCTGATCGAAGCCTCCACACAGCTCGATCTTTACGATGCTTCGGCGCCGGGAGCCTGGCTCGGAGGCATCGCTACGGCCGATATCGACTATTCGCTGCTGGAGGAGTCCCGCAAGCTGCGGGCCGATGCCGAGCGGGTGATCGAACACCTCGAAGAGGGCGGAGCGCCGGATGACGAACGTATCGAGCGCCGTCTGCGCCGCATCAACGAAGGTTGTGCAGCCATGAACGACAATATTTACCGTCAGGCCCGCCAGTGGCTCTCGCAAGGTAAGGTCGTAGGGCTGGTCGGAGGCGACCATTCGACGCCGTACGGCTTGATCCGTGCCGTTGCCGAGAAGGAAGGTTCGCTGGGTATTCTCCATATCGATGCTCATTGCGATCTGCGTGAGGCGTACGAGGGATTCGAATTTTCGCACGCTTCGATCATGTTCAACGTACTGCGCGACCTGCCGCAGGTACGCAAGCTCGTGCAGGTCGGCGTGCGGGATTATTGCGATGCCGAGGCCGAAAGAGCCGCTTCGGACGGGCGGATCTCGATGTTCGATTCGCGCTCGCTCGCTCGCGCCGGATTCGCGGGAACGACCTGGGCCGAAAGTTGTCGCCGCATCGTGGACGAGCTGCCCGAGGTGGTCTATATCAGTTTCGACATCGACGGACTCACCATCGAACATTGTCCCCATACGGGCACTCCCGTTCCGGGCGGCATTACTTTTGAACAGGTGGTTTACCTGATGGAGTGCGTGGTCGATTCGGGGCGTCGCATAGCCGGGTTCGACCTGGTGGAGGTCGTTCCCTGTCCGGAGGATAAGATCGACGCGGTCGTGGGTGCTCGCGTACTCTATAAACTATGTGGTTTGACTTTGCGGACTTTATCGGCCAACAAGGGTTGATCCTGCATCGGAGATACTGAAAGAGATCGTTCGAACCGGTTGAAATTAAATGATTAACAGACAATGAGGCTTTTTTCCATGTACCGCTGGGTGCGGCGACATTATCAGTTCCAATTACGGGGACGTCGTTTTCTGGAGGCTCCTTGGTCGGGCGGACTGGTACTGCTCATCAGCGTTGCCGTTGCGATGCTGCTGGCCAATCTTCCGCTGACGGCGGACGGTTATCAACGGCTGCTCAACATCGACATCGCTTTGGTGGTGCGGGGATCGGGGGGAATGATCGACTGGATGTTTCCCCGGGGCCTGACCCTGCAGACCTTTGTCAATGACGGCTTGATGGTGGTTTTTTTCTTCCTGATCGGCCTCGAAATCAAACGAGAAATCGTCGTCGGACAACTCTCTTCCGTCAAGAAGGCGATTCTGCCCGTACTGGCGGCTCTGGGCGGTATGGTGGTCCCTGCACTGATTTATTTTTCGTTCAACGCGGGGACCGTCGCGGCGCCCGGTTGGGGAATCCCTACGGCGACGGATATCGCTTTCGCCATCGGCATCCTTTCGATATTCAGCGATCGGGTGCCCATTTCGCTCAAAATATTTCTGACGGCCCTGGCCGTGGCGGACGACCTGGGGGCGATCCTGGTGATCGCGCTGTTTTACGGAGAGGAGGTCAACCTGTTGCTGCTTGCGATTGCGATCCTGATCCTCATAGGCATCTATTTCCTGAATAAAGTGGGCGAAACCCGCATTATGTTCTATCTGGTGCCGGCTTTCGTCGTCTGGGCCCTGTTCTATTATTCAGGAATCCACTCCACGTTGTCGGGTGTGGTGATCGCTATGTTTATCCCGATGAAGCCCCGTTACAGCAAGGAGTATTTTGCACGTAAGATGACCGGTCTGTCCGATGCGCTGTTGAAAGCCGAGTGCCGGGCCGACGATTTCCCGAACGAGGAGCATCGGCACTACCTGCGGATGATGTCCTCGCTGGCGACCGATTCGGTGGGTATGAGCTATCGTCTTGAACATCTGCTGGCTCCGTACGTGACTTTTCTGATTATGCCTATTTTCGCATTCGCCAATGCGGGTGTTTCGATCGATTCGCTGGAGTACTTCCGAATCTTCCACGTTACGCCCCAGGCCGGTGCGGTCGGCATGGGTGTCTTCTTCGGACTGCTCGTAGGCAAGCCGCTCGGTATTTTCCTGGCCAGTTGGCTTGCCGTGAAGACGAAACTGGCCGAAATGCCCGAGGGAGCCGGCTGGAGGATGCTCTTCGCCGTGGCATGCCTGGGCGGTATCGGGTTCACCATGTCGATTTTCGTCGATACGCTGGCCTTTGCCGATGCCGAGATCGTCAGCCGGGGCAAGATTGCCATTCTGATGGGATCGTTCGCGTCGGCCGTATTGGGTACGGTCCTGATTTTCCTCTTTTCCAAGAAAAAGACACGTATATGAAGAAATATCGATTGATCGCCGCAGCGGGACTGTTCCTGCTGGGCGCCTGCTCCCGGGGAACGGGGAGCGTGGAGTTGCGTAACGAAACGGATTCGGTCGCTTATGTGATCGGTCTGAATGTGGGATATAATTTGCAGCGGATGGATTCGACCCTCAACGTCGAAGCCGTGTGCCAGGCCGTGCGGGACGTATATGCCCGGACGGCCCGGATGACGCCCGACCAGGCCCGTGCGGTTTATCTGCGTTATGTGAATGTTTCGCAGCCCGAACAGATTCGGGCCTATGAAGAACAGTTTTTGGAGGATTTCCGTAAGAGCAATCGCTCCTATGCCAAGACCGATACGGGGCTGACGTACGAGGTGCTGGAGGTCGGGGATGAATCCAAGACGCCCCGAAGCGACCGGGATACGGTGGCGATCCGTTTTACAGCCAAGACGGTCGATGGAAAGGTTGTCGAGTCTTCATACGAACGCGGAGATACTACGCGTATGGCCGTGGGCGACCTGATGCCCGGGTTGCGGCAGAGCGTGCGGCTCGTCGGGGAAGGCGGTCGAATGAAGGTATGGATACCCTCCCGCCTGGCTTACGGGGCCGAAGGCGACAAGAAATTGGGTGTGGCCCCGAATACGACATTGTTCTACGAGATCGAACTCGTCGATGTCCGCTGACTTCTTTTTCAAGAGGGGGCTGAAAAATAAAATCGGCTGCCCGTAAAATATTTTATATATTTGTGCAGTTATCGAAACGGAAATAACAATTTAATACATAATTATATCAACAAGATGAAAAGAACATTGTGTTTCATGGCACTGTTGGCCGGTGCCGTAATTTTCGCCTCGTGCAGCCGCAGCAACGGTTCGATCACGATGGGCAGCAAGTCGCAGTTCGACTCTTTGTCGTATGCTTTCGGTAATAACGTCGGAGCAGGCCTTAATCGGGCGATGTCGGATATTCCCTTCGATTTCGACGCGATGACCGAAGGTGTGACCGAAGGTGCCCTCGGAACGGCAAAAATGACGCATCCAGAGGTGCTCGATACATTGCGCACGTTCTTTATGGTTACGCGTCCGGAACGCGCTCAGGCTATTGCCAAGAAGAACGCGATGACTCCCGATTCGCTGAAGACACCCGAAGAGTCGTTGGCCGATCCCGCGATGTTCGAGAGCGAGGAGGAGCGTCGGTTCATTTCGTATGCTTTCGGTATCGATCTGGGTAACAATATGCTGGGAGAAGACCTTCCGATTCAGTTGGTTTGGTTCGGTCAGGGGTTGAAAGACATTACCGGCAACCGTGAAGAAGCTCGTATGACCGAGCAGGAAGCTGTCAAATTCCTGCAAAATTGGTTTATGGTAGTTCGTCCGGCCGAAAATAAAAAAGCCAATGAAGAGTGGATCGCTTCGATCGAGAAGAAATCCGGCGTTCAGAAAACCGAATCGGGATTGCTTTACAAGATCGAAAAGAAGGGCGATGAAACTCTGATGCCGACGGATTCCCGCGACCGGGTAAAAGTTTATTACACGGGAACCAATTATAAGGGGCAGGTTTTTGACACTTCCTATTTCGAGAAAAGGCCCGAAGAAATGAAGGAGATCCTCAAACAGATGGATCCGGAAGGTTATGACAAGGACGAAGCTCTTGAGATCGAATTGGGACAGGTGATTCCCGGCTGGACCGAAGGTTTGAAGCTGATCGGCAAAGGCGGTAAGATAACGCTTTGGATTCCTGCGGAGCTGGCTTACGGTCGGCAGACACGCGGTAAGTATATTCTGCCTAATTCGGCTCTTAAATTCGAGGTGGAGTTGGTGGATGTGATTCCTTTTGTCGAGGAAACGACCCCGGCAACAACGGATGAAGCTGCGGCTGCGACGACTCCGGCAGCGAACTCTGCTCTTCCGGTGAAGAAGTAGTCGCCTCCCGGGGACCGAAAAATAGCCGACCTTTGTAGGGTCGGCTATTTTGTTGTTTTAGAGAGCGGATGGCTTCTGCCTTCGTGCGTGAAAAATTAAAAGGGCAGGTCGTCCACTTCCGCTGCGGGAGTACTGTACGATGGCTCTTCGAGCGGGGCCGCGTCGGGCATCGGCGGGATTCCGGCATTTTGAGCGGTTTCTTTGGGTTGCAGGCGCCATGCCCGCACATCGGTATACCAGCGGCCGTTATATTCGCGGGATTCGACGTTTACCGAAACCGTATAGGTAGCCCCTTCGCGGAGTTTGGCCACGTCGCTCGGCTTGTTGAAGAACGTGACGCAGATTTTGCGTGAAAATTCCGAGGGCAGCTCGAAAACCACGTCCTGACGCTGCCATTCTCCCCGGGCGGACGTACCTTGTGTCAGGGGCAGGATTTTATATACGACACCTTCGAATTCCATAAAAACAGTAATTTTAGTAGATTACAAAAGTAATGTTTGTGCCGCAAACCCCCAAATTTTTTCCGTAAAAGTTCTTTTGTCCTGTTTCGGGCCGGACCGGATGATTGGTCGTGTACCATCTTGCGTATGCTGCCGATTCCGGTCGGCAGCTTCGGGCCGGATAAAGTGGATGTCCCCTGCGCTTTTTGACGACGGTCGGAGTGTGCGGCATCCGGCGAATGCGGACCGGTGAGAATCGGGCGCCGAAGGAGAATAAAAAAGGATTCGCCTCAGGCGAATCCTTTTTTATTTTGAAGCGTCAAACGGTCCTTCGAACTATTTGGCGGCTTTCTTATCGTAGCGTTTTGCGTAACGGCTCATAAACTTATCGACGCGACCAGCGGTGTCAACCAACTTCATCTTACCGGTGTAGAACGGGTGCGAGGTGTTGGAAATTTCCATCTTATACACGGGATAGGTTTCGCCGTTCACTTCGATGGTTTCTTTTGTCGAAACGGCGGACCTGCACAAAAACACGTGGTCATTCGACATGTCTTTGAATGCCACTAAACGATAATTTTCGGGATGAATACCTTTTTTCATTTCGTTTGTTTTGTTTGTAATTAGATGCTTAAGCGGAGCAAAGGTAGTAAATTTTTTCCAGTTAGCTAATTTTCCGAAGAAAAATCTTCCGTACAGAGGCGATTACCAATGCCGAAAGTTTCGGGATGCCTTCTTATTTCTGTTGTACGGAAGGGGAAAGAGCCGGCAATCGCTTCGGTTGCAGGAGGGTATGCGGCGATGAAAAAATGGGCTTTTATTTTGTGAATCCGGTCGAAATGTCTATTTTTGTGTCCGTATTCGGATTTTCCCGAATGCAAAAGGACCCATAGCTCAGTCGGTTAGAGCAGCGGACTCATAATCCGAAGGTCGTGGGATCATGCCCCTCTGGGTCCACTTGAAAGTCAGGGAGTTGCACAGTGTGTGCGACTCCTTTTTGTTTTTTCATTGCGGTTTTATGCAAGTGTAGGCTGGCCGTGCGAGCCATGAGTGCAACAGTTGAAGTCGTTGTTTTACAGGCTTGAAGTATTCAAACGGTAAATTCGCATTGATGTTACGCGCTGCGTAGGGCGAAAAGCAGGTGTTCAAACGTTGGGATTCCGGGAAGCCCTGTCTGTTAGTATTTTGAGAAGAAACTACCGCCTGTATGGATTACCCCGATAGAGTCGCTATTTCAAATTGATTGGGTAACTTTTTGCACAAAATCATAATTTTACGTATTTTTCGAAAAATAAACCATAAAATTCCATAGAAACGATGCGAGCAAAATACCTGGGGCTGGATCTTCCGAGTCCGATCATTGTCAGCAGTTCTCCTTATACGTCCAATGTCAAGAGCGTCGAGCAGTGCGCTGCGAGTGGTGCCGGTGCCGTAGTGCTCAAATCCATATTCGAGGAGCAGATCCTGCACCATGCGGCGGCGCTGGACGCCGTATCCGATTCGGCTTACGGCGATGCGGAGGTTTATTTGCAGCGCTATCTGGGCGAGGATTACAAGGCCGGATTTCTCCGGTTGGTGCAGGAGGCGCGGTCGAAGACGGATCTTCCGGTAATCGCCAGCATCAATTGCGTGGCCGATAAAGGCGATTGGATCGAATACGCTACGGCGATGGCCGATGCCGGAGCTTCCGCGCTGGAGCTTAATATTTTCATCCAACCTACGGACATTCACGCCCAGGCCCGCGAACTGGAGTTGAACTATGCGGAGATCGTCGGCCGGGTGGCCGGTGCGGTGAAGATTCCCGTTTCGGTGAAGCTGCCCATGCGCCTGACCAATGTCTTCGCCTTGTCGAGCGCTTTGCTCGGTTACGGGGCCCGGGGTGTGGTCTTCTTCAACCGCTTCTTCGAGCCGGACGTGGATGTCGAGCGGATGACTTTCGTGGAGAGTTCGCCTTACAGCGAGCCGACGGAATTGCGCAACGTCCTGCGTATGGTGGCGATCTGCTCGGCCGTGTTGCCGCAGTTGGACCTTTCTGTTTCGACGGGCGTGCACGATGGCGAGGCTGCGGTCAAAGCGCTTTTGTGCGGAGCCGAGGCAGTGCAGGTCTGCACGGCGATCCACCAGAAGGGATTCGAAGTCATTGCCGAAATGAACGAGTACATCGACCGTTGGGCCGAGCGGCAGGGTTTCGGTTCGCTCGATGAGTTCCGGGGGCGTCTGAATTTCAAGAACGACACTTCGGCCATGTTCCAGCGCGTACAGTATATGAAGTATTTCCCGTCGGAGGCATGGAGCAAGTAAGAACAGGGAAATATTTTTTATCGGAGTTTCTGTAAATTTTTTACAGAAACTCTTTTTTTAGATATTTGAAAGGGGATTGTGCTGTGTTTTGGCACAATGAATCGTGAAATTTGCCGTATGAATCGTAGCTGTTTTATAATGAAAAGCAGCGGCAAGATTCGGAGGATTGCTTAATTTATATTACATAGTGCTATGAACAGATTATGGAAAGTCGTTTCTTTGCGGACAACGGGAAAACTGGCTCCGGGAATGAGTGTGGAGATTGTCAAAACGGGAACCTCGGCCAAACCGACGATCAAGGAAATCGGGGAAGCGTTTCGGCGTAAGTACGGTATTGTATTGCCGAACGGATGTAGTTTATCTTACTTTGATATTCAGGAGATGAAATAGGGAGTCATGGTCGGAGCAATTAAAGAACGGGAGAAAGAGCTGTTCGAACGATGGTGCGGGGGTGTGCGGAATGAAGATCGGAGTGCGGTATTCGTAAAGGATGGACTTGTCGATGAAGAAAGATGGCTTACGACCTCGCCCCGAATCGTGTTCGTACTCAAGGAGGCACACGGCAGGGATAATAGGGATTTTGATTTGGTTCGGGATTGTCTGGGCGGAAGATCGACTGTAACGACCTGGGGAAATGTGGCGCGATGGGCTTATGGTATCCGGGAGTTGTGGCGAACGGGAGAGGTTGTACCTTATACCGATGTACGGAACAGGGGAACAGACGAGAAACAGCGCCGGGAACAGTTGAAATCTTTGTGTGTCATGAATATTAGCAAAGTCCCCGGAAGGAGCAGAACCAATACCCGCAATCTGACGGAGAAGTTTAGGAAGTTTAACAAATCTTATTTTGCCGAACAGTTCGATTTGTACCGGGAACATACGGATCTCGTGATCTGTTGCGGGGCTGCGGTCGCCCGGTTGTTTTTGCTTGAGATCAATCCTCTGTACGGTTATGAATATTCGCCGGGACATGGAGCGCAGCCCGAGGGCGGGTATTGGTATTATCGGATTGAAGGTGGCCCTTATGTCGTTTCCGTGCCGCATCCGCAAGCTTCTATCCGTTGTCAGGAGATGTACGGGAAGTTGATGCGGACGGTTCGGATATTGAGATTGATCGGAACGAGCGATGAGTGATCTTTTTAGTCGGTATATTTGGCTTGTCGAAACGATTTACCGGGCAGGCAGGCTCTCTTACGAGGAGATATGCGATCGTTGGAAACATTGTGAAATGGGAGACGGGCGTACATTGCCTCCGCGTACGTTTCACAATCATCGCCGGGCGATCGAATCGTTGTTCGATATTGATATTAAATGTGACAAGCGGAGTGGAAATGTTTATTATATTGAAAATGTCGAGGATCTCAAAAGAAACGATATTCGTTTCTGGTTATTTGAGGCTTTCTCCGTTTGCCATTTGGGATGGACTCGCAGCTTGCGTAAGAAGGTGCTTTTTGAAGAGATTCCGTACGGACAGGAATATCTCGTGCCGATTGTACAAGCGATGCAGGAAGGAAAAGTTGTTGTTTTTATTTACCGGAGTTACCGTCGAAACCGGGATTTCGAAATCGAGGCTGAACCTTATTGTGTGAAGGAGTTCAGACGAAGGTGGTATATGGTAGCCCGAAGCAGAAAGGACTGTAAAATTCGTATCTATGCATTGGATCGTATTCGAAAGTTGACTGTAACGGTTGAAAAGTTCGAAATGGCAGCGGATTTTGTCTGTGTGGACTATTTCCGGGACAGTTTCGGAATAATCGTCGATGAAGGCTATACGATCGAAACGGTACGGTTTCGGGTAACGGGCGATCAGAGGCAGTATATTCGGTCGCTTCCATTGCATCGTACTCAACAGGAAGTCGAGGTCGGACCTGATTATTCTGTGTTCGAGTGTCGTTTGCGTCCGACTTTCGATTTTCAACAGGAGTTATTGTCGCAAGGGGCCCGAATCGAGGTGCTGACACCGCAATGGTTGCGCCGACATATCGGAACGGAGATCAGAAAAATGGCTCGATTATATGATACGGATGCCGGGAGGTATGGAAAGTCCGAGGCGTAATTCGAAAGTGTTTGTTTGCCGGCTGATCGGTAGGGATTTAATTTTGCCCGCATGGTGTTTTTCCCCGGATGAGGTTGATGCGGCAGTCGAGCGAGTGCGAATAGCGTTCAACAAGATGGCGACTTTGGCGTTTCGCGGTCAGAAAACGGGAGTGGTCGAAAATACCTGGATACTTACCGTACTGCGGTTGACTTTGGATTGGATTTACCGGACGGAACCTGCGAATGAAAGTGTATCGGAAAAACATAATATCCGCATAGTCGTTATGGATCTGGATTTTAGAATGTATGCGGATTCTTCCCGTGAAAGTATTATGCGTTTGGCAGCCCGACGGATAAATTTCCGGTATGCCGAATGGCAGAACATATTCGAAGAAAAAACGTTGATATTGCGGTATATGGCTTTGGAAAGTGTATTGCAGCGGGATTTGATTGCGGCAGGTGCCGGAAGAATGGAAACGTAATTCTGAATATTGAAAAACAGCCTCTGTAACAATTTACAAAGGCTGTTTTTTCAATATTCGATCTTGTCGAGAATCCCTTGCAGGTAGGCGATCGCCACGCCGTAGTTGGTCATCGGGACACGCTGGGCGCGGGCCTGGGCGACGCGGCTCAATACGTGGCGCCGGTTGAACATACAGGCGCCGCAGTGGATCACCAGGTCGTAGGGCGTGAGGTCGGCGGGAAAGTCCGTGCTGGCAACCACATCGACCCGCAGTGCGGGTCCGATCCGTTTGCGGAGCATGGCCGGAATTTTGACCCGGCCGATGTCTTCGCCCACCGGAGCGTGCGTACAGGCTTCGGCGATCAGCACGCGGGAGTCTTCACGGAGCTGTCCGATGGCTGCCGCGCTCTCCACGAAGTAGTCGATGTCGCCCTTGTAACGGGCGAAGAGCACCGAGAACGAAGTCAGCAGGCTTGCGGCGGGCTTGAGCGCATAGACGGTCGAGAAGACCTGCGAGTCGGTGATAATCAGTTTCGGCGGTGCGGCCAGCGACGAGAGCATGCCTTCGATCTGGTCGGTGGTGCAGCAGACCACGCGACACTTCTTATCGAGCAGCTCGCGGATCGTCTGGACTTGCGGGAGGATGAGGCGTCCCTTGGGGGCTTGGATGTCCTGCGGCATGACGAGCATCACCACGTCGCCTGCCGAGGCGAGGCTGCCCGTGATTTCGGGCTGGTTGTAGTCTTCGGGCAGGTTGCGGATCAGGGCTTCGCGCAGGGCGTCGAGTCCCGTGCTGTTCGAGGCGCTGACCCGGAGCGGCCGTTGCCCGAAGAGTGCTTCGGCCTCCGCATCGGGCATACCGGCAACCAAGTCGGCCTTGCTGCGTACCACTACCGTCGGAATATGCCTTTCTTCCAAGAGTCGGAACCATTCTATTTCGTCGTTCTGCGGCACGGCTTCGGAGAGGAGAAGGACGGCCAGGTCGGTCTTCTCCAGCATCTTGCGGCTTTGCTGCACACGCAGTATGCCGAGGTCGCCTTCATCGTCGAAACCCGGCGTGTCGATCAGTACGCAAGGTCCCAGCCCGTGTATCTCCATCGTCTTGAGTACGGGGTCGGTCGTCGTGCCTGGCGTCGCGGAAACGACAGCGCTCTGTTGGCCCGTGAGGGCGTTGATCAGCGACGACTTGCCGCTGTTGCACCGCCCGTAGAAAGCGATATGCAGCCGTTCGGCGCGGGGAGTCTGCTCGTTCATCGTGCGAAACTTTTAGAAGCGGAAATCCCGTTTACCTTCGGCGATCGCTGCGAGGTTCTTCTCTGTGATGCGGCGCACACGCTCGTTGAGGAGCATCGGAACCTCTTTCGCAATCATCTTTTCACCCAGGGTTCGGGTTTCGGGCGATGCGTAGTCTTCGAGATACTCCTTGAGGGTCATCAGGGCGTTGGGCGTACAGCAGTTGGCGATCTTTCCGGTCTTGGCCAGCGACATGAAGCGGTCGCCCGTGCGGCCTTCGCGGTAGCAGGCCGTGCAGAAGCTCGGCACGTAGCCCAGTTCCAGCAGCCAACGCACCACTTCGTCCAGCGTGCGGTGATCGCTCACGTCGAATTGTGCGGAATCCTGTTCGGCATGCGTCGTGCCGGCGTAACCGCCGACGCTGGTGCGCGAGCCGCCGCTGATCTGCGAAATGCCGATTTCCAACACCTGCTCGCGCGAGCGCTGCGATTCGCGGGTCGAGATAATCATGCCCGTATAAGGGACGGCGATGCGGATCACGGCGACGATCTTGCGGAATATTTCGTCCGAAATGGCATCCGGGAAGTCCTTGGTGTCGATGTCGTCGGCCGGGCAGATGCGGGGTACGCTGATGGTGTGGGGACCGACGCCGAAGCGGGCTTCGAGGTGCTCGGCGTGCATGAGCAGTCCCGTGAAGTCGTACCGGTAGGTATTCAGACCGAACAGTACGCCGATGCCCACGTCGTCGATACCACCTTCCATCGCGCGGTCCATCGCTTCGGTGTGGTAGGCGTAGTCGCTCTTCGGGCCGGTGGGGTGGAGTGCTTCGTAAGCGGTTTTGTTGTAGGTTTCCTGGAAGAGAATGTAGGTGCCGATGCCTGCATCGCGCAGTTTGCGGTAGTTCTCGACCGTCGTAGCCGCGATATTCACGTTCACGCGGCGGATCGCCCCGTTCTTGTGATGTACGGAGTAGATCGTCTTGATCGATTCGAGAATGTACTCGATCGGATTGTTGCGCGGGTCCTCTCCGGCTTCGAGTGCCAGACGCTTGTGACCCATATCCTGCAAGGCGATCACCTCGCGGCGGATTTCGTCCTGGGTGAGTTTGCGGCGCGGAATGGTTTTGTTTTTCTGGTGATACGGGCAATATACGCAGCCGTTGATGCAGTAGTTCGACAGATAGAGCGGCGCGAACATTACGATACGGTTGCCGTAGATTTTCTCCTTGATCTGTTTGGCCAGCGTGAACATGCGTTGGTTCAGGTCTTCGAGTTCGCACTCGAGCAGCACGGCCGCTTCGCGGTGCGTGACCCCTTTGCCTTCGGCCGCTTTTTGCAGGATCGCCTCGATCAGGGGGCGGTTCGCACGATTTTCGCGGGCATAAGCCAGCGTTTCGACGATTTCTCCGTCATGGATGAACTCCTCCGCCTTGGAGGATGCGACTTGGTACATATCTTTGTGTTTTTATAAGCTATTCTTGATAATCTCCTCGGCTCCACGAGATGTGGCGGCCGATTTCGTTGAGCTCCCGTTCCAGAGCGGCCAATCCTTCGGCAGCTTCGGCTCCGAAGGCGGCCTTGCCGTCGTAGAGGTTGTATTTCGACCGTTCGTCCGGCGGCGAAAGGTTGGGCATCACCACGTTGGCACCGGCCAAAATACCCCGCATCCGGCCGTTGCCCGAGAGGGTGGCGAGCGCTGTGGTCGAAGGGATCAGTGCTGCGGGACACATCAGCCGCAGAATCGACAGTAGGGTGAGCGTTCGTTCGACGCTTCCGGCCGGTTCGTGGCCGAAGGGGGTGTCGCGGTGCGGGATGAAAGGTCCGATACCGATCATCTGGGGTTCGAACTCCCGGATGAAAAGCAGATCCCGGACCAGATCGTCGATCGTTTGTCCCGGACTGCCGACCATGATGCCCGTACCGGTCTGGTAGCCGATCTTTTTGAGTGTGTGCAGGCATTCGATGCGGTGATCGAGGGACATCCGGGCGGGATGGAGCCGACGATAGTGGTCGGGAGTGATCGTTTCATGCCGCAGCAGGTAACGGTTCGCGCCCGCTTCGAACAGCGCCCGGTAGGAGGCTTCTGTCCGTTCCCCCAGCGAGAGGGTGATGGCGCAGTCGGGCCAGCGGCGACGCATCTCCCGGATCAATCCGGTCAGCAGTTCGTCGTTCAGAGCCGAGTCTTCTCCGCCCTGAAGTACGAATGTTCGGAATCCCAGCCGGTAGCCCTCTTCGCAGCAGGCCAGTACGGTTTCCGGGGTCAGACGGTAGCGTTCTGCCAGACGATTGCTGCGTCGAATGCCGCAGTAGCGGCAGTCGTTGCGGCAGTAATTGCTGATTTCGATCAGCCCCCGAACGAAAACTCCGTTTCCGAAATGCACACGGGCGACCTCGCGGGCCGCCCTGTGCAGGTATTCTCTCTCTTCGGGGGACGCATCGGTCAGCAGAAGGCGCAACTCTTCCGGGGAAAGGGTGCGGTTGCGTTTCAACTGATCGACGAGCTCTTTCATAGCCCCGTCGGATTTAGCGTTTAGCCAGCTCCTTCGCGAATTGCCGTTTACCGGCATCGTGCAGGTTGTGGGTGCTGGGACCCGTGATGCATCCGCCTTCGCAGGCCATGACCTCGATGAACTTGGCCGGGGCTTTGCCCGATTTGGCATAGGCGCGGAGCAGGGATACGTTTTTCTTGTTCAGGTTGGAGACCTGGATGCCTTCGACCTTCGGCCGGTTGTTGTCCGCCAGGAAGAGCTGTACGGCGCCCATCACGCCTCCGGCCTGTGCGAAGCCGTGGGCGGCCCGGGTCGAAACGAACGGAATGGGGAACGGATCGGTGGTTTCGACTTCGATACCCAGACCGTCGAAAATGGAGTTGATCTCCTCGAAGGTCATCACGAAATCGACGCATTCGTCGCGGCGTGCCTCCTTGCGTTTGGCTACGCACGGGCCGATGAAGACCACTTGCGCGTCGGGGTGTTTCTCCTTGGCGATCCGTGCGGCGTAATACATCGGCGATCCGGTACTCGAAATGAAGGGCTTCATCTCGGGGATATGCTTGTTGGCCAGTTCGACCCACGAAGGACAGCAGGAGGTGGTCATGAACGCCTGTCCCTCCTCGATTTTCTCTTCGAGTTCCGCACCTTCATTGCGGATGGTTTCCATGGCGCCCTGCGCTACTTCGATCACGTCCTCGAAGCCGATGGCCTTGATCGCGCCATATACTTTTTCCGTGGGGGCGTTGTATTGTCCGAGAATGGCCGGAGCGACGACGGCGACCATCTTTTCTCCTTCGCGCAGACGCTGCAACACGTCGAACACCTGCGAAACTTCGAAGATCGCTCCGAACGGACAACTGTTGATGCACTTGCCGCAATAGATGCATTTGCTCTCGTCGATATGCTCCACGCCCCGTTCGTCCTTGGTAATCGCCTTTACGGGGCAGGCCTCTTCGCACGGTACGGGCATATAGACGATGGCATGGTAGGGGCAGTTGCTGTGGCAGATGCCGCAGCTGATGCAGATATCGTGGTTGATGACCGCTTTGCCGGCACGATTGAATTCGATGGCGTTTTTCGGGCAGTTGGTGGCACAGGCCCGGGCCACGCAGCCCTTGCAGAGGTTGGTGATCTCGTAGTTGGTCTGCACGCACGACGAGCAGGCCTCGTCGATTACGCAGAGAATATTGTCTTTCTGCTGCTGCCCCTTGCGCTCCAGGGCTTTGCGGGCATATTCGGACAGCGGGGTGAGTTCGTCGGTTTCGTCGGACATGTCGAAACCCATCAGCGGGAAAGATTTGTATTTCCACACGGCGCGCTCCTTGTGTACGCAGCAGCGACCCAAAACCCGTGAAGTACGGGGACTCAATTCGATCGGCAAGCGGTCGATTCGCTCGACGAGCTGGTCGTCTTTCCACAATTTGATGAGATTGGTCAGCAACTTGTGTCTGACAATCATTACGTTATTGGTAAGAGGCATGTCGGAATAATAGAATGTTAAACGAAATTTCCGTCGCAAAGATAGGTTATTACCCGTATGTTCACAAACAAATAAGTATAAAAAAGAGAGTAAATATTATTTCCGGATAATTTTGATTTTCAAATTTTATATAATATATTGCAATACACATGAACGGCATTTATGTTTTGACCATCTAATCCTAAATATTATGTTTATGAAAAAATTGTTACTATTTTTAATTTGTGGTATCTTGTTAATCGGCACTTATGGTTGTGCTAATTATGAAGAAGATTTGTTGGACGAAATTTCGCCGAAACAAATGTTAGCTACTGTTACGACCGAAATTGAGTTGGCGGATGCGGTGTATCATAAAGAGACGCATTCCTGGATGAGGCCGCAAAACGATCCATACCGGCTAGAAAACTTTCAGCGGGCATATGATAATATAGTATCGGGAGAATCAGGGTTTGCCAAAACATCCTATGCACTTGCCGAAAATGTACAAAAATAGTTTGCGGCAAATGCAAAAAAACAACAGGAATTGAAAGCTACCCACTATGCCTTGAAAATTTTTCCAAAAACGGAAGAGGAACAACGAAGCCTTGAACTGGACGAGCAGATCAAGATCGCGTATACGCCTTTCAATTATATGTCATTACCTGATGAGGTGACCCAGAGTCTTGTGTTTTCGAAATCCCGGACACAGTTTTGCGAGGAAGATGAGGAGAGGCGTTATTCTGTGACTTACGAGGGCGGTATGATTAAGGATGGACCAGTGGAGCCTGTGACAATTATATTGCCTGTATTATATGCCGTTTGGCCTGTCGAAAAACCGTTCCCTGTTGAAATGGATTTTGAAATCCTTTATGAAGTTTTCCTCCCTAAATATATTACTCTTGGTGAGAATGGATTGAGTGCGGAGGCAATACAAATTTTGGAGCAAGAAGCCATTGCTTTGGCTTTAGATGAAGAGAGACATTTACCAGGTGGATTCCCGCGCGGAAAAGTACTATGTTACGATACTCATTTAAAGCGTTATGTACCGCTGGAGAATCTAAAAATCCGTTTTACGCTGGGTTCGAATATTGAGGAGGTTTATACAGACAAAACTGGATATTATGCTATCAACAATAAATTGATCGACAACCAGGCAACGGTAAGTTTTGTTTTTCAGCACGAAAAATGGACGATTGTCAAGGGTTCTGAGGAAGGAGGCCGGATAGAGGAAATAAAGGGAATTTATGGAGAATTAAGAAGTGGTAAAGATTTGAACTTTAATATTAACTCTTCTTCGGCTCCGGATCCCCGCTACGAAATTCATCGTGCAGTCAATTTTTATCATTATGGCGAACACGATTTTATAATTTCTACTTTTGTTAATAACAGAATATCAATAGTTGCATTAGCCGTTGATCCTGGTGGGTGGCAAGGCCGATTTAATTATTGGCCGACTTCTGTGGGGAGAATGCCTTTTATACAAGTTGGCAATTGTAACAGGAATAATCATCCGAGACTAATAGGAACCACTTTGCATGAATTGGGACATTATTGTCAATTTCATTTGCGTGGCGGCACATTCAGTGCGTACGATGGTACTTGGAATATATTGCTCGAAAGTTATGCTTCTTATGCCGGATGGCATATGGGAGAAGCATATTATTTAAATCAGGGTTGGAAAAAAACATCTCTAAACTCGGATATAACAGGTCAAGCAAGGCAAGAATGGGATTATCAAAATACAACCAATAATTATTATACTCCTTTGTTTGTCGATTTGGTGGATGATTACAACCAGGGTGTTGGCTATCCTTCTCGCTGCTACGATCAAATTAAGATGCCTCAATTCGTGGTGAATTTGTTTGGAGCCTATAGAACCTGGAATGATTTTGAAAGTGCACTTCGTAAGTATACAGGGTCATATTTTACAGAAAATCAAATAAATGAATTTCTTTTTTACGAGCGTAGCTGGCTTCAACGTAACGGTTATATATAAAAATGGGTTTATGAGGAAATTCTTATTTTTTGCGTTGTCGGCGATATTTACCGCAGGGACTCCGGCAGGTTGCAATACCGATTACAATGCAATCAGTTATTTTGTGTGGGTCAACGACAGCGATCATAAGATCACTCTTTTCGTAGAATCCGATTTAGGGTGTGAGTTCAAAAATGAAGTGATACTGCCTGGAGAAAGTTTTACTGCGATGGATAATGGTATGGGTGTTTGCCCCGTTCCTTCAAGTTACATTTGGAAAATGACGATTATTTTCGACGATGGGAGGCTTGGATTCACTTATGGTGTCCGTTATTATCAGAACGACGGTCGGTCGTATCCTCCGAATTACGACGCATGTTACGACCCTTCGATCGATGATAATTATGTATTCGAGGATTTGAGGGGTAACGGTCGTCAACCTAAAGAGCGTTGGACTTATGTCTTCACCAATGCCGATTACGATGCAGCGGAGGCAATGGCCCCGTTCGAGTAAATAGCTTGCGGCTCTGAAAAACGAACGCCTCCCGAATCTGAAATTCGGGAGGCGTTCGTTCGACGGAGGCCTGTCTTTTGGCTTAATGATCCAGCTCTTGGAAGAAGCTCTGGAAATCGGCCATGAAAACGTCCTTGCCCCGCAGTGCTTCCCGTTTGGCGAGCAGCTCCGAAAGGCGGATATAGCCGATCACGTAATTGCTGTCCTCGCCTCGATATTGCTCGGTGATGCGGTCGAAGTGGAGGATTTTCAGCACGTCGGTTTCCGTGTACCGCACATAAACCTTCAGTTCCACGTCGGTCGTGTACTCCGGACGATCGAGATAGTGTTGTTTCTTGTATTCGTACCGGTAGTCGTGCTGACGGGCCATGATGTCGCTCAGGATCGACGAGGCGGTGGGCAGGCTGCCGGCGCCCTTGCCGAACATGAATTGGCGGTCGTAGCATTCGCCCCGGATCACCACGCCGTTGTATTCGTCATCGACGCTGTAGATGTATTTGCCGGGGGTGACGAATTCGGGCATGACGAACATCGTGAACTTCCGGTCGCTGACCTTGACCACTTGGGCGACCAGTTTGATCTTGACCCCTTTTTCGCGGGCGTACCGGATGTCCGAGTCGTGGATGGTCGAGATGCCGTAGGTGAAGATCCGGTCGGGATGGACATACACCCCGAGCGCGTGAACGGTGATGATGACTAATTTGAAGAGCGAGTCGTAGCCTTCGATGTCGAACGAAGGATCGCTCTCGGCGAATCCCAATGCCTGGGCTTGGGCCAGCGCCGCGTCGTAGGACTCTTGGTGGTCGAACACCCGCGAAAGGATGTAGTTGGACGAACCGTTCAGGATGCCTTTGACTTCGAGCAGCAGGTCGTTGTCGTAGTACTCCTCGAGGTTACGGATCACGGGGATCGAGCCGCACGACGAGGCGTCGTACAGCAGCGCCACATTGTGTTTCTTTTGCAGGTCGATCAGCTCCGGCAGGTGGCGGGCGAGCATGGCCTTGTTGCCCGAAACGACGGGGATGCCTTTCTGGAGGGCCGCCTTGACGATTTTGTAGGAGGCCGCCGCATCGTCGATCACCTCCACGATCAGGTCGATCTCCGGATTGGAGAGGATCACCTCCGGATCGGTCGTGAAATAGGACGCGTCGATGCTGCGGGGTTTGTTCGACCGCACGCAGATCTTGACGATTTCCGCATGGGCGTTGCGGGATTTGCTGAGTACCTGGAAGATGCCTTGTCCGACTACGCCGAAGCCGAAAAGGCCGATTTTGATCTTATTCATGAGTTGGATGGATGAAAGGGTTGAGGATTCGGTTCAGTTGTTCGTGCTCGACCAGAAACCCGTCGTGTCCGAACGGGGAGTCGATCTGATGGTAGGTGCTGCGCGGCAGCATCCGGTGCAGCGCCTGCATTTCGGGCACGGTGAAGATGATATCGGTCGAAATGCCGACGACCAGACATTCGGCCGTGATTCGTTGCAGCGCCGCTGCCACGCCTCCGCGCTGGTAGCCGACGTCGTGCGTGTCGAAAGCGTTGAGGATCTTGTAATAGGAGTAGGCATTATAACGCCGGCAGAGCTTTTCTCCTTGGTACTGCTGGTAGGTGCAGGCCCGGTGAGAGGAGAAGTCGTCGCTCTCGTCCTGCTGTGAGAGGTCGTAGCCTTCCGGCCCCCGGTAAGAGAGAAGCCCGATAGCCCTCGCCGCCGCGAGTCCCTTCATGCCGGCGGTGGCGTAAGGTTCCCCGAAGGTCGAGTCGGCTTCGATGGCCATGCGCTGCGTTTCGTCGATGGCGATGCTCCAGGGCGACGCTTTGGCGGCTGTGGCGATCAGGACCAGCTTGCCGATCCGCTCGGGCTCCTGGACGGCCCATTCGACCGCCTGAAAGCCGCCGACGGAGCTGCCGACTAAGGTGTGGATGCGGTGGATGCCCAGGATGTCGGCCAGCAGCCGGTGGGCCCGTACCATGTCGCGGATCGTCAGTTCGGGGAAATCCTTGTAATAGGGGCGTCCGGTCGCCGGATTGACGTGCAGCGGCCCGGTCGTGCCGTAGTGCGAGCCGAGGATGTTGGCGCAGATGATGAAATGCTCGGCGGGGTCGAGGAATTTGCCCGCCTCGACCGTGTGCGGCCACCATGAGGCCACGTCCGAATCGGCGGTCAGAGCGTGGCAGACCCAGATGACATTGTCGTGGGCTGCATTCAGTTTCCCGTAGGTGCTGAATGCGATCGTCAGTTCGGGCAGAATGCCTCCCCGCTCCAATTCGAAAGGTTGGTTATGACGGTATATATTCATTGTGTTTACAGTCGTTTTAATGCGTTGCCGATCTCTTCTTTCAGGTCGTCGATGTGTTCGATGCCCAGCGAGAAGCGCAGCATGTTGGGATAAACGCCCGAAGCGACCAGTTCGCGTTCGTTGAGCTGGGAGTGCGTCGTCGAAGCGGGGTGTACCAAGAGGCTCCGGGTGTCGCCCACGTTGGCCAGGTGGCTGATGATCTCCAGGTGGTTGAGCAGCGAGGAAGCTTGCTCGGCCGACCCTTTGACGCGAAAGGTCAGTACGCCGCCGAAACCGTTGGTCAGGTACTTCTTGGCCAAATCGTGGAAAGGACTGCTCTTCAAACCGGGGTAGTTTACGCTCTCGATCTTGGGGTGCTTCTCGAGCCATTGGGCCATTTCGAGCGCATTGTCCACCGATCGCTGTACGCGCAGCGAGAGGGTTTCGAGTCCTTGCAGCAGCAGGAAGGAGTTGAACGGACTCTGGCAGGCGCCCGTGTCGCGCAGCACTTCGCACCGTGCCCGTACGGCGAAAGCCTGGTCGCCGCAGTTTTCCCAGAAGTTGAATCCGTGATACCCTTCCGAGGGTTCGCTGATCAAGGGGTAGCGGCCGTTGCCCCAATCGAAGTTGCCGCCGTCGATAGCCACGCCGCCCATGCTGTTGCCGTGACCTCCGATCCATTTGGTCGCTGCGTGCAGCACGACATTGGCGCCCCATTTGATCGGCTGGCAAAGGTAGCCGCCGGCTCCGAACGTATTGTCGGCGATGACCGCGATGCCGTGTTTGCGGCCGATTTCGGCGATCGCCTCGAAATCGGGGATATTGAAGGCCGGGTTGCCGATCGTTTCGATGTAGATGGCCCGCGTACGGTCGTCGATGAGTGCCGAGATGCTCTTCGGGTCGTCCCCTTGTGCGAAACGGACCTCGATGCCGAGTCGGCGGAGCGTGTATTTGAACTGGTTGGTCGTTCCGCCGTAGAGGTAGGAGGTGCTTACGATATTATCGCCTGCCTGGGCGATGTTCGTGATGGCGAGCATTTGGGCGGCCATGCCCGATGCCGTCGCAACGGCTCCGGTACCTCCTTCGAGAGCGGCGATGCGCTCTTCGAAAACGGCGGTCGTGGGGTTGTTCAGGCGGGTGTAGATGTACCCCGGTTCCGTGAGGGCGAAAACGGCGGCGCTCTTTTCCGCACTTTCGAAGGTGTAGGCCACCGTCTGGTGGATGGGGACGGCGCACGATCCGGTCGCTGGATCGGCCTGTTGGCCTGCATGTACTTGCAGGGTTTCGAAACGGAGATTCTGTTTTTTCATGGTTTTGAAAGTTGATTTAGTTTTCGGGATTGTTACAAACAAAAAAAATCCGGCTGAACCAGCCGGATTTAAGAGATACACGTACGACGAATCTTACACCCGGCATTTACACCTGCGCATCGACATCATCATACCCATCATCGAAACCGAAAGTCCGACGATCAGCGAGTAAGAATTATTGGATGTAATGCCGTTTTTCATGCGGGTAAAATACGGGTTTGTTATCGTATTGATGTCGCAAATATAGTTATTTTTCGTGAAATGGTGCTGTCGAGAGAAAAATATTTTACAATGCCATTATTCAGTCTGAAAATGCAATATTTGTAAATATAAGATTTTTTCTCGAAAATCCCTGTTTGTATAAAATGTTGAAAATTAGATCTATTTGTGGCCCGTTCCGTATTTGAAATTAAGAATAGTTTAATCAAAAAACGTAGTTGAAAGTTTGATATTTGTGATATGTTAGATTTACTTGTTTGATATGTAGATACTTAGGCAAATTATTTGCCGATGCAGAATTTTGAGAATATTTGGCCGAGAATATCGTCGTTGGTGATTTCGCCTGTGATGGTGCCCAGGTGGTGGATGACCTGGCGGATGTCTTCGCTTAAGAGGTCGGCCGGACGATCGTCATCGAGGGCCGTGAGGGCTCGGTGCAGGGCGTCGAGGGCTTGGCGCAGGGCGTCCAGATGGCGGCTGTTCGAGATGACGGGATCACCGTCGTAGATGCTTCCGGTGTCGAAAGTCGCGCGGAGTCTGGTAAGGAGCCGTTCGATTCCTTCGCCGGTTTTTGCCGAGATGAAAAGAGTGTCGGGGTTTGCCGACGATACTCTATATTCGATCCCGCAGCCGGAGGATACCTTCGATTCGGTGATACGTGCATCCGGGCTGTCGCATTTATTGACGATGAACAAGCGAGTCTGTTCGGACGTAATCTGTATGGCGGGAGGTATCGGGCAGGTCGCATCGACGACCTGAAGTACGATTTGTGCGCGGCGGATCATCTCCTGCGTGCGGTCGATGCCCATCTGTTCCAGGCGGTCGGCGGTATCGTGCAGCCCGGCGGTGTCGATGAAGCGGAACAGAACGCCGTCGATATTGAGCGTCTCTTCGATCGTGTCGCGTGTGGTGCCTGCGATGTCGGATACCAGGGCCCGCTCTTCGCCCAGCAGACGGTTCAGAAGGGTGCTTTTGCCGACGTTGGGTTCTCCGACAATAGCGACAGCCACCCCTTTTTTGATGGCGTTGCCGAGTCTGAAGGAGTCTGTCAGGCGGGTGATTTCGCTTTCGATGCGGTGCATCATCTCCCGCAGGCGTGCACGGTCGGCGAATTGAACGTCTTCTTCCGAAAAGTCGAGTTCGAGTTCGAGGAGCGAGGCCAGTTGCAGCAGTTCGTCGCGCAACGCACCCAGTGCCGCCGAATATCCGCCCCGCATCTGGGTCGAGGCCATGGCGTGCGAAGCCCGGGAATCGGAAGCGATCAGATCGGCGACGGCTTCGGCTTGCGCGAGGTCCATCCGGCCTGCGAGGAAGGCCCGAATGGTAAATTCGCCCGGTTGCGCCATACGAGCGCCGGAGCGAAGCAGGAGTGCGATGATTTCGGAGACGATGTAGTGCGAACCGTGACACGATAGCTCGACGGCATCTTCGCCCGTGTAGGAGTGCGGTGCACGATAGATGGCCGCGACTACGTCGTCGATCGTTCTGTCCCCGTCTATGACTTCGCCGTAATGCAGGGTGTGCCCGGCGGCTTCGGCCAGCGGCTTGCGTCCCCGGAAGATACGGTCGCAGCAGGCGATGGCTTCGGGACCGCTCAATCGGATGACGGCGATGGCTCCGCCCGAAGCGGTGGCGGGAGCGACGATGGTATCGGTCGGGACGTTCATCGGACGAAGATTATCGGCGGACCGGGATCCTGAGGCGTTGGCCTTCCCGCAGTTTGTTGGCGTTTTTCAGCTTGTTCAGCTTCATGATTTGTGCCGTAGTGGTTCTGTAACGACGGGCGATTGCACCCAGCGTATCGCCTCGCTTGACCGTGTAGGTGGTGTATGCGGGGGTGGCGTCCGCGAGTTTCTTCTTTTCGATGTTGGCCGGATTGATGTACTCTTTCAGATAGGTGGAGTCTTTCCGGTGAATCTCCTCTTCGCTGGCGATGTACTGGCAGAGGTAGTGCTGGGGGAGTACCAGCGTGTAGCTTTTGATCGTAGCCGGGATGATGTCCATTTTGTATTGCGGATTGAGTGTCCGCAATGTTTCGATGGGAATGTCGAGTGTCGAGGCTACTTGTCCCAGGTGGAGCAGGCGGGTGACGCGGATCGTATCGGTCGCCAGCGGTATGGGCGGGTTTTCGCTCTGGATGCCGTGCTGCTGGTGGTAGGCATAGGCATAGGAGGCTCCGACGAAGGCCGGTACGTACCCGCGGGTTTCGCGGGGCAGGTATTCGTAGATGTCCCAGAAGGTCGTCCCTCCGCCGGCACGGGCCAGGGCTTTGTTTACGTTGCCCGGGCCGCAGTTGTAGGCGGCGATGGCGAGCGTCCAGTCGTGGTAGATGCCGTAAAGGTCCTTCAGATAACGGCAGGCGGCGCGGGTCGCCTGTACCGGGTCCCGACGTTCATCGACGAACGAATTGATCTCCAGTCCGTAACTTTTGCCTGTCGCGGGCATGAATTGCCACAGTCCGACAGCACCCATCGGGGAGGTGGCCGTGGTCGAGAGAGCCGACTCGATGATCGGCAGCGCACGCAGCTCGACGGGCAGGTCGGCCTTGATGAGCTCTTCCTCGATCAGCGGGAAATAGTAGCGTGAGAGGCTCAACACCCGGTTGATTGTCCCGTAACGGGTATCGACGTAACGGCGGATGTAGTTCTTGACGATCGGATTGAAGGGGAGTTGCACCGGTGATACGAGTGCCCGCAGGCGGTTGGCATAGACCGAATCGGGGGTCGTGTCACCCGAGGAAGCGAGGCTGTCGATGTCGATGTAGTCGTTGAAAAACGTATCGTAGGATTGCAGAGTCTGCTTTTCCCGCCAGAGAGCCACGAGCGAGTCGATCTGGGCCGGGGTGAGATTGCGATTCAGTTCCGGACAGTAAGGCTCCGTCTGCTGTACGGTCGTTTTTTCTGTCACTGTTTTCTCCGGTTTGACCGAAACGGGAGTATGGGTCGATTTCGAAGCCTGCTTTTCGGTCTTGGCTTTTCTCTTGGCGCGGCGCTCTTTGCGGCTCTGGGCGGTTGCGGTCGCGCAGCCGAGGAGGATCGAAAGAAGGAGGGTGCAGGCAAGGATCTTTCTCATGATGAAATCAGAAATTCAGGTTGAAGTTGAATCCGAAAGTCGGGCGGTGTCCGCCGACGGTCGGGGAATAGACGTAATTCACCGCCGGCGTGAACTCTACGCTTAAATCGTCCGAAATATCGTAACTTTTCAGATGAGCGTCCACATGGGCGTCGATGATTTGCAGCACGTAAAGTCCGGCAGTGATGATGATACATAAGTCGCGGTTGCGGCGGTAATTGTCCTTGAGGTTTTTGAGAAATTCCGCTGAGTACTTAGTACCGAATTCGCCCTTGGCTACAGGCGGGTCGGGATGGTGCTCCGGGTCTTTCTGGTGCTCTTCCAGGGCTTTGTCGTAGGCGCTACGATCGGAGTAGGCTTTCTTGAAACGCTTGTAGCCGCGATTGTTCCAGTCGATGGTATAGATCGTGGTTGCCAGTCCGCCTACGACGAAAGGCAGTTTCCAGTAACTTTTGTTATAGACTTGTCCGGCACCGGGGAAGATCGTGGCCAGTGTCGTGGCTTTCTTTACGGGAGAGGCGTCGTAGCGGTAGTTGACCGCCGCATCGCCCAAGAAGTAAAGGTAGGAGGCGACCGTAAGCCCGAGATAGATCTGCCTGCGCGTATTGCTGCGGATCATACGGGACTGTACGTCGTCCAACTCCTCCGTGCGGGCCGTACCGTTTTCCAGCAGGGCGTTGTATTGTCGTTTGAGAGGTTTGTAGGTGTTGTTTTCGTGGAAGAAGAGGGTCAGTCCCGCACCTACCGTTCCGTAGAGGATCGGTAGCTTCCAATATTGCTTGTTGTAGATCTGTCCGAAACCGGGTGCTACCAGCGAGATCCAACTTACGCCCGACAGCGAGATGGTATCGCGCCGGGGGCGGAGGTCTTTTCGGCCTGCGAGCGAGTCGGGCGCTCCGAGTGCTGCGGGCAGGGAGTCGGTTTTCAGAAGCAGGGCCGAGTCGGGGACGAATTGCGGGCGCAGCCTCGCAGCCAGCGAATCCCGGAGCCGCAGCGAATCGATGCCCGAACGCAGCAGCGAATCGCGCAGGGTACTGTCCTGAAGCAGAGAGTCCACCCGCATCAGTAGCAGAGAGTCCGTAAGATGGTTTTTGGCCAGGCTGTCCGGTTTGGGCATCAGACCGCTGCGCACGAAAGTTTTCGCGCTGCGGTAACGGTCCAATGGAACCTGGGCCGATGCTTCGCCTGCTCCGCACAATGCGAGAAAGGCGAAAAGCACCAACAGACGGATATATCTCCGGGTGTGTTTCATCTATTTATTGTTGCGGATTTCGGCGGAAGCGCCTCTTTTCTCGAATTTTTCGATGAAGCGGTCGATGTCCCGGTCGTCCGAGAAGTCGATCACAATGCGGCCGCCGCCGTTTTTCGAGCGTTTGATGCTGATCTCCTGCGAGAAGAATTTTTCGAGCTGCTCCACCAGCCGCGCATACGATTCGGGATACTCCTCGTCTTCGGCCGGAGCTGCGGGTTTTGCCGCAGGGTCGGTCAGTGCGCGGACCAGTTCCTCGATCTGGCGCACGGAGAGTCCCTTGCGGATGCACTTTTTGAGCAGACGCAGTTGCAACTCTTCGGGAGCTCCGGCGATCGCTTTGGCGTGTCCCATCGAGATAAGCCCCTCCTTGAGGGCGAGTTGTACTTCGTTGGGCAGTTTCAAGAGACGCATGTAGTTCGACACGGTCGAGCGTTTCTTGCCGACCTTTTCCGAGAGCGCCTCTTGCGTGAGGTTGCATTCGTCGATCAGCCGCTGCATTCCCAGGGCGATTTCGATGGCGTTGAGGTCTTCGCGCTGGATGTTCTCCACCAGGGCCATAGCATGCAGGTTCTCGTCGTCCACTTCGCGGATATAGGCGGGCAGGGACTCCAGTCCGGCTTTGCGGGCGGCCCGCCAGCGGCGTTCGCCGCTGATAATCAGGTAGCGTCCGTCGTCGGTGCGTTTGACCGTGATGGGTTGGATTACGCCCAGCGTGCGGATCGAGTCGGCCAGCTCTTCGAGCGCCTCTTCATCGAACTCCGTGCGCGGCTGCGTGGGGTTGGGGAAGATCGCCGAAACGGAGATCTCCGCCATTTCGGTCATCGGTTTGAGCCTGGCATCCAGGTGTTCGCTCCCGAAAATGGCGTCCAGACCGCGTCCTAATCCCTTCTGTTTCATAATGCTATTTTGCTTTTTGATTGCTTTTGCGGTTGCGTTTCAGGAGCTCCTTGGCCAACGTGAGGTAATTGGCCGACCCGACGGCGGAAGCATCGTACAAGATGACGGGTTTTCCGTGCGAGGGGGCTTCTCCTAAACGGATATTGCGTTGAATTATTGTGTCGAAGGCCAGCTCTCCGAAGTGGTTGCGAACTTCGTTCACCACCTGGTTGTTGAGGCGGTTGCGCATGTACATCGTCAGCACGAAGCCTTCGATTTCGAGCGCCGGGTTCAGTCCGTTCTTGACGATGCGGATGGTGTTGAGCAGCTTCGAGAGCCCTTCGAGCGCGAGGTATTCGCACTGTACGGGAATCAGCACCGTGTCTGCGGCCGTGAGGATATTCACCGTCGTATAGCCCAGCGAGGGGGAGCAGTCGATCAGGATATAATCGTAACGGTCGCGCACGCTCTCCACAATGCGGCGGATCACGTGGTGTCCGTTCTCCATCTTCGGTAGCTCGGTGTCGGCGGCCACCAGGTCGATCGACGAGGGGAGCAGCCAGAGGTTCTTTACGTCCGGGCTTTGGAGGATTACGTCGGCCGCCGTCTTCGCTCCGGTGATGCACTCGTAAATGCCCTCCAGGTTGATATCGAAGCCCAGTCCCGACGTGGCGTTGGCCTGCGGATCGGCGTCCAGCAGGAGAACTTTTTTGCCCAGCAGCGCGAGCGACGCCGAGAGGTTGATGGCCGTGGTCGTCTTGCCCACGCCGCCTTTCTGATTGGCCAATGCGATGACCTTTGCCATGTTTGCTGATTTTAACGGGTTATAATCGGCCAAAAATACGAATTTTATCGGGAAAAACCATAACGATACCTGAAAAATGCCTATCTTCGAAGCGTAAAACAGGTCTTTATACCGAAGATAAAACATAGAAGCTATGGCACATACCGATTCCACGACTCCGTCCGATGTCCGTCCGCAAGCTCCTGTTGGGGATACTCCCGGAACATCCGATCGGGGACAAACGCCGCAACCGGCTCATAAATACCGATTTCCGACCCTTATCGACCTGTTGGCTCTGGTAGGAATCTGGTATTTGCTGCAATTCGTCGGACTGCTTGCCGCCCGTCTCGCCGGGTTCGATTTTCCGGACTGGGACTTGCTGCGCGGCAACGTCGCTCCGACGCCCGAACAACAGGACGCTCTGGCGCGTTTTACGGCTTTCACCTACCTGGTGACGATGGGACTGATGATTCTTTTCACGCTGTTCTATCGCCGCTTGCGGCACGGAACGCGCAAGACGCTGCGCTTTTCGGCGCGGGGCCTCAATCCGGTTCTGCTGCTTTGGGGACTGGTGATGATGCTGGCTGCCGGTATCGTCATCGAACCGGTGGTGGAGCTGCTTCCGATGCCTTCGTCCGCAGTTTATGGCCGGGGCTTCTGGGCGATCATTACGCTGGTGGTTATGGCTCCTCTGTTGGAAGAGTTCCTCTGTCGGGGCATCATTCTCGAGTCGGTGCGGGCCAAGTACGGCGTCGTAGCGGCTTTGTTCCTCTCGTCGGCGTTCTTCGCCGTGTTGCACGGACATCCGGCGCTGGCGGTCAATGCTTTCGTGATGGGCCTGATCCTGGGTTTCATCTACATCGAGACCAATTCGATCTTTTCGGTCGTTCTGCTCCATGCCATGAACAACGGCGCGGCTTTCCTGCTCATCATGGTCGGACTGGACGGGGCCACGATACGTTCGGTTATCGGCAGCGATACACTTTATGCGATCGTTTACGTCGTTGCGCTCGTGCTTTTCGCCGCATCGGGCTATATGATCTACCGTTTGCTGGCCCGGGCGAAAAAGTTGGATAAAAATACGATCCGGTAACCTGTTGTGACGGTCGGGGGCTATTTTACGGCGTACCGCAGGAGCGGGGCCGTCGGCGGGTATCATGCAGAAGTATTGTCTGTGCCGGTTTTCCCCGGATTATCTGCACCGGAGCATCCGGTTTTTTCGATACGATAAATTAGGGCGTAATGTAATATTCGGGATACGCGGTACGTTAGGTTCGGGTGAAAAGTATCTTTTTTAGACGATAGGATGCGCCTCGGCTTAACTCAAATAAATTTGGTTAGGCTCTCTGCTTTCATTATCTTTGTCCCTTGTAGTTATGAGTTTTTGTGCCAAAATAGGAGCTGTTCTGCTGCTCGTACTTGCGGTAGGGTGCCAGGAAGTGCCCCGCTATTGGGGCGGAGGTCGGGTCGTGTTGGCCGAGGCTGCCGGTAGAAAATTGTACGCGCGCGAGGTTAAGGCTGCGATTCCGAAGGGAGTGGTCGGCGAGGACAGCGTGGCTTTCGTAAACCGTTATGTCGAAAAGTGGGTGCACAAACAGCTTAAATTGCACGAGGCCGAAGAACTTTTCTCCGATGCCGAGCAGGACATCGATTCGCTGGTCGAGGAGTACCGCCAGGCGTTGTTGATCCGTAAGTTCGACCAGCATCTGATCGAGGAGCGCATCGATACGCTCGTTACCACCGATCAGATTGCTGCCTATCACCGTGAACACGCGTCGGATTTCAAGGTCAATCAAACCCTGGTCAAGGGGCGGATCGTTCGCTTCGACGCCAACAACCGGCAGGCGCCGAAGCTGCGCAAGTTGATGACGCAGCCCGGCTCATCCCGGCAGCAAGAGTTCGCCGACATCTGCACCAAGAACAATTTCGTACTGAACGATTTCTCCTCTTCGTGGGTGACCTTCTCCGAGTTTCTGGGCTATCTGCCCACATTGCGCAACCAGAGTTACGACGCCCTGCTTTCCTCGCGGGCCGTGCAGGAGATGAGCGACGGTCATTCGCGCTACTATTTCGAAATAAGCGACGTGCTTCGTCCGGGCGATCCCGAACCGCTGGAGCGCAGCGAGGCGATCGTGCGCCGCATCCTCTACAACCAGCGGCAGAACGAGATCATTCGGGCCTACGACGAGGAGGTTTACCGAAAGGCGGTCGAGGAGGGGAGAGTGAAGATCCATGAAGAAGAAAAAATAGAGAACTGATGAGCAAGAAGATTCTGTTTTGCGCAGCGTTGGTGCTGGCGATTTTTGCAGGGGCCGCCCAGAAGCGGCAGGTGATGCTGGACCGCGTGGTGGCCGTCGTCGGCGGATCGTCGATCCTCTGGTCGGAGGTGGACGAATATGCGGGCGAGCTGGTGGAACAGCGCCGCCAGCAGGGTTACACTTCGGACCGCGATCCCCACGACGAAGCGCTCGAACAACTGCTGATGCAGAAGCTGCTGTTCAATCAGGCGCTCATCGATTCGGTGGATGTCAGCTATTCGGGCATCGCACAGCGGGTGGAAGCCCATTTGCAGGCGCTCATCGACGATGCGGGTTCTATCGCCGCGCTCGAAACCAAACAGCATATGCCGATCTTCAACGTGCGCGAAATGCTGCGTCAGCGTTACGAGGAGCAGGCATACGCCCAGGCTATGCAGAGTTCCGTAGTGGGAAAAATCAAGGTGATTCCCGGCGAGGTGGAGCGTTACTACAAGAAGACCGATCCGGACAGTCTGCCGACTATCCCCGAACAGTACGTTTATGCACAGATCACCCGTTTCCCGGCGTCGATCAAGGAGGCTAAGCAGCGCACCAAGGAGCGGTTGCTGGATATGCGCGAGCGCATCATCAAGGGGCAGACCCGTTTCGACATCATGGCCCGCATGTATTCGATGGACGGTTCGGCCATCAGCGGCGGCGAACTGGACCCTCAGCCTTTGGACGGGTTCGTGCGGCAGTTTGCGGACGCATTGGCCGATCTGAAGCCGGGGCAGGTTTCCGAGGTCGTCGAAACGCAATACGGTTATCACCTGATTCAGTTGATCGACCAGAAGGGGCGTATGTACCATGCGCGTCATATCGTGTTGCGACCCTCCTATACGCTCGAGGAGCTGGCGGCTCCGGCCCGTATGCTGGACAGTATCGCAAATCTGATCCGTAAGGATTCGATTACTTTCGAGGAGGCGGCCCGGAAGTTTTCCGACGACGATAATTCGAAGATGAACGGCGGCGTGGTGACCAACCACGATTTGCTGGAACTTACTCAAAGGTGGGAAGCAAGTTATACCGAAACACGCTTCATGAAAGAAGATTTCGGCCGGGCCGGTGGCAAGAGCCTCGACGACTACAATGCCCTGCGCAATCTTAAGGAGGGCGAAATTTCCGACGCCTATCAGACCGAAGACTGGATGGGCAACCAGCTCAGCAAGATCGTCAAGCTCGTGAAGGTGATCCCTCCGCACAAGGTTTCGCTCGACGAGGACTATATTCGCGTCGAACAGTTGGCGCTGAACGCCAAACGCGAGAAAGTGTTCAAGGAGTGGCTCGACAAGAAGATCGAGGGCATGTACATTTATATCGATCCCGAATTTCGGGACGGAGAGTTCGAAAATAAGAACTGGGTAAAATAGAGATCGTCCGATGCCGAAGGGATTGCGAAAAATAGTGTGCGCACTGCTGGTCGCGGGTGTCGCCGGAGGTGTGATCCTCGCGGGGAACAGGCCGCTGGCCGTTCCCGTTGCGGGTGTTCAGACTCCGTCGGCTCCGGGTGCTCCGGCCCAGGACCCCGAGTCGAACAAGGTGGTCGATTTCGTCGCCGACCGGGGATATCCCATTCCTTACGGCGATACGACCGCGACGGTGCTCGTAGGACATTTCGCGGCCCAGCACAACGGGGCGGTCATTACCTGCGACAGTGCGATCCGCTACAACGACAAGCGCATCGAGTGCTTCGGCAACGTACTGATCAATAAAAAAGAGACATACATTTACGGCGACCGGGCCGACTACAACGGTGAGATCAACGAGGCGCGGGTCTATGCTCCGCTGGTGAAGGTTGTCGATGGGGATGCGACGCTCTATACTTATGATTTCCGGTTCAATACGCTGGACAATATCGGTACTTTCAGCGGAGGCGGTATGCTGACCAACCGCGAGAATCACCTCGAATCCGACCGGGGCTACTATTATGCCGATACGCACCAGATTATCTGTGTGGATCGTGTCGAGATGCGCAACGACAAGTACGAACTCAAGGGCGATTCGGTGGTGTACGATACGGATACCGACCAGGCTCATTTCTTCGAGCGAACCAACATCTGGAACGAAGGCGGCGATTACATTTATGCCGACCGGGGACGTTACGAAAAGCCGCGCGAGCTTTACGTGCTGACTCGCAACGGGTATGTGATGACCGAAAAGCAGGAGCTGTGGAGCGACAGCCTCGACTATTACCGGGAGTCCGGGCATGCTCTTTTGTTCCGGAATATCCAGATCGACGACGCCGAGCACAAAGTGCTCGCTTTCGGCGATTACGGCGAATATTGGAAGGAGCCGGGCAATGCTCTGCTCACGCAGCGACCTTCGGTGGTCAGCTACGATACGAGTCAGAGCGATTCGCTCTATATGTGTGCCGATTCGATGTTTCTTTATACGATCTCGAAGAGCGAGCAGGCGCGTGCCGATTCGTTGGCGAAGGTGAAGGCAAAGGCGGCGGCATTGGCAGCAGATTCTCTGGCCGGTTCTAAGGGGGGATCGTCTGTGGATTCACTGGCTGCGAAACCGAGTGCTGCGGGTCCAAAAGCCTCGCAGGATGGATCGCAGGCGGATGCCGCTGCTCCGCAGGCTGCGGCCGGAGCCGTCGAAACCTCGTCCGAAACTGCGGATGCCGGTTCTGGTTCTGGTTCTGCTGCAGAACCCATAGCGGCTGTTCCGGCTGAAAAAGGAGGAACGGGGGGCGATTCTCTGGATGCCGCCCCAGCAATAGATACGCTTCTTTCCGACAGCCTTGATCGGGTGGGGGGCGGAATGACCCCTGCCGATTCCGTGGCCGCCGTTTCTGCGGTGGATACGCTTTTTTCCGACAGCCTTGCGCAGGCCGGTCCAAAATCGCTTCCTGCGGATTCTTCCGTGCATATTCTTTCCAAGCGGGAGCGGAAAGCTCAGGCCGACAGCTTGAAAGCTCAATTGCGGGCACAGGCCGACAGCATGGCGTCCGTGAAAAAGGCGCAAGCGGCAGCGGCCCGCAAGGAGAAGCTGGCGCAGATCGCCAAAGCACGTCAGGCTCGGGCTACTGCCAAGCTCGACGCTGCGAAACAGAAGGAGGAGGCATTGCGCAGAAAGAACCTGGAGCGCCGCGCCGAACGTATGGAGAAAATCTGGGCCAAGCGGCGTGCCAAAACCGGGAAGGCGATCCTGAAAGGCAAGCTTCCGGCGTCGGCTCTCGATTCGCTGGTCGCCGACTCCCTGCGGGAGGCCCGGGCTTTTGCCGCGTTGGATTCCTTGTTCCGAGACTCTCTTGCTGCGGATTCGCTGGGACGCGACTCCATGCAGCTCGATTCGCTCAAGGCCGGGGTTGCGGCAGCGGACTCTTTGCGGGGGGATTCGATCGCTGCACCTGCTGGAGATTCCCTCTACCGGTTGGTCAAGGGGTATCGCCGGGTAAAGATCTTCCGCAACGACTTCCAGGCGGTCTGCGATTCCCTGGTGGCCGTTTCCACGGACTCGATGATCCTGCTCTATATCGATCCCGTGCTCTGGAATCAGGACAACCAGATCACTTCAGACGTGATGAAGATCTATACCGAAAACTCCAAACTCCAGAAAGCGGAATTCGTCGGCCGTCCGGTCATGTCGAGCGAGATCGACACGATGACTTACAACCAGGTGACGGGCAAGCTGATTACTGCCTATTTCCGCAATAACAAGATCTATCGCAACGACGTGGACGGTAACGTGCAGACCATCTATTATATGCAGGAGGACGATTCGCCCGAACCGGTGGGGCTGGTTTCTATCCAAAGCGGTGCGGCTACCTACTATATCGACAACAATACGGTCGAAGGCATTACCTACCGCAATCAGCCGGTCTTTTCGATCTTCCCGATGGATAAGATTCCGGAGACGCAGGCTCTTTTTCTCGAAGATTTCAAGTGGGAGGGACACCGGCGCCCGGCGCTTCGGGAGGTTTTCGACCGGACGATTCGCCCTTCGGAGCGTGCGGAGAAGAGTGCGCTGCCGCGACCCGATTTTCCGATCACGCGCCGTATCGAGGAGTATAAAAAGTTGCTCATCGAGTCCGGAACCTGGGTGGATCGCGATGACAAGCTGACGCCCGAAGCGCTCGAGTGGCTTCACTGGCTGGGGTATTGATCTCAGTCATACGGCTCTCTTTGGGCTTTCGGATAGGATATAATCGGCCCTCCCGGATTCATCCCGTCAGGTAGAATCCGGGAGGGCCGGTTTGTCGGGTCGGTGAGAAATTCTTTCGTTTTAGGCGGAAGAGGGGAAGATATGCGCTATTTTTGTTCTCCGAATCAAAAGACCGTACTTCGGACGCGCCGTATTGTCGAGCTGCGGAGCGGTCCGAAGGATGCGAAAGTTGCGAAAGAGGTTCCGTACTCCGGAGTGCGGAGCCGTCGGTAAAAAGAGTCGATTTATGAAAAAGAGTTTGATCGCCCTGGCTTTCGGCACGTTGGCTCTCGGTATGGCCGAGTTCGTCATGATGGGGATTCTGCCCGATGTGGCGAGGGATTTGGGCGTTTCCATCCCCCGGGCCGGGGACCTGATTTCGGCCTATGCCACCGGGGTTTGCGTCGGGGCTCCCGCGACGGTGCTCATCGCACGTAAGCGGGCGTTGAAGGGGATTCTGCTCGCTCTTGCCGCTCTTATTGTCCTGGGTAACGTCTGCGCTTCGCTGGCGCCCGACTTTTGGATGCTCTTGGCGATGCGGTTCGTGTCGGGCCTGCCTCACGGGGCTTTCTTCGGCGTAGGTTCGATCGTTGCGGAGCGGGTGGCCGATCCGGGACACAAAACCCAGGCCGTGTCGATCATGATCCTCGGGATGACTGTCGCCAACCTGTTCTGTGTGCCGTTGGGTACCTATTTGGGCAGCTATCTTTCGTGGCGGCTGGCTTTCGGGATGGTCGGGCTGTGGGGAATTATGGCTCTGCTGCTGATCGCCCGCTGGGTGCCTGCCCTGCCGGCGCTGCCCGATACGGGGTTGAAGGGGCAATTCCGGTTCCTCGGTTCGCGGGCTCCCTGGCTGATTCTGTTGGCTACGCTGCTGGCCAATGGAGGAGTTTTCTGCTGGTACAGCTACGTGATTCCGACCATGACGCGTGTGGCGGGCATCCCCGGGCAGGCGATGACAGCCGTGATGATGGTCGCGGGGCTGGGAATGCTGGTGGGTAATCTCGCGGGCGGGCATCTGTCGGACCGCTTCTCTCCCGAACGGGTCGCCCGCTTTATTCAGGGGATGATTTGTCTGTTGCTCGTAGGGATCTTCTTCGCGGCTCGGATCGACTGGCTCGTGATTCCGCTGATGTTCCTGACGACGGCTTCGCTCTTCGGGGTTTCATCGCCCCAGCAACTGCTTATTCTGGAGAATGCGCCGGGCGGGGAGATGCTCGGCGCCGCGTCGATCCAGATCGCGTTCAACCTCGGTAACGCTTTGGGCGCCTACTTCGGCGGTCTGCCGATCAGTTTCGGCCTGGGGCCTCAATATGCCGCCCTGCCCGGTGCGGCGATGGCCCTGCTGGGCTTCGTCATGTTCTCTGTCTATTGCAGTCTTTACGGTCGGAATAAAACTCATAGAATATTGTCGGATATTGTCGGAAAATGAAATGCGCGGATAATCGGGAAGAGCTGTTTCCGGTGGTCGATGCCGCCGGACGTGTCGTCGGCCGGGCCACGCGGGGCGAGTGCCACGGCGGGTCGATGCTGTTGCATCCGGTGGTGCACCTCCATCTGTTCAACTCCTGCGGGGAGCTTTACCTGCAAAAACGTCCGGCGTGGAAGGATATCCAGCCCGGACGGTGGGATACGGCCGTAGGCGGCCATGTGGATTGGGGGGAAGAGCCTCTCGTTGCCCTGCGGCGCGAGGTGCGCGAGGAGGTCGGCGTGACGGATTTCGAGCCGCAGCACGTGCTGACCTACCTGTTCGAGTCGGAACGCGAACGGGAGTTGGTCTATGTCTATAAGACGGTGTACGATGGGCCTGTCGTACCGAGCGGCGAGTTGGACGGAGGTCGCTTCTGGACACTGCGCGAGATCGCCGAAGGAGTGGGCGGCGGGATCTTTACCCCCAATTTCGAAGGCGAGATCCGCCGTGTGGCGGAGCTGCCGGATGTCGGGCGTTGAGTCCCCGGTTCCGTTCGCTGCGCCTCTTCGGAACGCAGGGCGGTCTGCCGTCCGGCGACCGCTAAATAAAGCACATGATCAGAATCTGAATGATGATGACCCGCAGGAACATGCATACGGGATATACCGTCGCGTACGCCACGGCCGGATGATCGCCGGGGATCGAGTCGTTGGCATAGTTCAGCGCCATCGGGTTGGCCATGCTGCCGCACATGATGCCGGCTACCTGTCCGAAATCGAGTTTGAAGAACCGCAGCGACAGGGCGGCTACGATAACGATGGGGACGAACGTGAGGAGGAATCCCAGTCCGATCCAGAGCATTCCTTCGGGACGCATGATCGTTTCGACGAAATGGGCGCCCGCTTCGAGCCCCAGGCAGGCCAGATAGAGCGACAGTCCCAATGCCCGGAGCATCAGGTTGGCGCTCAACGTGGTGTAGGTGACGATGTGGATGCGGGGGCCGAAGGTCCCGATCAGGATGCCGAGGATGATCGGGCCGCCTGCGAGTCCCAGTTTGACGGGGAGGCTGATACCCGGTACCGCGAAAGGGATGCTTCCTAGCAGCAGGCCCAGGAGCAGACCGATGAAAACCGGAATCAGGTTGGGTTCGTCGAGCTGTTTGACGGCATTGCCGAGGATTTTTTCGACGCCTTCGATCGCCTGCGCTTCACCCACTACCGTCAGGCTGTCGCCCAGTTGCAGCGTGAGATCGGGCGTGGCGAGCAGTTGTACGCCCGAACGATGCACCCGGCTGATGTTGATGCCGTACAGGTTTCGCAGACGCAGCGAGCTGAGTTTGCGGCCGTTGATTTCGGGGCGGGTGACGATGATCGACCGGGAGATGAGCTGGCTGTCCAATGCGTTCCAGTCGATGTCATGCGTATTCCAGTCTTTTTGTACCCGCTCGCCGAAGAGGAGTTCCAGTGCCTGCACGTCGTCCGGCGAGGTGATTACCAGTACCAGATCGCCCGATTCGAGGGTCGAGTCCGAGGTCGGAATCGAAACCTGCCCGGCACGCCAAAGGCGGGAGATGACGAAATGGTGGTGGCTGTATGCCGCGACGTCGCGGATGCTTTTGCCGACGACGCCGGGGTTGGAAATCTTGAATTCGACGATGAAGATATTCTTTTTATGTTCGGCGTCCGGTTGCGGAATGTCCGAGGGCCGGGCGAAGAGTTTGCGTACGGCGATGATGCCCAGAATCACGCCTACGACACCCAGCGGGTAGGTCAGTGCACAGCCCAGCGTGGCGTTGTTGCTGTCCAACTGCATCTGCGAGAGCATCTGTTGTGCCGCACCGAGCGCCGGGGTGTTGGTCGTGGCGCCGCACAGGATGCCTGCCATGTCGCTCATGGGAACACGGGCCGCATAGCCGAGCCCTACGGCCAGTGCCGAACCTGTCAGGACGATGAGCGTGGCGAGTGAAACCAGCCGGATGCCGCCCGAACGGAGCGAACTGAAGAAACCGGGGCCGACCTGCAATCCCAATGCATAGACGAAGAGTACGAGCCCGAAACTTTCGGCGAAAGCCAGCATCGAAGGATCGACCGAGAGTCCGAAATGGCCCGCTGCGATGCCGATGAAGAAAACGAACGTCACGCCGAGCGAAATTCCGAAAAAACGCACTTTGCCCAGCATCATGCCGAACACCGAGATCAACGAGAGCACGACGACGGCTTGAATGGCCGAATGTTGGGTAAAAAGATCCGTAAACCAGTCCATTTTGTTTCGTTCCGGGATTGTTCCGGCTGCAAAAATAGCTGTTTTTTCCGAATGGAGATGTGCGGATGCCTCTTTTTGCCGGATCGCAGGAATGAACGGGCCGAATATCCTTATTGCCAGGGACTGGCGTATCCGTCGGATCATTTCCGGGGAGAGGGTGTATGGCGCCTTGTCGGGAAGCGCTCTCTTCGCATTTTCGGAGTAGGCCGGCCGGCGAGTTCGCGGAGCGTGTCGCCGTTGGCGCGGAGGATGGTCAGGATGCGCTCCTCAGAGAGAAAGAACTCCTCTTCGGAGAGGATTTTCAGGGTGTCGTCGAAGCGCAGACGCTGCGTTTCGGTCCAGTAGTGATAGCGGTGGCAGAGCATTTCGTCGCGTCGGGCGATCAGGGCTTTGTTGCGTCCTCGGGGCATGTCGTGTGTTTTTTAGTCAGATGGAACAAGTGTAGTTGCCGTCCGGAAGAGTCCGGCGACAGGTGGAAATCAAAAAAATAGAGAAAGGATGGGCGCCCGTTTCGGGAAACGGGAAGGGCGCGTCTGCAAATATACGCTGACGAAAAGGCGAAGTCAAGAGGTCGTCGTGTTTTTTTGAGTTTTCGAATTAAATATTATTCGTATATTTGCACCCGCAAAAGGTATCCGTATGTTTTTTCGAAGCGTGCGGAGTAATAGGGAATCCGGTGCGAATCCGGAACAGTGCTCGCTGCTGTAAGTCCTGTTTCCTTTCGGGGAATAGTTCGGTCGCTCTCTTTTGCCACTGGCCATGAAGCCGGGAAGGCGCGACGGACGGGATGAGTCAGAAGACCTGCCTTTGCACGAAGATTTTACACCTGCGGGTCACGGGATGGAATCACGAATGTCGGTTGCTCTGTTTGCTCGATTTCCCCATTCAGTCGATTTTTCCGGACCCGGTGTTGCCATGAGTCCCCGAAGCGTATGCTTTGCGGCGATCTTTCGTACAGGAGGAAACATACAATTTATTAAATAATAAAAGATTATGAAAAAAAGAGTATTTTTGGCTTTGCTGGCTGCGGCTGCGGTAACTTTCGTCGGATGTTCGAAGGACGACGACGGGCCGGACGAAGGACCCCAGACCTATACGATCACTTTCGAGGGCGACGACTGGTCGCCGCTGGTGGTGGCGAACTATAACGGCGGTAAGGCGATGTCCGTAGTTTACGAAGATAAGGCGTACACCTGGACCGATCAGACCACGCAGCTGACTTCGCCCTGTCCCGAAGGTTGGGGATACCCGTTTATGGTATCGTCCTACAACTCCAAGGATATCGAGAAGTTCAACACCTACGAGCTTGACCTTTACCTGTACAATGCCCGGAACGAGGATGCTACTACGGGCGGCGGCCACGACGGATCGGATAATTTCCTTATCGGTTATGGCAACTACGACGAGGCGCATCCCGACTATGGCGACAGCCGTCCTATTTTCGCTTTCGCCGATGGTGTGGCGCGTACGATCCAGAGCTGCTATATCAATTCGACCTGTTATTTCCTGAGTGTGGCAGCCAAGGGCAATGCCCTCGCACCTGCGCTTGAGGAGGGCCAGGATGTACTGATTCATGCTACGGGCTACGATGCCGCAGGTAAGGAGACCGGCACCGTGACGATGACTTTCGCATCGAAGGACAAGCTGATTAAGGAGTGGACCAAATGGGACCTCTCTTCGCTGGGCAAGGTGGCGAAGGTGCGTTTCAATATGACGGGCGGCCCCGATAACGGTTATGGCTTCTCGATGCCGGCCTATTATGCTCTGGATGACATTACGATCGAGCTGTAATGTTTTTCCGGAGAGTTTCCGGACCGATTTCGGCGATCGTTTCCGACTTGCGGAAAAGTCCGTGACGGACTGCACCGGGCGGAGGCGACGACTTTTGAAGATAAATCGTTTTTGTGTGCGTCGGCAGGGCGGGTTTCCGCTCTGCCGCGTGCCGTAAACGCGAATATATGCAACGTGCTATGTGGATTTTTTCGAAAAGATATTTCCCGTTTTGGGCGGTGTTGGCGGCGCTGCTGACGACCGCCTGCAACAAGGACGAAGTGATTTTGGACGACCGGGATCATGCTCCCGTCATTACGCTCGACAGCGAGTCGGGGGTTTATACCGTCAAGACGGGCCGGGAACTGACCATCGCTCCGACGGTGGAGTATGCCGAGGGAGCTACCTACTCATGGATCGTCGATGGCAAGCTGGCAGGTTCCGAACCGACCTATACGGCCGTCTTTACCGAACTGGGTGAAGTGTATATCACGTTCCGTGTCGAAACGGCTGCCGGAAAAACCGAAGCGGAGCTGCGGGTGGATGTGTTGGAGCTTACTCCGCCCGTCATTTCGCTCGCACTGCCTGCCGAGGGGCTCAAGGTTCTGCCGGGTGTCGAATATACCTTCACTCCCGATATTCAGCATTCGGACCAGGAGGACTTCCGCTGCCGGTGGCTCTGTGCCGGCGAGGTCGTTTCTACGCAAATGAGCTATACCTTCCGGGAAGAGGCGGTGGGGAGCTACCCGATCCGTATCGAGGCATCGAACGACGACGGAACCTCCTTCAAGGAATTTGTCGTGGAGGTCGTGGAGAAGATGTCTTCGGAGGTCCGCTTCGAAAAGCTCTCTCATTACTGTAAGACGACCGATCGGAGCACGTTCGTCGGCCGTGCGGTCTATCTTGCGCCGTCGCTGGCTTATATCGCCGATCCGCAGTTCGCCTGGTCGGTCGATGGGGAACCGGTTGCAGCCGAAACGGGTGCCGTGTTTAAGTTTACGCCCGACGGACCGGGCGACTATACCGTTCGGGTCGATGTGACCGAAGGCGGCGATGCTTCCGAGCGTCTTACGCGAAACATCGTCCGAGGGGTTGCTACGCTGTCTGCCGAGATCGTCGTTCACGCCTTTGCGGACGAGGAGCAGCGCCGACGCCCGGCGAGTGCGGCCAGCAGTCGTTTCCAGCATGCGGTTTACGAATTTCTGCCTGCTCCCGGGCAGTTGGTCGGCGAAAAGACCGAAGCCGGATATACGGGCAACGAGCGTACCCATGAAGATGCCGTGGCTTATGCAGCCGGGAGGCTGGAGGCGCGGAGTTATGTTTCGCTCGGGGGATTCGGCGGTTATCTGATCGTCGGGTTCGACCACAGTATTGCCCGAATGGAAAGCGGCTACGATTTTTCCATTGAGGGGAATGCGTTCGACACCAGCTCGGAGCCGGGCGTGGTGTGGGTCATGCAGGACGTGAACGGCAACGGCGAGCCCGATGACGAGTGGTACGAGTTGCGGGGCAGCGAAACGGGCAAGGAAGGGACTGTTTCCGGTTATGCCGTGACTTATTACCGCCCTGCCGGAAAGGGGATGGACGTGCAGTGGACCGATTCGGAAGGTCGCAGCGGCACGGTCGAATACAGGGGTGAGTTTCACGACCAGGATTTCTATTATCCGGCTTGGGCCGCCGATACTTATACGTTGCGCGGTACGCTGCTCGAATCCCGGAATATGGTCGATGACAGAGGGTTTTGGATCAACCGCCCTTACGAGTGGGGTTATGCCGACAATTACGGAAGCGACTGTCTTGCGGGCGGCGATGCAGTGGACGGAAAGGGACAGAGCAACGGATTCCGAATTGCCAATGCCATGCAGCCCGACGGAACGCCTGTCGAACTGAAGTACATCGACTTCGTCAAAGTACAGGTGGGGGTCAATGCCAAGAGCGGTCCGTTGGGCGAGGTTTCGACAGAAGTTTTCTCGTTCGCCGATCTTTCGATCGCGGAGTAAGGCTGCGGAACGAATCCGCCGGATTGCCTCTCTTTTCCGCCTGGGACAGGAGAAGAGTTGCCCGGAAACATCGGCAGAGAGAGAATCTACATCGACAAGAGAAGCTCCCGGAAACGATTTGCGTTTCCGGGAGCTTCTCTTTTGTACTGCTTGCGGTCGGAGTCTTCGGGTTTCGTTTACCGCGCTTAAAGCGTCAGGGGGAAACCCGCGTAGAAATCGAGGATCTTGGTGCGGAATATGAATTCGTATTTGGCCTGGATCTGGTCGGATTCGGCCTTCTGCATGCGGGTCTTGGCGTCGTTGTAGTCGAAGGTCGTCGAGCGGCCCGCAGCGTATTTCTCGGCTTCGTACCTGAAGGCGACCTGTGCGGAATTGAGCGCTTTTTCCGCCGAGCGGTATTTCAACAGGGCGGCATCGGCCTGGTAGTAGGCCGTTTCGATCTCTTTTTGCAGGGTCTGCTCGGCTTCGGTCAGGACGAGCTGCTGGCTCCGCACGCCCAGTTTGGCCGTTCGCACGCTGTTGCGGGTCGCCATGCGGTTGAAGATGGGGATGTTGATCGCCACCCCTACGTATTCGGTGCTGTTGTTGCGGAACTGGCGCCCGAAAGCGGGATTTACCGCACCCGTAGCGAACGAGTGATAGACGTTGGTGCCGTATCCTCCTGTCAGCGTGATCTGGGGGTAGTAAGCCGCACGGGACATCCGCACCGCCCGGAGAGCCTGCTCGAGGCGGAAGCGCTCGGCCTGTATGCGGGGACGGTTGTCCAGGGCGTAGGAGAGCACTTCGGCCGGGTTACGCAGGTGACGCATCGACTCCACGGTGAGGCTGTCGAAAGTCGGGGCGACTATGTCGAATCCTTCGGCACTCGTCCGGTTCAGGGCCTGGCTCAGGGCCAGCAGGGAGAGTGAGAGGTCGTTGCGGCTTTGGGTCAGTTTGTATTCGTCGGCCGCCAGCAGGGCTTCGTTTTCGTAAAGCACCGACTCGGCGACTTTGCCCGTTCGTACCTGCTCCCGGCTGCGTTCCACCTGTTGTGTGCTTAGAGCGAGCGCTTGCTCTGCAACGTCAACCAACTCCTTTGCGACCAGCACGTCGAGGTAATACGACATAATATTGACCGATACGTCTTCACGGATCCGGTCCAGGTCCTGGACAGCGGCTTTCAGGCTCAGCTTGCCTGCTGCGATTTCGTGGTTGATGCGTCCGCCCATGAAGAGCGGCAGCGAGGCCGAAACGCCGAGCGAACCCGACACCTGGTTGTTGTCGGCGTAGGTGTTGTTGCTGATGAGGCTTCGTCCGAAGCTGAAGTTCGTACCGAGGTTGGCACCGAGGTCGGGCAGGCGGCTGTGGCGCGAGGTGTTGAGTTCGACGGAGCGCTGTTCGACTTGCAGCGCCTGTTGCTGGATTTGTATGTTATGTTCGTGGGCGTATCGGATGCAGTCGTCCAGGCTCCAAGGGCCTGCTTCGGGTGTCGGAGTCGGAATTTGGGCCTGCGCCGTGCTGCCCGCGAGCAGCAGTGCGATGAAAAGAGTTCCGAATTTCATGGTGGCAGGGATTTAGATGGACTGTTGTTGGAGGTTGCGGACTTTGTCCGTTTCGGTGACGCCGGATACGATTTCGATGTTCACGCCGTCCGACAGACCGAGCGTTACGTCCCGTTTCTCGAAGGTCTGTTCGGGGCTTTCCTCAGGACTGGTGAGGATATAGACACAGGGCTTGCCCTCTTCGAACTGGATGGTGCTTTCGGGCAGTGTGAGAACACCTTCGCGGCTGTCGGTCACGATGCTGGCATTGGCGCTGTAACCTGCACGGACGAAGACCGATTCCGGGATCTTGGCGGCGGCCTTCACCTCGAACATGATGATCCCGTTCACATCGGCGGCTTTGGGCGAAATGTACTCCAGCGTGGCTTGGAGGACGGTACCCTGCATGGCACCGATGGTCAGCACGACGGGCATGCCGGCGTGCAGGCGGCCGATGTCGGTTTCATCGACATTGCCCCGGAAGAGCATGTCGCCCATGTCGGCGACCGTGGCGATCGTGGTGCCGTCGTTGAAGGTATTGGCCTGGATCACCGAGTTGCCGACCTTGATCGGTACGTCGAGGATCATACCCGTGATGGTGGAGCGTATCTGGGTGTTGCTTAAATCTTTGTATCGGTTGGTAATACCGGTTTTGACGATTTCCAGGTTGTCTTCGGCATTCTGGGACTCCTCTTCGGCCTGGCGCAGGGTGGTCTGCCCCTTCTCGAACTCCTCCTGCGATACCACGCCTTTGGCATAGAGGGCTTCGGTGCGTTCGAACTCCTTGCGGGTCTGGTCGAGCGAGAGCCGGGCTACCGTCACGCGGGATTCGGCGGCATTGAGGGTTCCCATTTCGGGAATGACCTTCACCGTAGCGATGACGTCGCCCTGTTTTACACGGTCGCCGGCCTTGCAGAGCACCTCGGAAATGATACCCGAGATCTGGGGCTTGATGAGCACCTCGTCGCGGGGTTCGACCTTGCCCGAGGCGATGACGTACTGACGGATCGTGTCATGCACGGGGGTTGCGAGGGTGTAAACCACCTTCACGGGGCGGGTTTTGTTCCAGAGGAAGACGAACGTGCCGACGAGCAGCGCGAGGAACAGGATGCCCAGGAAAATCTTCAGAAACTTTTTCATATTATGTCGGTTTTTTGCGTTTGTTGCGAGTTTCGGGGTTTATTCTTCGCGGATCGCGTCCACGGCTTTGATCCGCAGTGCCCGGGTCGCAGGGATGATGCCTGCCAGCAGGCTGCCCAGAACGAGGATACCCAGCGCGAGCATCCCCATACCGAAGGAGATCTGCCATGAAATATCGGGCAGGTGTTGGTCCATCTGGGCGGCCCGCGCGTAGAAACTGTCGGCGATGGAGAGAACGCCTACGCCCGCACCGAAACCGAAGATACCCGCGATGAAAGTGAGGATGAAGCTCTCGGAGAGGATTTGCGAAAGGATCGTCAGGGGCGAAGCGCCGATGGCGCGGCGGATGCCGATCTCCTGCGTGCGTTCGCGTACCAGTACCAGCATGATGTTGCTGATACCCACGATGCCCGCGAGCAGTGTGCCCAGACCTACGATCCACGTAAGCAGGGAGATGCCTCGGAAGAGCCCCATGATCTTGCCGAAGACCTCGGAGGTGTCCTGAAAATAGATCGCCTTCTTGTCGTCGGGAGCGATCAGGTGCCGTGCGGCGATGCTTTGCCGGCACTCCTGGATCACCTCTTGGGTCGGTTCGTCCGCATATCCGGTGAGTGCCAGCATGTCGATCGTCCGTCCCAGTCCGTACATTTGCTGTACGAGCAGTGCCGGGATGACGACGGTCCGCTCCGGGTCGCTGAAGGCCATCATGCCTCCCAAGGGTTTGGTAACGCCGACGACCGTGAAATAGGAGCTGCCGATCTGGATCGTTTTGCCCGTAGGATCTTCTCCGCCGGGGAAGAGGTCGCGCCAGACCTGAAGCCCGATTACGCAGACTTTGCGCTGGCGCAGTTCATCGACTTCGTTCAGGTAGCGCCCCATGAGAATCTGTTGGGGGGCGATCTGCTGCATGTCGGGCGAGTAGCCCATCAGTCCGAATTCGCCTTTGTGGTCTTGGTGGCTCATGTTGCGTTGGTTGCCCCAGCAAATGGCCGAGATGTATTCGATGCGGGGCAGTTTCCGGAGCGCTTCCAGGTCGTCCCAGTCCAGTTCCCAGCTACGGCCCGTAGGCATACCTTCGTATGGGACGGAGGTGCGGTCGGACATGATGAAAATGGCGTTGGTGGCCGTACCGCCCAGTTGGGCACGGAACATGCGGCCCAGCCCCGTGCCGGCACCCAGCAGGACGATCAGCATGAAGATACCCCAGAAGACGCCCAGCGCCGTCATGATGCTGCGCCTGCGGTTGCGGGAGATCGTCTGCCAGATTTCGTTCCAGCGATCCGTATCGAAAAATCCTGTCATAGTTTGGTTCCTTTTCTTTCTTCCGGGTGTCCCGGGCTCGTTGTTGCTGTTCTCTTTTCGATCTGTCGTAGTTTCGCGGCTTGGCCGCGTATTCAATTCTTACCCACCCCTCAATCCCCTCCTTGGGAGGGGACTTTTGTCGTCCTTCGGACTCTGGGGTGCTTCCTTATCTGTTCCCCGGTCGTTGTGGGATTCGTTGTCGCGCAGTTATTTATTGTGCCGCAGGGCATCGACGGTCTTCAGTCGGGCGGCCCGGCGGGAGGGGATGTAACCTGCGATGAGTCCGGCCAGCACCAGAACGATCGTCGCGCTTACCGCTACTGAGAGGTTCAACGTCGGATTGACGAAGATGTTGAACGTGTTCTCCTCACCGGGCGGAGTTTGTGTCATGAGCTTGTTCACTCCTTCCATGGCGAATACGCCGAGCACCATCCCGATATAGCCGAATGCGGCGGTAATCATCACCGATTCGGTCAGGATCAGCCGGATGATCGACGAGGGTTTGGCTCCGAGAGCCTTGCGAATGCCGAATTCGAAGGTGCGCTCCTGCACCGTTACTAGCATGATGTTGCTCACGCCCACGATGCCTGCGAGCAGCGTCCCCAGACCGATGATCCAGATGAAGAGGTTGATGCCGCCGAAGACGAGCATCATGTTCTTGTAACCTTCCATGCGGTTGTAGATCCAGACGGCGCTTTCATCGTCGGGCGCGAAGGTGTGTTCGGCGGCCAGACGATTGCGGAGCCGCTGTTCGAATTCGGCCATCTTCTGATCGGTGTCGATGTCTTTCACCGAAAGATAGGTCTGTCCTACGCTCGGATCGCTGTGGTTGAAGAGCAGTTGGGCGGTCGTCAGCGGGATGAAGGTGAATGTGTAGGAGCCGAACTGATCCATCTCGAAAACACCGATGATGCTGTACGATGTTCCATTGACCAGGAGGTGCTGTCCGACGGGACTTTGACCGTGAAACAGGACATCCCGCACGTTTTTATCCACGACGATCACCTTGCGCCGCTCCCGAAGGTCGGTATCGTTCAGGAAGCGTCCGTCGAGTACCCTGACATTCATGATTTCGCGGTATTCCGGGTCGCTGCCGACTACGGCCGCATTGTTCAGGAAGTCGCGTCCGTGGGAGAGGTTGTATTGTCCCGGTCCCTGTACGCGGGCGGAAACCTTGTCCACTTCGGGAAATTCGGTGCGCAGGATCTCCAGGTCACGGTTGGTGATGTTGATGCGCCGCCACTTGTCGTAGCCCTTGTAGGGTTGCGAGGTCCAGCCGCCGTTGATGATGACCGAATTGACGGCCATCGACCCGAAATTGGAGAGCGTGCCGTTTTTCAGTCCGTTGCCCGAGCCGAGCAGGATGACCAGCATGAAGATACCCCATGCGACAGAGAAGCCCGTGAGGAACGTGCGCAGCTTGTTGCGGCGGATCGACGCCCAGATTTCCAACAGCAACTCTCTCATGGCCGGAGGTTTTGTATCGAACCGATCACGCCGTCCTTCAGGTGGATGATCTTGTCCGTCTGGTCGGCGATCGATTGTTCATGGGTTACGCAGATGATGGTCATGCCCGTCCCGTTTACCTGCCGCAGCAGGTCCATTACCTCCTGCGAGGTTTTGCTGTCCAGGGCGCCCGTAGGTTCGTCGGCGAGAATGATCTGGGGCTTGTTGATCAATGCCCGGGCGATGGCCACGCGCTGCTTCTGGCCGCCCGACATCTCGTTGGGCATGTGGTTGGCCCAGTCGCGGAGTCCCAGCCGGTCGAGGTATTCGAGGGCTTCGGCATTACGCTTGCGGCGCGAAACACCCTGGTAGTAGAGGGGAAGGGCGACGTTTTCGACCGCGTTCTTGTAGTTTATCAGGTTGAACGACTGGAAAATATAGCCGATCATGTTGTTGCGGGCAGCGGCGGCCTGCGTCTCGCTCAGGTGTTTGATCAGGCGCCCGTTCAGGAAATATTTGCCCGTGTCGTAGTCGTCCAGGATCCCGAGGATGTTCAGCAGGGTCGATTTGCCCGATCCCGAGGCCCCCATGATCGAAACCAGCTCGCCCTTTTCGATTTCGAGGTCGATGCCCTTGAGTACATGCAGCGGGGCGCCGTTGTGGTAGGTCTTGTTGATGTTTTCGAGTACAATCATATCGAGAGGGAGTGATCCCGTTTTTTTATGGTCGTTGATTTTGTTCGCTGTTTTTGTTTCGGCGTATTTCCTGTTGATCCGTGAAGTGTTCCTGCCGGTCGAAACCGAAGGGTTCTGCGGGGTGTTTCCTGTGCCGGCGTTATGTAATTCCTCGACTTTTGGAAACGCTTGCAGGCACTGCGTCCATTCTTATCGTTTGTTGCGATAAAGATAGAAAGTATATTTGTGAAAAACAAGAAAAATTTATCGAAAATCAATAAAATTTTACCCCCCCCCGATAGATCGGTCGAGAGGGGGATTTTGTGTGGAAAAAAGACCGTCCCATCCTCTGAAAAAGGAGGCGGGACGGTCTTTAGTTATTCCGCATACACGGTTATTCCGGTTTCGGCAGGAGTCCTGTTTTTTGATATACCTTATAATATATGGATCTTGCGAGAAAATCACTTCCGCGCAGAGCGGACAGGCGTCCGCGAACGATTCCTGCACATGGAGTCGAGGAGCCTATTTGAGCCGCAGGAACGAATAGCCGAAGCGTTCGCAGGCGGCTTTTTCCAACTCTTCGCGGGCCGAGGGGTGCGCAATGTCGATCAGGGCGCGGGCACGCTCGGCGAGTCCTTTGCCCAGCAGGTAGGCCGCACCGTACTCCGTGACGACGTATTGTGTCTGGAAACGGGTGGTCACTACGCCGGCGCCGGGCGTCAGCAGGGCCTTGATCTTGGATTGTCCCTTCGAGGTGGTCGAGGGGAGCGCGATAAAGGTTTTGCCGCCTTCGGAGAGGGCGCCGCCGTACATGAAGTCGTGTTGTCCGCCTACGCTCGAGTAGATCATCGTGCCGATCGAGTCGGCGCAGATCTGGCCCGTCAGATCGACCTCCAGCGCCGAATTGATGGCCATGACCTTCGGATTCTCGCGGATGCGGAACGGGTCGTTCGTCCATGCCACGTCCTTCATGACCAGGTCTTCGTTGTAGTCCATGTATTCGTAGAGCCGCTTCGAGCCGAGAGCCAGCGACGCGAGGTTTTTGCCCGGAAGCACTTTTTTCTGCGAGTTGTCGATCACACCGCTCCGAATCAGGGGTACTACCCCGTCGGTGAGTGCTTCGGTGTGGAGTCCCAGGTGTTTATGATCGCCCAGGGCCGCGAGTACCGCGTTGGGGATGCCGCCCACGCCGATCTGGAGGGTCGCACCGTCGGGAATCAGCTCGGCGATGTAGCCGCCGATCTTGCGGTCGATTTCGCTGGGCTGGGCGGTCGGAAGCTCCACCAGAGGTTCATCGACTTCGACGGCGGCCGTGAGTTTCGAGACGTGGATCAGCGCGTCGCCGTAGGAGAACGGCACGTGGGGGTTGATCTGGGCGATGACGACCTTCGCACATTCGGCGGCCGAAACCGCGAGGTCGGCCGAGGTGCCGAAACTGCAATAGCCCTCCTCGTTGGGGCGCGAACAGTTCAGCAGCGCTACGTCGATCGGGATGATCCCCTTACGGAAAAGCCCCGGAATCTCACCCAGAAAAGCCGGGATGGCCTGTCCGTACCCCTGAGCGATCCAGTTGCGGACGGAGTTCGACACGAAGAGGCTATATACGAGGAAACTGTCTTTGTATTCGGGCTTGCAGTAGGGAGCTTCCTCCCGTCCGATGGCGAAAGCCGAATAGACCTTCACCCCCCGGAGTTCGTGTCCCCGGTCGGCCATCGCTTTCACGAGCACTTCCGGAATCGAAACGCTTCCCTGAATATAAACGCTGTCGTTGGATTTGATGAGCTTCGCAGCTTCAGCGGCAGTGGTGTAGTTGATCATGGGTTTGGTTTTCTATGTCGTTTCCGGCAGTCGGTCGGTGGATGGAAAATTCGGCACCGTCGTCGGCCGGAGACGGTAGGTTTTGTCTTTTTTGTTGGTTATTTGAAGGAGCCGAATTTATTCGGCTCCTTCTCTTCGTCGGGTGCGAACGGTCGTTCCCGGAGTCCGTACCGGATTCTTTGCTCCGGAGTGCAGCTCCGGGACGATTTCACAGCGTCCCGGAGCTGCAATGCCGGATTTATTTCCTGGCGTAGTCCTGCGCGAAGTCGCGGAGGCGCCGGTCGAGCAGGTCGTACTGCTCCTCGCGGTTCATCTGCGACACGCAGACACGCACGCCGTTCTGGAGGCTGCCCGTCGAGGTGAGCGAGATCGCGCAGATACCGTAGCGCAGTAGCGCGGCCACCAGGTCGGAACTCGGCATCGAACCGTAGCCTACCGTGAAGAAGAATCCGTCGCTCACGTGTTCGTCCTGGTCTTTGTCATAGACGATGTGGAAACCGTGACGCTCGAAGAGCTCCTTGACGCGGTGAGCGCGGTGTGCGTATTCGCGGGTGTGGCCCACGAAGTCCAGCTTGCCGTCCGCCGCCGCTTTGAACATGGCCGCCAAAGCGTATTGAGCCGAGTGACTTGCGCCTGACGATGCGGCGTAGAGGAATGTCAGGGCGTAGGATTCGGCGAAACGGCCGATGCCGTAGCGCTCCTTGAGAGCCGGGTAGAAGCGGTTGCGCAGTTTGTCCGAGATCGCTGCGATGGCGATGCGCTGACCGGCGTAGCTGAAGATCTTCGAGCCGGAAATCATCAGCACGTAGTTATCCGTATAGCGGGCTGCGGTGGCCTGGAACGGAGCCTGGAAAGGATGTCCCAGTTCCTTGCGGAAGTCCATGCCCATGTAGGCCAGGTCTTCGAGAACGATCGTGTCGTACTTGGTTGCCAACTCGCCGATGGTGCGCAGCTCGCTCTCTGTGAGGCAGATCCACGCCGGGTTGTTGGGGTTCGAGTAGATGATCGCCGCGACGTTGCCCTGCTTGAGATAGCTCTCCAGCTTGGGACCAAGTTTCTCGGCGCGGAAGTCGTAGATGTCGAACGATTCGTGCTTGATGCCCAGGATGCGCACCTGCTGGCGCTGCACCGGGAAGCCCGGGTCGATGAACAGAATGGTGTCTTTCTTGGGGTCGCACTGCGAGCAGATCTGGAACAGGCAGAAGCCGCCCTGCATCGAACCGACGGTCGGGATGCAGCCCTCGGGGGCGACGTCGATGTCGAGGAAGGCCTTGACGAAGCGCGAAGCCTCGCTCTTGAGCGGGGCGATGCCCGTGATGCTGGGGTAGATCGAAGCCCGTCCCTGGGCGAGGGCCTGCTGTTCGGCTTCGACGCCGACAGTCTCCGGCGGAAGGCCCGGAACGCCCATTTCGAGGTGCAGGAATTCGGTGCCCGAGTTCTTCTCGAGGGCGCCGCCGACGGCTCCGACCTGACGGATCGTGGCCTGTGCGAAGTTTTCGATGTCCATGGCGGCGAGCTGCTCGTCGAACATCTTCTGCGGAATGAGAGCTGCCATTACTTGCGGTGTTTTTGTGCGTATTCGTATCCGGCGCGGAATGCCTTGAGGTTCATTTCGACGATCTGCTCGCCTTTGCGGGCGAAGATGCTGCGGATGCCCGCCTCGAACTTGTCGGCGTCGAGCCCCAGGAAAGGAGCGGCGGCGCCCAGCAGCACGATGTTGGCCGCACGGGGCGAGGATTGCTCCTTGGCGATGGCATCGACATCGATCAGGATCGCATGTTTGCGCTTCCCGAGTTCAGCCAATACGGCCTCCGGTTCGGGGTAGTTGTCGATGTTTACGAACGGCGTGGTGTTGGCGATCACCCAGCCCTCCGGATTCAGGTAGGGTACGTAGCGCAGCGCCTCCATCGGTTCGAGCGAGATGATGATGTCGGCCGCACCCTGGGGGATCAGATCCGAAAGGATCTCATCGGAGCTGATGCGCAGGTTCGACTGTACGTCGCCTCCGCGCTGGCTCATGCCGTGTACTTCTGCCTGTTTGATGTGGAGTCCCTCCTTGAGGGCGGCGGCTCCGATGACGGTGGCGATCGAGAGGATGCCTTGTCCTCCCACGCCGGAAAGTATGATGTCCCGTTTCATGGTCGTACTACTGTTTTTTTGCGTTGTGGCGTTTGGCGGTCTGGATGCACTCGCGGCGCGGGATGATGACCGAAACCCCTTTGTATTCGATCTCTTCGCGGATCGTGCGGCGGATCTCCTCCATGTTCTTGGGCAGGGGTACCACGACGCGGATGTGTTCGGGTTCCACGCCCAGTCCGGCGCAGATCTGCTCGAGGCGTCCCGTGCCGGCCGAATCTTGGCCGCCGGTCATGCCGGTAGTGAGGTTGTCCGAGATTACGACGGTGATGTTGCTTTTTTCATTCACGGCATCCAGCAGGGCGGTCATGCCCGAGTGGGTGAAGGTCGAGTCGCCGATTACGGCTACCGAAGGGAACTGTCCGCCGTCGGCAGCGCCCTTGGCCATCGTGACCGAAGCACCCATCTCTACGCAGGTGTCGATCGCCCGGAACGGGGGCAGCGAACCGAGCGTATAGCAGCCGATGTCGCTGAAGACCTTGTGATTGGGGTAGTGCTCGCGCAGCACGTCGTTCAGTGCCGTATAGACGTCGCGGTGACCGCAGCCCTGACAAAGGGCCGGGGGACGGGGCATGGTGAGCTGGCTGGCCGCCTCGCTCTCGCGGCGGGGCAGACCGAGGGCGCCGCGTACGTTGTCGGGCGTGAGTTCGCCCGTGCGGGGCAGCTCGCCGCTCAAACGTCCTTTGACCGGAATCGGAGTACCCAGCAGACCGCGGATCATCTCCTCTACCAGGGGCTGTCCCTCTTCGACGATCAGCAGCGAACGGCATTCCGAAGCCATGCGCTGTACGAGTGCCGTCGGCAGCGGGTATTGCGAGATCTTCAGCACGGGGAAGGGGCAGCCTTCCGGGAAGTTTTCCATAATATAGTTGTAGGCCAGACCGCAGGCGATGATGCCCATGGATTTGTCCGGTCCGTCGATGTAGCGGTTGTGGCGCGAATGTTCGGCCTCCTGCTCGAAGAGTTTGTTCTCCTCGATGAGGGTTTTGTAACGTACGCGCGAGTTGCCCGGCATGAGGATCCACTGGCGGGGCCGCTCGGGGTAGTGAAGCGTGTTTTGCTGGCGGGGTTCGCCGATTTCGACCACGGCCCGCGAGTGGGCCATGCGGGTCGTCACGCGCATCAGCACCGGAATCTGGTATTTCTCCGAGAAGTCGAACGCCTCGCCGATCATCTCGTAGGCTTCCTGCTGCGATGCGGGTTCGAAGCAGGGAATCATGGCGAATTTGGCGTAGAAGCGGGAGTCCTGTTCGTTCTGCGAGGAGTGCATCGAGGGATCGTCCGCCGCTACGACCACCAGGCCGCCGTTGGCACCCGTCATGGCCGAATTGACGAAAGCGTCGGCGCAGACGTTCATGCCCACGTGCTTCATGCAGACCAGGGCCCGCTTGCCGACGAACGACATGCCGAGGGCCGCTTCCAGTGCGGTCTTTTCGTTGGCCGACCAGTTGCAGTGGATGCCGCGCTCGCGCGTCAGGGGGTGCATCTGGATAAATTCCGTGATCTCCGTAGAGGGGGTTCCGGGGTAAGCGTACACGCCCGAAAGACCGGCGTTGAGGGCTCCCCATGCGATAGCCTCGTCGCCGAGTAATAATTCTTTCTTTATCATGGTGTCTGTTTTAGGTTCATTGCTGTTTTGAGTTCCGTTCCCGCCTCGTATAACCGAACGGGCTTGGTGGTTATATCCTCGGCTCGACGAAACAGTTCGTTTTTACGCCGTTGTTTTCCGCTTCGGCAGAGTTCGAACACCTCCGATTCTGCGCTCGGTTTATCGAAAGCGTTGATTTTCTTTCGACTATTTTTCGCTTCGGCAATCGAAACGAAGGTTTCATTGCGCTCGGCTTAAGGAAGCAACTTAGGTTACTGACAAATTTAGTGTTTTTTTTTGAAATATCTACTGTGACGGTGGCTTTTATTCCGGATTTTCGGTAATACGGCAAAATTGATGACGATTCGGAAGTAAAAGGTCCGAGCTTTGTTTTTTGCTTTCGCCGGATGAAGCGTCGAAAAAAGCCCCCTTCGAAAAGGGGGCTTGATGAAGATTCCGGGAGAACCGGTTGCCGGTCGAATCGTGGGTTTGAGATGCGATCGGACCTTCGGTTGCCGGGGTTGTTTATTGCACATCGACGAACGGTCCGCAATAATAACCGTTCATTTCGTTGGTCGCTTCATAGAAGGCCAGCGCGATCTTTTGCTTTGCGATGGCTCCGTGGATGGTACTCTTGGTGTTGTCACCCTGGTTGTCGTAGGTTTTGCCTGCATATGCAATGGACAGTATTCGTCCGGCATCCTTTTCGTTGGCAAAGGAAACGAGCAGACCGTCCAGTGCCTGCGGTGCGGCTTTGATGGTTACTACGCCCTCCGCCTGCCGGATTTGCTCCAAATCGGTCAGACCGGCCTGGGGTGCCAGATAGATCGTGTAGTAATCGTCGCTGCGGCGGTCGATGACGGCGGATTGGAGTTCGACCGGGTCGTTCGTTCCGACCGTATAACTGTTGCCGGAGTAGTAGGAGTATAGTTCGAACGCCCCGTCCGCATACCCTTCGAGGTGCATATCCTGAACCTGCAGATCGAACGAGATTCGGTAGTTGCCTTGCAGGGCGTATTTGTAGAGGGTGATGGTGCCCGTCGCGCCTTGAAGGTCCGTATTGGTGACGGTAACCGACTTTTGTTGGGCAGGATCGACGATTTCGAGTTCGAACAGCTTGTCGATCCGGGTGATGTCGATCGGAGTTTTAGCCGTTGCCAGGGCGTTGTCGAAGCGGATTCGAACGTAGTATTCATCCACCTGGTCGATCAGCGCTCCCATGACGGGGCTGGCCGGCGAGAGATGGATTTCGGAAATCGTTTCCTCTTCGAGCGGTTGGTAATAGGCGCTTCCGAGCGGAGTTTTCAGGTCGTTGAGGCTGATGAAGCTGGTCCGCTCGGCGTCCTGCTGGTCGTAGGTGCAGGTACCGTAGATGCGGAGTTTCTTGCCGGTTGCGGCCGAGGTCATTTCGGCATATCCTTCGATCTTGTCCCCGTCGCGGGTGACGATGAAGCCGCCGTCGGTGATTAACGAATGGTAGTCGATGGTCACCATCGAAATATCCGATGCGATGGGGTGTTGGAACGACATGGAGTTGAGCAGCGAATACCGTTCGGACGCACTCTTCATGTTGATCGATTTATTCAGCTGGTTCGGCGTGAAGCTGAGGGATATGTAATCGTTTTTTCCGCCGTTGCCATAGAGCATGTCCTGGTAGTTGTCGTATCCTTCGAGCGGGGAGATGAAGAACCAGAGCCGATCGGTTTCCTTGTAGAAGAAGACCGATTTGGCGGCGATCCGCTGGTCGCCGTATTCGATGAACGGCTCCTCTCCGGAAGGTACTTCGAGTCCGGGATCCTGCGTGTCGAGCGTCCGGAATTTGTATTCGGTAGAAGTGAGTTCCAGACCGCCTTGTGTAAAACCTGTTGCCACGATCGTATAGTCGCTCGACGGAAGCAGACTGTTGTATGTGAAGGTTTTGGTTTCGGCCGGATCCTGAACGGTCGCTTGAGGCGTTACCGTCGCGGATTTGATCGTATAGGTATAAACATCTATATTTTTCGGCGTGATGGTGAAAGTTACGGTATTGGCTTCGGCCTTGACGTCGGAAATGGTGAGCGTGGCGCTTTCTCCGGGAGGCGGGGGCGTCGTTTCGTCGTCTTTACAACTCTGGAAAGTTCCCAATAGCAGGATGCAACACAGTAAATGGAAGGTTGCTTTACTTAAAGATTTCATAGTCGGATTATTTTAAGGTTGGTTTTTGATAATTTATATGTTCATGCTTCGGTTGTGTCTTTGCCGCTGAAAGCGACGTGTTCCAACCGGCTCTCCCTTCGTCACGGGGATTCCGTGCAGCGAGGTTCCGGACAGGTTGGGAGTTCTGCGTGTTTGTTTATTTGATTGTTTTTTATTTGGCGCTCGTGGTCAATAATTCCGAAGTGACCGGAGCCGACATTTTCCCGTTGTTATCGACCGGGATGAGGACCAGATAGCTTTCTGCGAAATAGTAGTCGGTGGAGAACGTCGTGTCTTCGGTGGCGGCACGGTATTTTACGCCGTTTTGTTTGCAGATCGTTTCACCGAGATTGGCTGCTGCATCGTAGGCTGTTTTTTCGATCATTGCGTAATAGTAACCTGCGCAATCGGCTCCGGGGGTTACGGTTACCGAGGCATAGAAAGATACGCCGTAATTGTCCGTGATCGAATTTACCGCGATGGTCGCCGTCGCAGAGCCGGTAGCTTCGTAGCCGAGGGTTTCGAACTCGACCACCGTCGGAACGCCGTATCTGTCTTCGTTGTCGGCTTCGGGCAGGGCGATCAGTACGTATTGCGTATCGTATGCCAAACGGGACCCGTTGATGTCGTTGTCGCTGTATAGCGTTATCGGATAACCGCTCTCTTTGCCGATCAACTCTCGTTGAACGTATGTATCCGCATTGCCGCCGTATTTGCGGTCGAAATCGGCTTTGGTGATGAAGTTGTAATAAGCTTTTTCGAAGCCGTTCCGTTTGACGGAGAAAGTCGCCGAGGTGAACGATGCGGTCTTCAGGGCAATATCGATCGTGAGCGACGTATCGTAGTCGGTGCCTGCGGCTTCCGTGCGGAACTCCTTGTATTGCAGGGGACCCAACTTGCCTTCTGCGTCGTATGCGAACGAGAAGAAGTAATATTCGCTGCCCGGCGAAAGCCGGTCTGTTTTCCAGGTGCCTTGGAAGTCGGCCGTGATGTCGTAGTCATAGGTCTTCGCATCCAGTCCGGCCTGGACGAATTGTTCCGGGGTGCCTGCGGCTTCGACGTCGGACTTGGTCGCATAGCCGGCATAGTAGGAAACGACGCCGTCCTGTTTTGTCAGGGCGATCTCCAACTCTTTGCCCGCAACCTGCGGTTCGCCCAGCGTGACGGCGGCCTGTCCTGCTCCGAGTTCGTCGCGGGCGGGGATCGTCAGCGGAATTTCGATGATTTCACCGTAGTCTTCACAGACGACATCGACCCCTTGCCGGACAACGGGAGCGGCGTAGAGAAGGACTTGCTGCGACCGGGTCGAAAGCAGGGTTTTGTTCCACTCTTCGAACGAGGCGGTTTTGAGGCCCGCTGTCAGTGAGGCGACTTCGAGGTAATGGATGAACTGCTCCCGGGAATCGACCTTGAAATGCTCTTCGAAATCGGCGCTGGACTCCGTAAGGTCCGGGTCGAAAATTTTCAGGAAATAGAGAGGGAATTTGCCGGTGTCCACGTCGGCCTTGAGATAGATTCCGTGTGCGGTCGCCACGGCGTCGATCCGTGCGAATGCGGTGTAGGCGGGGGTCGTGAACGAATGCGTGGCGGGTTCGGACGGTTCGTCTTTGCCGTTATAGGCTACGACTGTCAATACGTAGTCGGTTTCCGCCTGGAGGCTGCCGACCAGGAAGGTCGATTGCTGTGGCTTTTCGACGACGGTCATTTCGGCTGTTCCGTTGGGGACATCGACCTTGTAGGCGATCCGGACCGCATTGTCGAGTTTCAGGGTGAAGCGGATCGAACTGTGGGTCGTAGCGACCTCTTCGATCGAAACGACGGCGGGGCCGGTCGGAAGGGCTTCGGTTTTGAATGCGTGGGTGACGGGATCGGCGGCCTGCCCGTTTTCGTCATATGCGACGGCGGTGATTTGATAGTCGGTCGCCGCCTCCAGGTTGTCGGTTGTATAGGTGCCGCCTTCGGAGCCGTTTACGAACGTAAATTCGGCCGTTCCGTCGGGAACATCGACCTTGTAGCCGAAGCGGGCTGCATTGGCGGTTTTCAGGGTAAAGGTTACCGAATTATAGGTAGCTTTCACCTCTTCGATGGAGATGGTTGCCTTGTCGGGATCCGGCGTGGTCGGTTTTTCGGGGGTCGTGAATGTTGCGGTGGCCGGATTCGAAGGGCGCTGGTCGGCGTTATAGGCGATCGCCGTCAGCTTATAAGAGGTTTCGGGGGTCAGGTCGGTTATTTCGACCGTTTTTTCTTCGGAGCTTTCTATCGAAACGAAATCGGCGTCCCCCCCCCCTCTCGATCTCGATCTTGTAAGCCATCGAGATAGCATTGGTCGGAATTAATCGAAAAGAAACGTTGTCTGCTTCCGGAGAGAGCTCTGCGATTTCGATGGTTGCAGGAGGAGCTTCCGTCGAAGTGTCGTCATCGCTGCACGCAGCGAGTACGGTGAGTAAAGTTAATCCAGTTAGGAGAAACTTCAGTTGGGCGAAATTCATCATAATACGATTTTTTTAGTTAGTAATTTAGTAATAGAGAAACATGCTATTACAAATATAAGAAAAATAATTGATTTTGCAAGTTTTTTACTGATTTATTAAATTATGTTATTTTAATATTTGAATTGTGAAATCTGCGGTCTATTCGTAAAATTTTATAAATTCGAAAAGAAGGCGAGTTCGATTTTTTTCGGGATTGTGTATTTAGATCGATTGAATCCGGAATCGCATTGTGCTTGTTGAGGAAGTACCTTGGATTGCATAAAATAAATGGCAGGAAGGGCGAGGGGCACATTGTCGAGTTGCCGTTGGAGAGGGGCTTCGTGCTTCTTTTGGGAAGAATTTGGATGTTCTGGCGATTCGTTTTCGGCGCTTTTCGCTGATGGAAATCTCAATGTTGTTGCTATGGTCGGGTATCGGTCCGGACGGATTCCGTATGGATTTTATGGAAGGGGACGTTTTTCCGGGTGTAAGTTGGCGGGAGTACAAGGCGGGGAAAGGGAAGATCGTCCGCTGTGTTATGGTCGTGCAGCCGAAAACAAAAAGCGACCTGTCGAGAAACAGGTCGCTGCATTATTTTGTGACGCCGACAGGACTCAAACCTGTAACCTTCTGATCCGTAGGCGTAATTTTGGGGTTTTTGCTATTTTTTGGTAATTTCTTGTTTGTTTTATAAATAGCTGTATTTCAGTGGCAAATATAGCTATTTTGTTTCACTCTGTTTTTGTTTGGTTTGATTAAATACGTATATTTGTGTCGAAATTGTGTGTCTAAAAAATGAATTTACCCACAAAATGAACTATTCAAAAGACGGAATAACGGTTGCGCCCGTAATAGATACGAGCCACCCGAAAAAGAGCGGGAAATACCCAGTAAAAATTCGCGTAACCTATCGCCGGGATCGCCGCTACTATCCTACGGGCAAAGACCTGACTCCGGAAGAGTGGGAGATGCTTGGAACGACAAAGGCGCGTGCCCTTGTATCGGTCCGGAAAGACATAGAGAGCAGCTACCAGATAGTGCGTGCGGCCGTTGAGGATTTAGCGGGTAACGGCGGGTTTTCGCTGGATGCCCTCAACGATCGGCTGAAGGGGGCAGCGTCCAATACGGTAAACGCGATGTTCCGGGCCAAAATCGCCGAGCTGGAAAAGGCCGGGCGCGTTGGCAGTATGCTCGTTTATGACAATGTGCTGAAAGGGCTGGAGCGGTTCGCCGGGGAACGCATACAGTTTGACGCCGTTACCGTATCGTGGCTGAAACGATATGCGGAGTTTCTGACCAAAGAGGGGAAGGTGCAAACAACCATATCGATACACTTGCGCCACCTGCGGGCGGTGCTGAACGATGCCCGACGTCTGGGTATCGTCAAGGAAACGCAATACCCGTTCGGACGGGGCCGGTATGAAATACAGGAAGGCGAGGGGCGCAAGCTGGCTCTGACGCTGGAGCAGATCGGGCGGATCGCCCGCTATGAGGACGGGAGCGAAGCGACGGCCAAATACCGGGATTATTGGCTGTTTCTCTACTTGTGTAACGGGATCAACGTCGCCGATTTCGTGAAATTGCGGTACCGTGATATTGTGGACGGTGAGATCTGTTTCGTGCGTCAAAAGACCGAGCACACGACCAAGACCCGCAAGGAAATCCGGGTAGTGGTCGTGCCCCAGATGCAGGCTATTATCGACCGCTGGGGCAATCCCCCGGCGCGTAATAACTTTATATTTCCGGTTCTCGATGGGACGGAGGACGCGATACATCAGAAGTTGAAAACAATGTATTTGACCCGTGCGATCAACAAGCGGATGCGGGAAGTGGGGACGCAACTCGGAATAGGAAACATATCGACCTATACGGCGCGTCATTCGTTCGCTACGGTGTTGAAGCGTGCCGGGGCGAATATCGCCTACATATCGGAAAGCCTCGGCCACCAAGACCTCAAAACGACGGAGAACTATTTGGCCAGCTTCGAGCGGGAAGAAAGGGAGAAAAATGCGGAATTATTAACTAAATTCTAATTGTATTATGGAACGTGTTTTTAAGTGGTTGCGGACTTTGGACAATATGTCAATCGGGATTGATTGTACGAATGACATACATATCGTTAAGGAGATAAAAGACTGTATCTATCAAAAAAATTATAGTGATTGTTGTAATCGATATTTGGATATTGTCCGGTTGGAGTTTGCAAAGCTGCAAACGCAAAATCATCATTTATTGGCGTTTCATTTGATAGAGTGCGTCCCGACCTGGATAGAAGATGAGGATCACTGGATCGGGGCACGCAAAGTGGCTGAAGATTTGGACGATTTAGACGATGAGGAAATCCCGCGAATATACGCGGTAATTATGATTCTTATTTTTCTGGATGAGCTTGGGAATATTTGTGCATTATATGGTTGCAATTTATCGGAAATCGCTCAAAAAAAAGGTTATTATATAGATGTTGCGTCGTCTGTTTGTTTTGACGATTATAAAGCGCATCAACCGGGCGGGCGTGTTGTTCTTAACGCCACGTATCGCCGGGCGGCAGTTTTGGGGTTGATTGAAAAAACGGGCTTATGCAAAAATGTAGATCGCACGCAAATAGCCGCTTTTGTAGAGGCCGTAACAGGAGGAAATATCAATGCAAGACCGAAGGACACCGTGTCGTATAAAACGCCCACGGAAAAAGCCCAAATAGAGGCAGGGAAATGGCTAAAAAAAATCAATATAGAATAAAATTTAGGACGTCCGACGTTTAGTCCGACGTCCTTTTAATTCCGTCTTTTGCATCGTAATCGATTACTAAAGCCCGGACGCGGGCAAATGTATAAATTAAAAATATCGATACGATGGAAAATATCATTATTACCACCCCGGCAGAATTGCGTTCTATTGTCGCTGATGAAGTGGCGGCGATTCTGCCAAAGCTCGCCGATTTACAGCCCAAGAATGAGGCGGCAGAAATCGACACATTAACCGTTGAGGGCGCCGTGCGGTTTCTTGCGGATCAAGGTGCGCCTACCACCCGTTCAACGCTTTATAATTGGGTTTTTCTAAAAAAGATCCCATTTAAGAAAATCGGACGCCGCACGGTGTTTTCCAAAAAGGAGCTTATTGCCTGGATTGAATCCCGTACAACTTTGCCGGAGGACAGGCGAGATACCGCTGCTGCGCGTATCGCCGAAAATGCTAACCGTAAATAATCCTGGAGTTATGGAAATAAAAAGAGAAACCCCCGGCGCCCGAAGCGGGCACGCAGGGGAAGGGACGATAATTCACTCTGCAAATGTAGCGTTTACCTCTGTATTTTCCTATCACCAGCAAAGGATTTATAACCTGCTTTCGGACGGTATTCCCCGTTCGGCGGCCGATATTACTATTTCGTTGAGGCTGTCCGATCCCCGCAGCGTAATCCGCGATTTGCGGCATAAGGGCGTGCCGATTGCCGATGAATGGTGCGAGGGCGTGCACGGGGGCCGGTTCAAACGGTATTTTATACGGAAAGGAGGGGTGCAATGAATGCCACGATGCCAATAGGCACGGAACTTAATTTTGTACAGACTTTACGCGAAGACAACCGCAACCGCGAACGACAGATGCAACTCGCCCCTGTCACAGCGGGCTTTTTTCGGATTAGACCAACAAACAGATGTATTGAAGACGCAAGAAACATGAAAACGCCTCAAAGACTTTTCTTATCCCTTGTATTCGAAAAAGAATTGACGATACTATGCGCTGATACCGGTATCGGGAAATCGATTTTTGCGGTACAGATCGCCGAGGAGATCGCCCGGAGCGGGCATAAGGTCTTATACCTTGATCTGGAATTGTCCGACAAGCAATTCGAGGGAAGGTATTCGGAGAATTACACAAATCACTATAAATTCAGTGACAACCTTATCCGGGTCGATTTCGATCCTGATAATTATACGATCCCGGACGGTTATACTTATGATGACTACTTTATCAAAAGCCTCGAAGAAGCCATACAAGAAGCGGGTGCCGACGTGGTAGTTATCGATAATATGACCGCCCTGTCATTTGCTGATACCGACGGCGCGAAGAATGCCAAGCCGTTAATGGATCGCCTCAACAGGTTGAAGAAAGAGCGTAATTTGACGATGCTGATTCTCGAACATACGCGCAAAACCGAGGCAGGACGGCCTATTAGCCTCAACGATCTGCAAGGTTCTAAAATGAAGGCCAATTTTGCGGATGCTGTTTTTATGATCGGTCGCAGTACCAGGGATAAAAACCTACGATATGTAAAGCAGGTGAAATGCCGAAGCGCCGAACTGGAATACGACGCGAATAACGTGCTATTGTACGAAGTATGCAAAAAGAACGGCAATTTTTTATGCTTTGAGTTTCACGATTACTCTAAAGAGTCCGACCACCTGCAACTTCTTTCCGATGACGACACAGCGGCCAGAAAAGCCAAGGCGCAAGAATTGAAAGCAGGCGGAATGTCAAATGTCGCTATTGCTAAAGAATTGGGTGTGTCGGAGGGAGCAGTGCGAAAATATCTCAAGGCAGAATAGATTCGTACTATTTCGTACCAAAAATGGTACGAGTGCGAATTTTGATATAAATATGTGATAATTAGTGCTTTACACTCGTACCTGCGGTACGAATCGGTACGAATTGGTACGAGGGATTCGTACCAAAGTACGAGGAAGTACGAGGGTTAATATGTTGATATATAGTAATATATGGGTTAAATTCGTACTTTTCGTACCAGGTACGAATTTAGTACGAAGGTACGAGGAAGTACGAGCGAAAGTACGAGGATGAAAAGTCGATACGAACTTGAAAGATACAAAGGGATGCGTAGTCGGTACGAGTGTCCGGTGTGCCATCACAAGGGGGTATTCGTGCGGTATATCGATACGGAAACGGGGTTGTATTTGTCGCCTGAAGTAGGGCGGTGCAATCGAGAGGACAAATGCGGCTACCACTATACCCCGAAGCAATATTTTGACAGTCACCCGACCGAAAGGCCCGAAGCAAATATTATTCGTCACCTGAAGCAAATAACGGCCCCGAAGTCGATAGATACGATACCGAAGCAATATATTATTAAATCTTTGGGCTATGCCTCGGATTTTGTGCGGTTCCTGCTCTCCCTTTTCGATACTGATGTATTGGAATCGCCGACCGTCGTGCGCCTTATGTCGGAGTATTATTTAGGTTGTACGAAGTCCGGGGCCGTTATCTTTTGGCAGCTTGACTGGCATAAGCGCTTGCGGGGCGGTAAGATTATGCAGTACAATCCGGAAACCGGAAAGCGGATCAAGAATTGTGACGGGGCGGTAAACTGGGTGCACTCGCAGCTTAAAAAATCCGGGGAGTTGCCGGATTCGTGGGAGCTGTCGCAATGTTTGTTCGGAGAGCATCTGTTATTGCGACGTCCGGAGGCCACCGTGTGCCTTGTGGAAAGCGAAAAAACGGCCATAATATGCAGCGGAGTGATGCCGGAGTATGTATGGCTTGCTACGGGAGGCAAACAGAATTTTAAGGCGGAAAAGTGCGAATGCCTCAAAGGGCGCAAAGTGATCCTGTATCCGGATTTGGGGGCTTTTGAGGATTGGAAAAACAAAGGGGAAACAATCGCCCGGAGTGTCGGATTCTCTTTGTCCGTATCTGATGTTTTGGAGCGCATAGCGACACCCGAAGACCGGGAGAGTGGGTTTGATATTGCCGACTATGTTATAAAGCAGCTCCGAACCGGTGTTAGGTCGAATACAGGGGGGCAAACACGTGTTTTGCCTTTGACGTGGGAAGAAAAGATATTACAACAAATGTCCGCACGGAATCCGGCCGTATTACAGCTAATCGATGCGCTTGATCTTGTCAGCTCCTCAACGCAAATGCGATTGCGTACCTGTGTGGCTTAATTCGCCGCCGGGCGTTACCGCGTCGCGGGGTAAATGTAACTTGCGGGCGTCGGTAAATCGAATGCCCTATGCCTTTGCCCCCGTATCTTGCGCCACAATGGACCCCGGAAGAAATCGCCCGGCTCGGTGAGCTTTACCCCGATCACAGCAATGAGGAGATAGCCGCAATAATGGGCCGCACCCCGGCAAGCGTCAAAGTGCGGGCTGTCTGGAACGGGTTCCGCAAATCACCGGCTTACAAGTACAGGGTCAAATCAGGACCCCGGCCCCGCAAGCAGGTCGGATGTATTCCGAACCCCTTGCCGGTCATTGAACGGTTGTTGCGTAAGCACGGATATAAATAGCAAACAAAGGACGGACGGAGTTACCCCGCCCGTCTTTCGTTTTACTGTCAGAAAGCCAAAGCCCCGGAAAAACCCGATTTTTTACCCCCACGCGCAAATCGCGATCCCGTTTTCTGAAAACGTTTTCCAAAAATTGCCAAAAAATGCCGGTCCGAAAATATAGCGAACATTAGATACGGCCGAGGGGGTGCCGGCTGTTTACCCCGGAATTGCCCGTATTGCCCCGTTATCTGCCGTCTGATGCGTTATCTGCTGTTGGGTGATGTAATCTATCCACTCAAACAAAACAAGCGGCCAAATGGCCGCCTTTGTGTGCGCTGCCGGTTCGATGTGCAGCAACCCCAAAATATAACACTTGATTTATCCCTCTCATTTAATGCAGCATTATAAGAGCATTAAAAAACTACTACATTTCAATACATTATTGAGAAGTAGTATATAAGTATATTTCAATGTAGCCTATAAGCTGTCTCTTATACACA
>ERZ1027064.38-NODE-38-length-67148-cov-7.255138_pt1 | contig 67148 bp, 49 predicted proteins | sample MGYA00519422_ERZ1027064 | MGnify/ENA primary metagenome ERZ1027064 (study PRJEB26926, sample SAMN06164492) | human gut metagenome | biome: ENVO:00009003; feature: ENVO:2100002; material: ENVO:00002003 | host: Homo sapiens | place: USA | collected 2012 ... | reverse complement strand
ACATCAACGATGCGTTCGGTACGGCGCACCGCGCACACGCTTCGACGGCGCTGATCGCCGATTATTTCCCCAACGACAAGATGTTCGGCTATGTGATGGAGAACGAGCTGAAGGCCATCGACGGCATCATGCTCAACCCGCAGCGCCCGTTCTGCGCCATCCTGGGCGGTTCGAAAGTTTCGACCAAGATCTCGATCCTCGAAAACCTGATGGAGAAGGTCGATTCGATCGTCATCGGCGGCGGTATGTCCTACACCTTCGCAGCGGCGCAGGGCGGCAAAGTCGGCAACTCGCTCTGCGAGCCGGAGATGTTCCCCACGGCACTCGAAATCGTGAAGAAGGCCGAGAAGCGCGGCGTGAAGCTGGTATTCTCGCCCGATGCGCTGATCGCCGACAAATTCGCCGAGGATGCCGATACACGCCAGGCTCCGGTGAACGATATCCCCGACGGCTGGATGGGCCTCGACATCGGCGAGGAGGGCAAGAAGATTTTCCGCGAACACATCCTGGGCTGCAAGACGATCCTGTGGAACGGCCCCGTAGGTGTTTTCGAGATGGACAAGTTCGCTACCGGCTCGAAAGCCGTGGCCGAAGCGATCGCCGAAGCCACTTCGAAAGGAGCCTTCTCGCTCATCGGCGGCGGCGATTCGGTGGCCTGCATCAACAAGTTCGGCCTGGCCGACAAGGTGAGCTACGTTTCTACGGGCGGCGGCGCACTGCTCGAATACATCGAAGGCAAGGAGCTGCCGGGTGTGGCGGCCATCCGCAAATAAGCCGGGCACGAACGGAGCGCGGTGCCATCGAACCGCTCTCCGTACTGAATCGAAAACAGACAGAAACCTTAAAATATTTAAAGTAAACAACCAATGAAAAAAATTCTTTTCGCTGCAACCGTTCTTTGTATGATGGGCTGCCAAAACAAACCGACCAACTCGACGCCGGTGCTCGATCCGTCCAACATGGACACTTCGGTCACCCCCAACGAGAGTTTCTACCAGTACGCTACGGGCGGCTGGCAGGCTAAAAATCCGCTCAAACCCGAATACTCGAGCTACAACATGTTCAACGTGTTGAACGATAACAATGAAATCCGCATCAACGAGCTCTTCACCCAGATGACCAAGGAGAACCCTGCGAAGGGCACGGTCAATCAGAAAATCGCCGACCTCTACAAGCTGGGCCTCGACTCGGTACGCCTGAACAAGGAGGGCGCCGCTCCCGTCAAGGCCGAGCTGGAAACCATCCTGTCCCTCGACAAGAAGGAACAACTCACTCCGATCCTGTCCGTGATGCAGCTGACTTCGAGCTCGCCCCTGTTCAGCTTCGGTCCCCAGGCCGATCTGAAGGACAGCAAAGTCAATGCCCTCTATATCGAACAGTCGGGTATCGGCATGGGTGACCGCGACTACTACCTCGACGCCGAGAACGAATCGATCCGCGAAGCCTACAAAACCTACCTGAACCGGCTCTTCACGCTGGCCGGGCTCGAAGAGTCCGAAGCAGGCAAGGCGACCGACGCCGTTATGCGCATCGAAACCGAACTGGCCAAGAACATGCGTTCGAACGTCGAGCTGCGCGATATTCAGCGTCTGTATAATCCGATGACAACTGCCGATCTGAAAAAGAACTACGACGCTATCGACTGGAAATATCTCTTCGACTTCGCCAAGATCAATCCGGAGCGTGTGATCGTCTGCCAGCCCGAATACATGGAAGCGCTGGACAAACTGATCGAAACCATGCCGATCGAGGATCTGCGTTATTACCTGGCAGCTCAATACCTCGATGCGGCAGCTCCCTATCTGGACGATAACTTCTACGCCGCATCGTTCGACTTCTACGGCCGCACGATGTCGGGCAAGCAGGAGCCCCGTTCCCGCTGGAAACGTGCCATGGCCATTCCCAACAGCGCCCTGGGCGAGGCCGTAGGCGAAATGTACGTCGAGAAGTTCTTCCCCGCCGAGGACAAGGCCCGCATGATGACCCTGGTGGAGAATCTCCGCACGGCCCTCGGCCAACACATCGACCAGCTCGACTGGATGAGCGACTCGACCAAGATGCGCGCCCGCGAGAAACTCGCCGCTTTCCGCGTAAAAATCGGCTACCCCGACAAGTGGAAGGACTACTCCACGCTCGAAATCGACCCGACCCTCTCCTACTGGGAGAATATCCAGCGTGCCAGCGAATGGGCGACCCGCGATGCGCTTGCCAAAACGGATAAACCCGTCGATCCCGAAGAGTGGCACATGACTCCGCAAACGGTCAATGCCTACTACAACCCGACCACCAATGAAATCTGCTTCCCGGCAGCAATCCTTCAGCCGCCGTTCTTCAACCCGGCAGCCGACGACGCGGTGAACTACGGCGCTATCGGCGTGGTGATCGGACACGAGATGACGCACGGATTCGACGATCAGGGCCGTCAGTTCGACAAGGACGGCAACATGAACAACTGGTGGACCGACGCCGATGCCGAAGCCTTCAAACAGAAGACCGACATTCTGGTCAAGCAATTCGACGCGATCGAGGTGCTGCCCGCACGCGGCGACCAGCCGGCCATTTTCGCCAACGGTTCGCTCTGTCTGGGCGAGAATATCGCCGATCAGGGCGGTCTGCGCGTGGCTTACACGGCACTCAAGAACTCACTGAACGGCACCGAGCCCGAACCGATCGACGGCCTCACGCCGGCTCAGCGCTTCTACCTGAGCTACGCGACCGTCTGGGCACAGAACATCCGCGACGAGGAGATCGCCCGTCTGACCAAACTCGACGTACACTCGCTCGGTCAATGGCGCGTGGACGCTACGCTGCGCAACCTCCAGGATTTCTTCGATGCCTTCAACATCACCGACGGCAAGATGTATATGCCGGTCGAGGAGCGCGTGATTATCTGGTAATCACACCCCGCACGACCCAACATACCCCCTGCCCTTCCGGCAGGGGGTTCTGTTTGCTGCCGGTTGGAACTCGCTTAGAAAAATTGTTCCCGATCGTTTGAGACCCATCGGTATCGCCTGCCGGTTCGGACAAAAGAGCGCCGGTATCCCACCGGCCGTACGATAAAATACCGGCCCTGCTTTATAAAAAAGCAGGGCCGGTATTCGTGAGCAGCAGCCGGTCGTTACCGGGCGGCCTGTGTCGTCACGAGCTGCTTGTACAGCGGCGTAGTCGCCTCGCCCGTCGAGGAACTCGCGCCGAAAGCGATTACCAGGTATTCGGTGGCCGGATCGAAATCCCCGCTATTTTCATAGGCATACATTCCCGTCTGCAAACCGTAATATATCTCGTAGCCCATATCGTCGATGATCGCCTCGATAATCTGCTCATCCGTTTTAGACTGATAGACAGATGCACGCACGACCCGGGCCACATACTCCATCGTAGGGTCTTTTGGGGTAAATACCGCCTTGATCTTCGTAGCGGTCACCTCCGTCACCTCGATCCGGATGTCGGCTGCCGGGTCGACGGCCGCCGCCTCGTCGGTCTTCACGACCTGCTTATGCAGCGAGAGCGGTTCGGCCGTTTCGGGATTCCAACTGAAGGCCAGCGCCACGTACTCCGTCCCTGCCGTGCAGTCCTTCTTCTCCAGCAAGGTTTCGCCCTCGACCAGGTACCCCTCCAACTCGAATCCCAAATCCTCTACGATCCGCCCAAGCAACTGGTCGTCACTCAGGTCCCGATACTCCTCCCAGGGCCGTATCTGCGCGATGTAGGGTAGGTCGCCCGATGGGGTGAACCGGACCGAAACGCCGCTCTCGGTGGTGTCGATCACTTCGACCCGTATCGACTGCTCCACCGGATCGGGTTCGGGAGTCTCTCCCGACGGGAGTGTGCGGACCACCTTGCGGTATATCTCCGTATTGGCCTTCAAATTGTCGTCCACGCCGAACGCCAGAACGACGTACTCGGTATCGGGCTTGTAGGTGCCCAGCATGTTCTTCATCTCGAAGGTCTCCCGCTGCACCGTATACCAGGCCTCCTCCGGACCTCCGTGCAGGTCGACGATGTAGGCTGCGATCTGCTCGTCGCCCATCCCCTCGATGTCGGCCGCCGGCACGATGTCGCACAGATACATCTCCACCGAACTGCGCGGACGGAACACCGCGTCGATCCCCGTCTCGGTCAGTTGGGTGATCGTGATCTCGATCAGGTCGGTCACCGGATCGCCCGGATCGGGGTCGGTCACGAACTCGTCGGTCCTGAGCGGCGTGGTCGCCACGACCCGCCCGCCGTAGGAGGCGACGCCGAAAGTATAGACCCTGTAGGTATTTTCAGGCTCCAGGTTATCGCGGTAGCTGTACGAATCGGGACCCATCGAGAAGTTGTCCGCAGCGACCGCCTCGAACCCATTCTCCTCGACGTACTCATTGAACAGGTCGATGTAATATTTCAGGATCGCCTCGTCGGTCGAACCCGGAACACGGGTCTTGTTGACCGCCGCGAAGAAGTAGTACTCATCCTCTACGGAGGGGACCACGCTGACGGTCGCCGAACGGTCGCTCTTGTCGACGGTTACCTCGAAGGTCATCTTCGAGGTCGGGGTCTCGGGTGCGCTTTCGGTGGAGAAAACGACCTTAGACATGGCCGAGGTGATCTCCCCCTCGATATTGAACCCGAAAGCGTAGGCCACGAATTCTGTTTCGGGAGCCAGGTCCTTGATCTCGAATACGTTGCTTCCCTCGTTCTTGAGGATCAGGAACATGTCGCCGAAGGTCTTGCCGCTGGCCTCGGCCACTACCTGGATGGCGTAAATCGCCTGCTCCATGACCGCCCGGTCCGTACCGACGCTCAGGTCGCCGCCCACCGTAGCATCGAAATCCCTCTTGGGCAGATAGCTGAAATAGTAAGTCATCCGGTCGTCATCGGGTGTCACCGCTACCCTGGCATTATAAAAGGTGGTCTCCAGGATCTCCAATTCGAACGGCCCTTCGCCCTCGGGCGGGGTATCGCTCTTCAAGGTCGAGACGGTCAGCTCAGCCGACCATTCCGAATCCGCGAAGAGAGCCGGATCGCCCGATACGGCGCGGAGTTTGAACGTATGTTTCGTATCGGGAGTCAGTTTATCGATATCCACCTCGGTCCCCTCTACACGGACGGCCTCCTTTCCGTCGAACATGTAGTCGTACCCCGCAGCATTCTCCACGGCGGGCCAGGTGATGCGGATCGAAGTCGGGGTAGTGGTCTCCTGATCCTGGACGGGAACGGGGACGGGAAGCGCCGGAGTGTTCAGCGTCTCGGGTTCCTCACTGCATCCGACGGCAGCAAGCATCGCCGCAAAGGCGATGAAAAGTCGAAAAATTTTCATACGTCACCATTTTAATTGTTAAAAACTAAATTTAATATAGGAAGAGCCTCTTTTTTCCCATGTAACGACAATTTTCCCGGAATGCAATCTCAACTCGCAACCTCGCAGCACCCTTTTTCGCAAGCGGCTCGGACCGGTCATAAAACGGTGAGGGTTCGATTTCTTTTTACGAATATATATTAATATTTTTAAAATCCAAAATATTCCGCAACAAATTATCCGCTCCGCTCACGGATTTCTGCCGAGTCGGGGATTTTCTAACGCCGCCAGCGGCGGCAAGATGTATATGCCGGTCGAGGAGCGCATGATTATCTGGTAACGGCATGCTCCGTTCAATAAGAAATCCCCTGCCGACGTTTCGGCAGGGGATTCTTTTATCCACAATAAAAAAGGCTGTCACCGAGGGTGACAGCCTTTTATCAGTTCTTTCGTTCAGGTCTTATTTCCCGGAAACCTCGATCCGTTCGGTACTTTTGTACGTTCTTCCCAAAATGGTTTGCCGGTATTTCTCCACCTTGTCCTTTCCAATGGTCATCGTCGAGGCACCGGTCGCCTCCTTATACTGGCCGTCGGTAGTTGTATAGGAAACGCCCGAGCCGAGTCCCACGCGGTAGGCGGCTTGTTCCGCAACCTCTTCCTTAGCCGTCAGTACCAGTTCGACAGTCGCCTCGAAAGGAACCTTCGCTCCTTTGACAGAAATGCTCCAGGGCAGCGAAGCGACATCCGCCGTCACGGTCTTTCCGGCGGCATCGGTGTACTTCGCCTGCATATCGAAGAGCAGCGGCATATCCTCTCCTCCGAAAACTTCATAATCCACATCGGCAGTCACCTCCGCAGGCGGTACGGCAGGGCCGTTTCCGCCGTTGCCATTCGTTTCGTCGTCGTTGCACGATGCCAGCAGAACCGCTGAACAAAGCAGCATCCATCCGATTTTTCTGTGTAACATAAGTCAATAAATTTATCGATTAATAATAAGGTGCGAAATGAATACCGAAGAACCGATAGCGGAAACCCGTCGCCCGCATCCGCACCGCAAACTCGCCACGAATACCGCGAATGTCGGCAAACGATCCTCCGCCCGTCAAATTCCCGGCAAAAATAAGGACTTCGGCCCGAAATCCGATGGAAACGGTTCTTTTGTTTCGAACCGGCAACAAACGGCAGCAGTCGATTCAACAGACTCCGGACAGGGATCACGAAAAGGTCCCGGCCGTCTTGCGACAACCGGGACCCGCGATCAAAAAATCTATTTATGAAAAAACCTTTCTGTATTTACCTCCTGCAAAAAGGGTGCCCGGAAAAATAAAATCCGGCCGGCCCCGCAGCGTGCCCGCTAATATTTGTAGCGGATCCACTTGTAAAGCTCCTTGAAGGTAGGTTTCTTGCCGTACATGAAGATACCCACGCGGTAAATCTTCGCCGCGAGCCATACCATAGCCATAAACGTAGCGTAAAGCACCGCGAGCGACACGACGATCTCCCAGGTCGGAATACCGCACGGGATGCGGGCCATCATCACCACGGGCGAGGTGAAAGGAATCATCGAACACCAGAAGACCAGCGGCGAATTTGGGTCCTTCATCACCACCATCATCACGAAGATACTCAGGATGATCGGCAGCATAATCGGGGTCTGCAACTGCTGTGCGTCCTGCACGTTATCGACAGCCGAACCGACGGCAGCGAACATCGCCGAATAGAGCAGGTAACCGCCGATCACGTAGAGCAGCAGGTAGGCGAAAATCTGGAAGACATATCCGAAATCGGTCGCCGTGGCGAGCGTCTGCACCATCTCCATATCGACGCCCGCCGCCGTCGGATCGAGCGTCCCGGCACGCATCGCCTCGACGCTTCCCATCATCTCGGCAGGGATCAGGTGCGGCATGACGAGCGCACCCACGCCGCACACCAGCACGCCCCAGATGAGCACCTGCACCACCGCGACGGAGGCGATACCCAGGATCTTGCCCAGCATCAACCGGAAGGGGCTGATCGAAGAGACGACCACTTCGAGCACCCGGTTGTTCTTCTCCTCGATGACCGACTGCATGACCATCGCGCCGTAAATCATCAGGAACATGTAGAGGATCATACCGAGCACCAGCCCCACGACGGTCGATACGGCCGACGAATTGGCCTGCTTGTCGCTGCCGTCGTCCTGCATCTGGTCGTTGCGGAAGACCTGCATATAGACCGTAGTCTTCACCTCGTCGAGAATCTGCGACAGATTTTCGATGTTATAGTCCTTGAGTTTCTCCTTCTCGATGATGTCGGCGATCTGTCCCGACACGCTCTCCTCGACCAACATCGCCGAAGATCCGTTGGTGTAGAGCTTCACATTGTTGGGATTGGTCATCACGTCCCCGCCGATCCAGAGTATGCCGAAACGGTCGGTATGCTCTCTGCGAGCCTCGTCGAGCGTCAGGTCGGTCGGCTCATAGACCACCTCCTCGCTGCTCTCGAGCCGGGGAGCGATCACACCGCTCTCGTCGATCACGGAAATATGCCGGGTTTCCCCCTGGGAATAGCGCATGATGAGCGCCGGGGCCACCATCAGGCCGATCATCAGCACCGGCATAAGAATCGTGGTCACGATGAACGACTTCTTGCGCACCCGTTCGTTAAATTCCCGGGTGATGATAATTCCTATCTTCGAATTTGCCATGGCTTTCTACTTTTGCTTGTTCGTTTTCTTCCGATTACTCCGCGTTGAGGGTTCCCCCGACGGCCCGTATGAAGATGTCGTTCATCGACGGGATAATCTCCGTGAAGGAGCGCAGCTCCACCGCATCGTTGATCCGGGCGATCACCTCCCGCACGTCGGCATCCCGCTCCACATGCAGCTTGAGCGACGAATAGGCCGCCCCGAACTCCGGCTCGGGCTGTTCGAGCACCTCGCAGCGACCTTCGAGCACACCGCGCAGCGTTTCCGCATCGCCCCGATAGGCTACCTGGAAAATGTTGTTGCCGTGCCTGCGCCGGATCTCGTCCACACGACCCGTAAGAATGTTGCGCGACTTGTTGATAAGCGTGATATGGTCGCAGATCTCCTCGACGGACGACATGTTGTGGGTCGAAAAGATGACCGTCGAACCCTTGTCGCGCAAGCCGAGAATCTCCTCCTTCAAAAGGTTGGCGTTGATCGGATCGAAACCCGAAAAAGGCTCGTCGAAGATCAGCAGCTCAGGTTCGTGCAGCACCGTGACGATGAACTGTACTTTCTGGGCCATACCCTTCGAAAGTTCGTCCACCTTGCGGTCCCACCACGATTCGATGCCGAATTTGACGAACCACTTCTTGAGCCGCATCACCGCTTCGTGACGCGAAAGCCCCTTCAGGCGGGCGAAGAAGACGGCCTGTTCGCCCACTTTCATCTTTTTATACAGACCGCGCTCCTCGGGCAGATAGCCGATGCGATAGACATCCTGCGGCTGGATTTCGCGGCCGTCGAAGATGACTTTCCCCTCGTCGGGCGCCGTGATGCGGTTGATGATGCGGATCAGCGTGGTCTTGCCCGCACCGTTGGGTCCGAGCAGGCCGTAAACCGACCCCTTGGGAATCGTGAGCGACACATTGTCCAGAGCCGTATGTCTGGCGAAGCGCTTGGTAACGTGTTCTACTTTCAATATCTCCATAATCGATCGAAAACTTAAAGTGAGTCCGGGCATTCCGTCCGCGATTTCCTACATCTCCGGCTGTACCGCATAAGGACAATACATCACTACGCCCTGCTGTCCCACCGCCTCACGGATCTTGCGCCACTCGCCGGCCCAGGGTCCCAGTTCTCCGGCCACGATGTCGGCCTTGACTTTGGCCATGAATCCGGAGAAGAACGCCCCGAAGCCGGTCGGAGCCTCGGTCATCTCGACGATGCGGAACTTATCGCCCAATTCGGCCTTGTCAGCCGCAATAGCGATGGCCGTCTTCAGACCGCCGTTGGTATCCACCAACCCGAGAGCGAGGGCATCCGTGCCGCTCCAAACCCGTCCGCCGGCAATGTCGAGCACCTTTTCCAGCGGCAGGTTACGGCCTTCGGCCACGTAGGAGGTAAAAGTTTCGTACACCTCGTCCACCGAGCGCATGATCGCCGCCCGTTCGGTTCCCGTCAGGGGACGCATCACGCCCATATCGGCCGACGTGTTGGTTCTCACGGCATCGAACGTAATGCCCAGCTTATTCTTCAGGGCATCCTCCAGGCGCAGGAACATTCCGAACACCCCGATCGACCCCGTAAGGGTCGTCTTGTCCGCCACGATGGCATCGGCACCGCACGAAATATAGTAACCGCCGCTGGCCGCATAGCTGCCCATCGATACGATCACCGGCTTCTTCTCCCGAAGCAGTTCCACCTCGCGCCAGATCACATCCGAAGCCAGCGCGCTGCCGCCCGGCGAATTGACACGCAGCACCACGGCCTTTACATCGTCGTTGCGACGTACCTTCGCCAACTTCGCAGCCAGCGTATTGCCGTAAATATCGGCACCGTAGCCTTCGCCATCGACGATCGCACCGTCGGCATAGACGATCGCTATCTGCGACGAAGAGATATTCTTAAGGTCCGCATTCAGTTGCGACACGTACTGTCCCAACGTCACGAACTCGAACTGTCCGTCGTTCTTGGCGACGGCGCCGTACTCCCGGAACACATCGTCCATCTGATCCTCGAACAGCAATCCGTCCACCATACCATGATCGAGCGCCTCCTGTGCCAGCGACACTTCGAGCCCGTCGGCAAGTCGGTTCAAGGTCGAAAGCTCGATACCGCGCGACTCGGCGACGGCCTCCGCCATCACATTCCAATAGGAATCCACCAACAACTGCATCTGCTCGCGGTTGGCATTCGACATCTTCGAAAGGAAATAAGGCTCCACGGCACTCTTGTACCTGCAGGCCGTCGGACGGAAAATTTCGGCCTGAATATCGAGCTTGTCGAAAAGACCCTTGTAAAACATCAGCGTCGAAGAAACACCTGTCCACTGCATCCCTCCGTGAGGCTCCAGGTAGATCCTGTCGGCGACCGATGCCAGATAGTATCCCCCCTGACCGTAGGTTTCGTTATAGGCGATGATGAACTTGCCGCCCTGCCGGAAATCCTGAAGCGCCTCGCGCAGCTCCTCCAAAATGGCGTAAGTGGCAACTCCGCCTCCGTTCGGACGCAGGTAAATACCCTGGATGCGGGGATCGTTCTTGGCCGTTTCGATGGCCCGCAACGCATTGTAAAGAGTAACCTGATGTCTGGCCGTCATCGTGGCGAAATCGATGCCGGCGAAAGGATCGCTGCTCGGCGACTCGATCAGGTCTTCCGAAAAATCCAGTTTCAAAATCGCGTGCTCTCCGACCGTCACCGGTTCCGAAGAGGTCATGGAACCTACGATTCCGAACAAAATCACCACGGAAAGAAAGAGCATCACCGCACTGCCCACGACAAAAGCGAGCAGACCGGCGAAAAACATTTTCAAAAATTTCATACCGATTTATTTAATATTCATTCGCTGCGAAACGGCGCATGAGGCGCGAACGGGGCGAAACTTTTCCGCATCGCCGAATCCCGGCCCCCCTCCGAATCGGAGTTAATATGCGGCAAATATAACCGTTAATTTTATGAAAAACAAATAATATTTATCGTTTATCGATAACATAATTTTCCATAAAGACTTATTATATCGGAAATAATAGTTATCTTTGTCCAGATAAGCCGCATCCGGACGAGCAGGAGCAGGCTCTTTGCCGCCCGGTTTGCATGATCGTTGCTACCAACTTAACTGAAAATATGGAAGAGAGAGTCAAGGAATTACTCAACCGTATCCTCCATCCGGAGACCCAGCACGGTCTTGTCGAGAGCGGATTCGTCGAACAGGTTTCGACTCCCGGCGACAAGATAACCGTCACCCTGAATTTCGCCAAAGTGCGCGATCCCTTCGCTCTGAAGATCAAACGGCAGGTTCAAGCGCTGCTGGAAGAGAATTTTCCCGCCCTGAAAGGATCCATCACCGTTATTATTAAGGAGGCCGCTCCCAAGAAACCGCAAGCTGCGGACAAACCGACCATGACGGGCGACATAGCCCACATCGTAGCGATCGCTTCGGGCAAGGGCGGTGTCGGAAAATCGACCGTCACGGCCAACCTTGCCGTCGCCCTGCGCAACCGGGGTTTCCGGGTCGGCATCCTCGACGCCGACATCTACGGCCCTTCGCAGCCCAAGATGTTCGGTCTGGAAGGTTACCTGCCCGAAGCCGAGCAGGTGGACGGGCAGGACATTATCCTGCCGGCCGAAGCGATGGATATGAAAATCATGTCGATCGGCTTCTTCATCAAACCTTCGGACGCCCTACTGTGGCGCGGTGCGATGGCGGTGAACGCCTTGCGGCAGATGATCCACCAGACACGCTGGGGAGCGCTCGATTTCCTGCTCGTGGATCTTCCTCCCGGCACGGGAGATATTCACCTCTCGATCATCTCGGAGTTGAAAATCGACACGGCCGTGATCGTTTCCACCCCCCAGCAGATCGCCGTGGCCGATGTACGGCGCGGCGTGGAGATGTTCCGCAATCCGCAGGTGAACATCCCCCTGGCCGGCATCGTCGAAAACATGGCCTGGTTCACGCCGGAAGAGCTGCCCGAAAACCGTTACTACCTCTTCGGAAAGGGAGGCGCCCGCCGCTTCGCCGAGGAAAACGGCATAGACCTGTTGGGAGAAATACCTATCATACAATCCATTATGGAAGGCGCCGACACGGGAACGCCGTCGGTGTCGATCGACGCCCGCGTCGAACCCTATTACCGGGAGATAGCCGACCGGATTGTTGATAAGGTGGTCAAATAACCCCATGAATGATGTTGATAAACCCGCAATAACTTTTGAAAAGAAAAACCCGGAACCGTTTGCAAAATCCATCTTTCGCCCGGTATAGACAAAACAAGAAAACGGCAAAAAAAAGTTTTCGCAAAGTATGATTCGGGATATGCACGGAAAAAGAGAGGCGAATGTTGACAATCCGGAGATGTCGAAATGTCGAAACCGGTTTTGAACATTTGTCGGTAACTTTCAAAAAACCGGGTTTCGACAACCTCCCGGACCTTATCGGCAGAACAGAATACGGAACTTCGAAAAGCCATGCTGTGGATAACCCGAAATACGGTATAATTATCAACACTATCAACAGGCATTATATTTACTTTTAATTATTCTTTTAATAAAATAAAAGTATAAAAAATAAAAAACGATGGTCGATAACTCATCGAAACTCAAAACGGAAATCGAGCGGCTCAAACACGAGAAGAACGCCGTTATCCTGGCGCACTACTATACGCTGCCCGAAGTGCAGGAGGTAGCCGATTTCCTGGGCGATTCGCTGGCGCTCTCCATCGAGGCGCAGAAGACCGACGCCCGGATCATCCTCTTCGCCGGTGTGCATTTCATGGCGGAGACGGCCAAGGTGCTCTCGCCTGAAAAGAAGGTGCTGCTCCCGAATCTCGAGGCGGGATGTTCGCTGGCAGAGTCGTGCGATGCGGCCGCTTTCGCGGCTTTCAAGGCGAAATATCCCGGCTACAAGGTGGTTTCGTACGTCAATACTTCGGTCGGGGTGAAAGCCTTGACGGATGTGTGCTGCACCTCGTCCAATGCCCTGAAGGTCGTAGAGTCGATTCCGGCCGACCAGCCGATCATCTTCGCACCCGACCGGAACCTGGGTTCCTATATCCAAAAGCTGACCGGACGCGAGAATATGGTGATCTGGGACGGCGCCTGCCATGTGCACGAGGAGTTTTCGTTGGAGAAAATCCTGGAACTGAAGCGGCAGCATCCCGCAGCGCAGGTGGTGGTGCATCCCGAATGCAGGGCCTATATCGTGCAGGTGGCCGATTTCGTCGGTTCGACGGCGGCTATTCTGGACTATTGCGGCAAAAGTTCCGCCAGGGAGTTTATCGTGGTGACCGAAGCGGGGATTCTGACCGAGATGAAGCGCCGCTATCCGGAGAAGACGTTTATCCCGGCCCCTCCCGACGACGAGGCGTGCGGATGCAACAATTGCAGGTATATGAAGATGATTACGCTGGAGAATATCTTCACCACGCTGCGCGACGAGCGGCCCGAAATATCGCTTGACGAGGAGGTACGCCGCCGTGCCGAGCGTTCGATCCTCAACATGATTGCCATCAAGTAGTTTTTTCGCTCGCCGGAGGGCGATCCTCCGGTCGCACGGCCTGTGCGGTTACGGAGGCGGAACGGCGGATTTCCGGTCGGCGGCCAAAGAGGGGAAATGAGGGAGAACCTGCCCGGCCGGTTGCGGCGAAGGGCGAAAAAAGAGAATAGGGGAAGGAACGGAGAGAGTGCGGCGTTCCGATCCGGTTGGGCGGATGCGGAGCCGGTCGTATGAAGTGCGAACAGAGAAATTCAACTATATATTTTTTATAAACCAAGTAAACAAACATTTTAAGGAGAGATGAAAAAACTGATTTTATGCCTGGCTGCGGCAGTCGTATCGCTGACTGCCGCTGCAGACGAGGGTATGTGGCTGCTGCCCTATCTTCAGAAGATGAACATCGGGGATATGAAAGCCAAGGGCTGCCAGCTCACGGCCGAAGATATCTATTCGGTGAATCACGGATCGCTCAAGGATGCGATCGTCATTTTCGGTAACGGTTGTACGGGCGAGGTCGTATCGCCCGAAGGACTCGTTTTCACCAACCACCATTGCGGTTACGGTTCGATTCAGGCCCTCTCTTCGGTGGAGCATGACTACCTGAAGGACGGTTTCTGGGCCATGTCCAACGAGGAGGAGCTGCCGGCTCCGGGGCTGACGGTCACTTTCATCCGTCGAATCATCGACGTAACGCCCGAGGTTCTGGGCAACATCCCCTCGATCGCCAAGGGCGAGGAGCGTTCGGAAATGGAGGATAAAAACATCGAGGCGCTGTACGAGAAATTGCGGGCCGAGAATCCCGGCATGACGATCAACATCCAGCCGTTCTTCGGCGGCAACCAGTACTTTGCGTTCGTGATGGAGGTTTATCGGGACATTCGTCTGGTCGGTACTCCCCCGACGTCGATCGGCAAGTTCGGCGGCGAAACCGACAACTGGATGTGGCCGCGTCATACGGGCGACTTCTCGATCTTCCGCATCTATGCCGGCAAGGACAACCGTCCGGCGGAATATTCGGAGGAGAACGTACCCTACAAGGCCGAAGAGTTCCTCAAGGTATCGCTCGACGGTTACAAGGCCGACGATTTCACGATGATCATGGGTTTCCCCGGTTCGACCGAGCGTTACATGACTTCGTACGAGATCGACGAGATGTTCCAGGTTTCGGGTCCCCAGCGTATCGACATTCGCGGCGCCCGTCAGGACATCCTGAAGGAGGACATGGCCGCCAGCGACAAGGTGCGTATCCAGTACGCTTCGAAATATGCTAATTCGTCGAACTATTGGAAGAATACGATCGGCATGCTGCGCGGTCTGAAAAAACTGGACGTGAAAGCCTTGAAGGAGGCGCAGGAAGCCGAATTCCAGGCTTGGGCCGAACAGAATACGCTGCCTGAGGAGGGATTCGTCGATGCGCTCGGCATGATCCGCGAGGCGGTGAACGATAACATGGCCTACACCGGTCCGCTCCAGTATTTGAGCGAGGCGATGGTCCGTTCGGTCGAAATCATGACCCCGGCTCTGGTGGCTAACCGGATGCTGACGGCCGAGGAGGTAAGCGACGAAGCGAAAGCGCAGGCGAAGGAGTATTACGCCAACTTCTACAAGGATTACAACCTGCCGACGGACCGCAAGGTAGCCCGGAAGATGCTTTCGATGGTCAAGGAGAACGTGAAGGATCTGCCGACCGTTTTCGCGGAGGTGATCGACGCGCAGTTCGGCGGCGACATCGACGCTTATGTGGATTACCTGTACGACAATTCGGTCTTCACGGACGAGGCCAAGGCATCGGCCGCTACGTCCGAGCAGATCAAGAACGATCCGGCGGTAGTGTTGGCTACGTCGGTTCTGAACAAGATGAAGGAGCTGCGCGAGAAGGCCGTACCCAACCTGCAGAAATATGCGGACGGACATCGTCTTTACGTAGCCGGTCTGATGCGCATGCAGCCCGACAAGGCCTGGTATTCGGATGCGAACTTCACCATTCGTCTGACTTACGGTCAGGTGCTGCCTTACGAACCTGCCGACGGCGTGGTATATGATTACTACACGACGCTCAAGGGCGTGATGGAGAAGGAGGATCCTTCGAATCCCGAATTCGTCGTTCCTGCCAAGCTCAAGGAGCTTTACGAGGCGAAGGATTTCGGTCCCTATGCCAACTGCAAGGGCGAACTTCCCGTAGCGTTCCTGGCCAACTGCGACATCACGGGCGGTAACTCGGGTTCGCCGATGATGAACAGCCGCGGCGAGCTGATCGGCCTGGCTTTCGACGGTAACTGGGAGGCTATGTCGGGCGATATCGCCTTCGAGCCGGATGTACAGCGTACTATCGGCGTGGACGTTCGCTACGTGCTCTTCGTGATCGACAAGTTCGCGGGTGCGGACTGGCTGCTCGACGAGATGACCCTCGTGAAGAGCGACTGCACCAAGGCATGCGATCAGAAGGATGTGAAGAAAAAGGACACGAAGGCTTCGAAGAAAAACGCCAAGAAAGCGGACAAGAAGCGCAAGTAACGGAAAATACGGCGAATATGCGTTTGCTTTGCAGGCGCATGTCCGCGAATCGAAAGGGGAGAACGCTCACAGCGTTCTCCCCTTTCGATGTTGAAAAACGGTCGGATGAAATTTACGCATTGCGGGGTGTGAAAACCGTCCTTCTTTTCGGATCGGTTTGCAGAAATAAAATAAATGACTATTTTTAGTATTCCATTTGCGCGGATAAGTGAGATAGAGATGAAGACGGAAAAAGGAAAGGAAATGACCTGCGAAGAGGTCTTGGAGTGGCTTGCGGCCCATGCCGATCCGGAGTTCCGGGAGGGAATGGTGCGGTTCGGAATCGACGCCCGGCTGGCGGTCGGGGTGCGGGTGGTCGATCTGCGGCGTCTGGCGCTGAAGATCGGCCGGGATCATGCGCTGGCGCTGGAACTCTACCGCAGGCCGGTGCACGAAGGGCGGATCCTGGCGTCGATGATCGCCGATCCGGCGCTGTTCCGTCCGGAGGAGATGGATGCCTGGGTCGCTGAATTTCGGTCGTGGGACCTGTGCGACCAGTGTTGTATCAACCTGTTCCGCTATACGTCGTACGCTTACGGCAAGGTGCGCGAATACGCCGCTTCGGACGAGGAGTTTACCCGACGGGCGGGGTTCGCTCTGCTGGCTACGCTCGCCGTCGGGGATAAACGGGCTTCGGACGACGATTTCAGGGTCTTTCTGCCGCTGATCGAACGGGGTGTGGAGGATTCCCGCGTCCGGATCGGAAAAGCCGTGAATTGGGCCCTGCGGCAGATCGGCAAACGCAGCCGGGGGCTTTATCCCGATGCACTGGCGCTGGCCCGCAGACTGGCGGCGAAGGAGGGGGCGGCAGCCCGCCGGATCGGACGCGATGCGGTGCGTGAGCTGACGCTGGAGAGGATCATCGCCCGGATCAAATAGGGTGCAGACCCCCTTGCGGAAAGGCTTTGGAAAGAAAAAGGCTTTCCGCAGCGAAAATCACCGAAACAGATGCTATCTTTGGGCGAAGGATAAGTCGATCCGCTATGATGAAAGAGTCTAAATTCGTACGCACTAAAATCGTCGTGGGTTACGTGCTGATCGCCCTGATCGGCCTGACGGCCATGATCTACGTCTGGCGCCAGACCGGAGCGCTCCTCGAACCGGACCACAGCCAGCAGGAGCTTCGGCGGCGGCGCGGACTGGTCAATCAGACTCTCTACCATCTTTATGAGGCCGAAACATACGGTCAGATGCTGGTGGCCGGTTATGCCAGCTACGAGAATCGTTACAAACGCGAACTCCGACTGGTACGGGAGTGCATCGATTCGCTCCGTATGCGTGCGGACGACGAGTCGCAGCAGATGCGTCTGGACACGATCGTGCGGCTGATCGCCGGCAAGGAGCAGGGGATCAAGGCTCTGGACCGCAACCTGCGTTCGGCGGGCACGGCGACGTTGTTGAGCGAAAATATCCAGCGGATGATTCCCATGCTGGACTCCCTGTCGCAACCGACTATCGAACCCGATACGATCCTGGTCCGCGATACGGTGCGCGTGGCTCCGAAAAAGAAGCGCAATTTCTTCCGCCGGTTCGGCGACCTGTTCAGCCCGCCCAAGAACGATTCGCAGGTGGTGGTGAAGACCCGGGTGCGGATCGATGCTCCGCCTCGGCAGATGAGTCTGGGGGATACCATCGCCGTAGTGCTGCAGGATCTGGAGCAGCGGGTGACCAGCGAGCGGCTGGCCCTTTACGACAAGGCGTGGCGGGAAGGGTTGCGGCTGCAACGCAACAACCAGCAGATCAATCAGCGGATTTACCGCCTGATTATCGACTTCGAGGAGGAGGAGACGGCCTATCTCTGGGAGCGGATGCAGGCTCGTGAACAGGTGCGGCGCAGCTCGCTCGTTATTCTGGGCTCGGTGGCTGCCGGATCGCTGCTGGTGATGCTGCTCTTCGTCGGAATCCTCTGGCGGGACGTGAACCGCAGCAACCGTTACAAACGCCAGCTCGAAGCGGCCAATCGCCACAACGAAGCCTTGCTGGAGGCCCGTGAGAAGCTGATGCTCACCATTACGCACGACATCAAGGCCCCGCTGGGTTCGATCATGGGTTATATCGATCTGCTTACGCGTCTGGACCTGGGCAAGCGGGGTGCGCTTTATCTGGATCATATGAAGAGCTCGGCCGATCACCTGTTGGAGTTGGTGACCGACCTGCTGGATTTCTACAAACTCGACTCCAACAAAGTCGCCGTCAATCGCATCGCCTTCTCTCCGGCCGATCTGTTTACGGCTGTCTGCACCGGGTTCGAGCCGGTGGCTGCGGCCAAAGGAATCGAATTGCGGTGTACGCTCGCCGCCGAACTTTCGGGACAGGTCGCGGGCGATCCCTCGCGTGTGCGGCAGATCGCCGAGAACCTGCTTTCCAACGCGATCAAGTTCACCGACCGGGGGTTCGTCGCGTTCGACGCCTGGTTGGAAGAGGGGCGGCTGCTGTTCCGTGTCAGCGATACGGGTCGGGGAATCGGCCCCGAGGAGCGGGAGCGCATCTTTCAGGAGTTCGTGCGTCTGCCGTCGGCGGGCGGCGTGAGCGGCGTAGGGCTGGGCCTCTCGATCGTCGATCGTCTCGTGAAGCTGCTCGGCGGTACGATCGAGCTGGAGAGCGAACCGGGCGCCGGAAGCCGATTCCTGGTCGCCGTTCCGGTCGGGGAGGCGGAGGACGACGCTTCCGAAAAGGAAACCGCAGCGGGGATGTGTTCGGGCAGAGTGTGTATGGAGGGCGGACGACCCCTCCGCTGCCTGCTGGTGGATGACGACCCCCTGCAACTTGAGATGACTGCAGCTCTCTGCCGGGAGTTGGGAATCGAAACGGAGAGCTGTCCTTTTCCCGAATACGCTGAAAAATTGGTGCAGGAGTCTGCTTTCGATCTGGTTTTTACCGATATACAGATGCCCGGAGTAGATGGGTTCGAGGTGTTGCGACGGATTCGGGCCGTTCGTGCGGAGCTACCGGTGGTAGCCGTTTCAGCCCGTTCGGACGATGAGTCGGCCTATGTCGAACGGGGATTTGCAGCCGTGCTGCGGAAACCTTTCGCGCGGGCGGAACTGGTGGCCGTGTTACGCCGTGTCGTGCCGGAGGCGGGGGTTGCCCCGGAGGAGTGTCTTCCGGAAGAGGATGCGGTTCGCGGGTTCGAAACTCTGACGGCTTTCGCCCGCGACGACGCCGAAGCCGCGCGGGAGATCATCCGGACCTTTGTCGCCGAGAACGAGGCCCATGCCGAAACCTTGCGCCGGGCCGCGCTCGCCGGAGATGCGGTCGCTTTGCGTGCGATCGCTCACAAAATGGTGCCGATCTACACGTTGCTGGGCGAGGAGGAGCTCGCTGCGGCATTGCGCCGTCTGGAGCGTTCGGAAGGTTCTGCGGACGGGGCTTTGCGCAGCGCAGCGCTCGGTGTAGCGGAAAGGGTCGGCGAAATTGTCCGGGCGGCAAAAAAAGAGTATCTTTGCGACCGTTGATCCCCGCCGGGGGCGTATTCCGACAGGAGGCCGTCCGTTCGCATCATGCCCGGACGGGAAGTTGCAGAGGATCGGACGCTTCGGTGTCGGACGATGCCGGAGAAGGAGCCTCGCCGAAGAGGAGCGTTGCGGGAAGCCTCTGCGGATGGCTTCGGTTTTTTTGAATGAAATTTCGGTATGGAAAAGATATTGATCATAGATGACGACGTAACCTTTTCGCTGATGCTGCGCACGTGGCTCGGCAAGAAGGGCTTCGGAGTCGATACGGCTGCCGACATCGCCGCCGGGCGCCGGCTTCTCGCGGAGGGGAGCTACGATCTGGTGCTTTCGGACATGCGTCTGCCCGACGGGGACGGGACCGATCTGTTGCAGTGGATCGCCGAACGGGGCGTGACGGTACCCGTGATCGTGATGACCGGTTATGCCGAAATCCGCAATGCCGTGGTGAGTATGAAGCTCGGCGCAAGGGACTATGTTTCCAAACCCGTTCAGCCGGACGAGCTGCTCCGCAAGATCCGCGAGGCGCTGGATGCCCCGCACCCCGAAACGGCTGTGCCCGCATCCGCAGCGACGGCTCCGGCGCCCGCGAAACCGCGCCGGAAGGGGGACAGGGCCTTGGACGAAGGCGAATTGAATTACATCGAAGGGCACAGCGACGCTTCGCGTAAACTGTACGAATACGTCCGTCTGGTGGCTCCTACCAATATGTCGGTGCTGCTCGAAGGGGCGAGCGGCACGGGCAAGGAGCACGTGGCCCGGTTGATCCATCTGCGCAGCAAACGGGCGGGCAAACCCTTCGTAGCGGTCGATTGCGGCGCTCTGTCGCGTGAACTGGCCGCTTCGGAGTTTTTCGGCCATATCAAAGGCTCCTTCACGGGAGCGCTGTCCGATAAGAAGGGCGCTTTCGAATCGGCGCAGGGCGGTACGCTTTTCCTGGACGAGGTGGGCAATTTGAGCTACGAAGTTCAGATCCAGTTGCTGCGAGCCCTTCAGGAGCGCAGAATAAAACCCGTCGGAGGGTTGCGCGAAATTCCGGTGGACGTGCGTCTGATCTGTGCCACGAACGAGGATCTGGAGGCGGCTATCGCGCGCGGATCGTTTCGTGCCGACCTCTACCACCGCATCGATGAATTCGTGCTCCATATGCCCGATCTCGCGGAGCGCAGGGAGGATATTATGCTCTATGCCGACTTTTTTCTGGACCAGGCCAACCGCGAGCTCGACAAACACGTGGTGGGTTTCGATCCGGAGGCTGAAAAACTGCTCGTGGCCTGCGACTGGCCCGGAAATCTGCGGCAACTGAAGAACGCCGTGACCCGGGCGGTTCTGCTGACGACGGGCGAGTACGTCACTCCGGCCGAGCTGCCCGCCGAATTGTCGGAGGCTGTTCCGGCGCCGATCGCTTTGCGCGATCCGGCGGGAGAGGAAGAGCGGATCCGGCGGGCGCTGGCGGCGGCCGGCGGCAACAAATCCCAGGCGGCCCGGCTGCTGGGGATCGATCGCAAGACGCTCTACAACAAACTGCATCTGTACGGCATCGAATAGTCGTCGGGTGTGGAAATATTCCACATCATTTTGGGGATTTCCACACCGTTCCACAGCCGCATATAAAATTATCAATTTCTTATATCTTTGATTACCAGCATAATGATTTATGCCGGCGGATTGGCATACACCTTGACGATGTAATGAATACAGAGGTTGGGGAACCGAAGGAAAAAAATTATTTTTTAGTTAAAAAACAATCGCAAAATGAAAAAGTTATTCATTGCAGCAGCTGTAATCGTAATGGCCGGAAGCATGGCTTCCTGCGGTCAGAAAACCCAGAAGGCCGCCCAGGATACGGCCGCGACGGAACCGGTAGCGACCGAGCAGGTCGAGGCTGTCGAGATCGAAACCGTAACGCCGGAATCCGAGATTCCTGCCGCTGCAGAGAGTCAGAAAACACAACCGGAGCAGGCAAATAATAAGTAGTAATTTGGAGGGTTATTATTAGTTAAACAATTGTTGCTTGCCAGGGGGCGTACCGACAGCGGTGCGCCCCCGCCATTTTGTACCGGGACGGAATTCGAATTTTCGGGATGGGAACGATACGGCAGGTCGGCATGAGTTCGGGAAATCCGACGATTATTTCGCCGGATATGGATCTTCGCCGGAAGTTGTTGTGTAAAAGTTTGTCCCGGTATCGGATGGTTCGCGTTCGATTTATTTGGATGTCGTGGATGTTTTGGTTATATTTACAATGTCGAAGATAGTCACCAATGGCCTGATTATAAACTATAAATTATTTTTGCTATGAAAATAATAATTCATTATTTTTTGTTGTTTGTCGCATTGGTTGCAACGACCGGATGCGATAAGGACGATAATTATTATCCCGCTCCGGAATTCGAGGGAGATCCGACGGCTGAATATATTGAAGCGAATGTCGATTTCGATACGCAGATTTCTCAGGAAAATCCCACGCCAAGTGTTTTTTACACCTATTTTTGTTTGTGCAATGCCAGTGACCACAAAATTTACTTCACTCTTACGTTTTGCCCGACAAAAAACGATGAATTTATAGACCATATGAATGGGCTTGTAGATCCCGGAAAAAAATATACAAACAGATTCTTAACATCTAATTCGTCTATGGATGTACCGGGTCTTATCACCACCTTTTCTCCTCTTATTACGGAGATGGAGGTCTATTACGATGTCGATGACAAATATGGGCCTGTTAGATTTCCATCGGGAATAGAGGAGAAGTATTCGGATTTTACGCAGCGTTTCAAGACCCGGCAGATTTGTGATCCGGGGCAGTGGATTTACGAAGAGTTTACGCCCCGCCGGGCGCGTTGGACGTATATTCTGACCAACGAAGATTATGAACGTGCCAAAATGATGTCGGGAAAATAGGACTGAAAATTCGCGGCGATCGGTTACGACTGATTTAGCCTGCATTATAAAGAGGACTGCATTGCGCAGCCCTCTTTATTTTATGATTCGACTTGCATCATGCGGCAAGGCGGATTTTCTGTTTCCGGTTTGACCCGTTTGAATTTTTACCGGATGCTTTGCGTACGGCCTTTCGGGAACAGGGCGACTGGGAAATAATCAATAGAAATGCCCGCTGGGAGCGAAGATCGCGTAGCCGAAGTTGAAAGTGAGGTACATATTGTGCCAGCTCTTCAGGTCGTATTTGGTGAGCGACAGGCTGACCGGTCCGATGGGCGTGTGATAGACGAACGAGGCTTCGGTGATGTATTGCATCTTTTCGCCGGGCAGCCCCCGGTTGTCGCGGTACATGGCATAAAATCCCGTGCGCAGGAAGAAATTGGGCAGCAGATCGAAAGTGGGCATCAGACCGCCGGCCAGGAAGTTTTTCGCCCGATAGTCGGGCATGAAAGCCATCTGGGAGTGTACGACGGGCTGATAGGCCGGCAGCGACATCAATGTAGCCGTTTCGGTCTGGAACCGGGGGTGCGTGGTCCAGACGGCGTCGATGTTGAATCCGAACGAGAACCATTTGCAGCCGGGCAGGTCGAAATAGCGGTTCCACTGGAATTTGGCGCCGAACCATTCGCGGTGGGCGTTGAAACTTCGCTTACGCCCGAATTCGGCGGGTTTGTGCCGTTCGCGCCCCGTGATGTAGATGCCCGAGAGGGATATTTCGGACCCTCGGCGCGGGTAGAGAATCTTGTCGAGCGTGTTGCGGGCGATCTCCAGCTTGGTGCCGAAGAAGGAGAAGCGCGTGAGGTCGGTGTTGGGATCCGTACCGGGAACGGCGGTGTCGTAGCGGTAGGCTTGTTGTCCTCCGTTGAACCGCAGCGATGCCAGGCTGTTGTGTGTCAGAGGCATGGTGAGTCCGATGGAGAGGAATCCCTGGTTGTTCTTGACCGATTTGGTGTTATCGATCGGCGTGAGGTTGCCGAAGTTGCCGTGCCGCAGGTTCAGGACTTCGAAATTGTAGGAATAGTCGAGCGAGAAGGGTTTCCAAAGGTAGAAGTCCGTGCGCCCGCCCAGCGAACCGGTCGCATAGGTCGGGCCGATGTAAATACCGGCGAAAGCCCATTGCGACACGCGGCGGATCGTGTGGTAGTCGAAACCGATGAATGCCTGGTTGAAAGCCGTCGAGGAGATGTTGCCGCCGATCAGGAACCGGAGGTTTTCGCGTGCGGACATCTTCAGCTTGACCGAATACCGTTCCCGCAGCGGGTCGTACCGGAATTCGGGATATTCGACCGAAAATTCGTCGTTGCCTATGACGGAGAAGAAGTCGTCGCGGAATTCGGGGAAACTCATCTGCCGCTGCCGTCCGTCGTAGGTGTCGTCCAGCCGCATGACGTCGCGTACATAGGCCGTTTGTGCATGGGTGAGTCCTTCGAACTCGTAGTCGTCGAAGATGATCGGGGGACACTTTTCGCGGAAAGCCGCCCGCTTGGTGCGGATCTCTTCGGGCGTGACGGTGCGGTGGATTTTCTCCCGCAGGGCCGGAATCTGGGCCAGTGCGTCGCGGTAGCCCGCTTCGATGATCGAATCGGCGCTGTTGAAATCGAGCATGCTGACATTGACGGCCCGGTTGATCATCAGGCTGCGTCCTTCGGGCATGTCGTAGTTGGTCTTGTTCATGGCCAGCGAGAAGGCTTGATCGACGAGTGAACTGTTCTCCGTGATGTCGTTGTTTCCCGACGTGCATTTGCTGCCGATCAGGAAATCGGGATGGAACTCCTTGTCGAGGGGTTCCCAGGGGAAGTTGTCGTAGATGCCGCCGTCGTAGAGTAGCATCGTGTCGATTTTCATGGGTTTGAACGCCAGCGGAATGGACATCGACGAACGGATCGCTTCGCCCATGTCGCCCTTGCGCAGCACCACCGGACGGCGGGTGTTCATATCGCTCGCCACGCAGAGGAACGGCACCATCAGGCTGTCGAAGTCCCGCCGGGAAGCTGTCGTGGCCGGGCCGAACAGGTCGGCGAGGGCCAGGTCGATTTGATTCGAGGAGATCAGGTACGAAGGCAGGCGGAAACGGCTCGCGTTGGGGTCGTCCGGGTGGTCCTTCATGTTGAGGCGGATCGAGAGGAAGATCGGGGTGCCGGTATTGCGGCGGTAGTAGGGCAGGTAGCTGGGGTCGATGCGCCCCGAAACCCACTGTTTGACCACACCCGAAGCGACGATCCGGCGCATCTCTTCGGGGGAGTATCCTGCGGCATACATGCCCGCGATGATCGAACCCATCGAGGTTCCCGACACGTAGTCGATCGGAATGCCGCTCTCTTCGAGTGCCTGCAATACGCCGATATGGTAAAGTCCTTTGGCTCCGCCGCCGCTCATGACCACCCCGACGCTCTGGGCCGCTGCCGGAAGGGTGAAAAGCATTCCCGCCGCGAGAAAAGAGAGGAATTTCCGCTTCATATCCTGATATTTTTATTAACTTTGCCTATTAAACCGTGCGTAAAAGTACAAAATAAAGCGTAAACTTTAGGTTATGAACGATAAAATCAACGAGCTGCTCGAACGGGTGGAGGCATTCAAACCCAAAGCTGCGGCCGAGATCGAGGATTTCCGAATCCGGATGCTGGGGAAAAAAGGCGAGCTGACGGCCCTCATGGAGGAGTTCAAGAGCGTGGCGCCCGAGCTGAAACGGGAGTTCGGCCAGAAGCTCAACAACCTCAAGAACCGGACGCAGGAGCGGATCAACGCCCTGCGGGGGCAACTTGCGGACGCCACCGGGGACTCCTCGCAGCGGATTCCCGACATGAGCCGTCCCGGTTCTGCAGAGGAGCTGGGTTCGCGCCATCCCATTTCGCTGGTGACCAACCAGATCGTCGAGGTATTCTCGCGGCTGGGCTATACGGTGGCCGAGGGTCCCGAGATCGAGGACGACTGGCATGTCTTCTCGGCGCTCAACTTCCCGCCCGAGCATCCGGCCCGCGACATGCAGGATACGTTCTTCATCGCCAAGAACCCCGACGTGCTGCTGCGGACCCACACCTCGTCGATTCAGGTGCGGACGATGGAGCGGCAGAAGCCGCCGATCCGGGTGATCTGCCCGGGCCGCGTCTTCCGTAACGAAGCGATTTCTTACCGCGCACACTGCATCTTCCACCAGATCGAGGGACTCTATATCGACGAGGGCGTATCGTTCGCCGATCTGAAACAGTCGATCCTCTACTTCGCCAAGGAGGTTTTCGGCGAGAACGCCACGATCCGCATGCGCCCTTCGTACTTTCCCTTCACCGAACCGTCGGCCGAGGTCGATGTGTCGTGCAATCTCTGCGGCGGCAAGGGCTGCAACGTCTGCAAGGGCACGGGTTGGCTGGAGATCATGGGCTGCGGCATGGTCGATCCCAATGTGCTGGAAGCCAACGGAATCGATTCGAAGAGATATTCCGGGTTCGCGTTCGGCATGGGGGTCGAGCGTATCGCCATGCTCAAATACGGCGTGAAGGACCTGCGGCTCTATTTCGAGAACGACGTGCGGTTCCTGCATCAGTTCGATACGGTGCTTTAGGCGCTGCGGTACGCTCCCCGACCCGGGGAGCGGCGAATCGCCCGCCGGATGCCGGGATGTTCCGGGGATGAAGTGCCGTATCGTTCGCGGGAATACGAAAAGCGGTTGTCCGACGTTTTCCCGACAGACGAAGGGAGGGGCTGCGTCTGTCCATTGCACTCTTCCGGCGAAGAACGAAGATACAAACTCAACGATTTCAATGAAGCGGATGCTTGCGATTCTGGTGCTCTGCACGGCTTTCTCCACGGGGTTCGTCCCGCAGGGAGAGGCGTTGCCCGCACCTGCGGCGGAGGCCTCGTGGCCCGACTCGCTGCGACCGACCGAATACTATACCGAAGGTGTGAAAAAACTCCTGATCGAAGAGGACACCCTGGCGGCCCGGGCACTGTTCCTGCAGGCCCTGGAGCTCGATTCCGCGTATGCTCCGGCCTGGTTCCGCCTCTCTTCGGTGACTCCCGACGGCGATCCGCAGGGTACGGCGTGGGCGCGGCGTGCTTACCGGCTGGACTCGCTCAACAAGTGGTACGGGCAGCTTTACGGGCAAAAGCTGCTTGCCGAGGGAGAACTCGACAAGGCGCGTCCGCTGTTCGTGCGGCTTTCGGCGCTCGACCCGACTAATCCCGACAACATTCGTATTCTGGCGATCCTGTACCAGCAGGCCGGGATGCCCTATTCGGCGATCGATATGCTCGATTCGGCCGAGATGCGTTTCGGTAAAATGCCTTTGTTGGGGGCGATGAAACGCCAGTTGCTGATTCGCACGGGGCAGTTGGACCGTGCGCTGGCCGAAGCCAGGGAGATGGCCGAGGCGATTCCCTACGAAGCGGAGAACCACGTGATTCTGGCCGACCTGTACGGTGCCGCCAAACAGGATTCGCTGGCCATAGCCGAGTATAACCGGGCATTGGAGATCGACTCCATGAATGTCCCGGCGCTGGCTTCGCTCGCCGAATTCTACAACAAGCGCAACGATTCGCATGCTTATCTGGCCGTGTCGAAAAGGCTTTTCGAAATCGACGAACTCCCCTTATCGGAAAAGGTCCGCATTTTCCGGCAGCTGACGCTCGACGTCCGTTTTTACCGGGACAACTTCTTTCAGCTCAACGACCTGATCTCGACGCTTGCGATCCGCTATCCCGACGATAAGGATGTCGTCGAACTGTATGCGCAGCATCTGATCAATGCCGGGGAGCTGGAGCAGGCGCTGACCCTCTACAAGCTGCATCTGGCCGACCGGCCTCCCCAGTTGGACTATTACCGTGCGGTGATCGACATCGAAACTTACCGCAAGCGGCTCGATTCGGTTTATCTGTATATCGACCGGGCGCTCGAGGTTTTCCCCGGAAATACCGAGCTGTATGCCCGCAAGGGACACGCCCAGGGATACGCCGGAAAGTTGTCGCAATCGATCGGCAGCTATAAGAAAGCCCTCAAATACGCCGATACTGACTCCCTGCGCGGAGTCGTGTGGGGATATATTGGCGACGCCTATCATCAGCTGGAAGAGGCCGGACGGAAGGATTCGGAACGGGACAAATACCGCCGCCGGTGTTTCGAGGCTTACGACCGTTCGCTGCATTATTACTACGATAACCCGATGGTGCTCAATAACTACGCCTATTTTATCAGTGAATCGTCCCGGGATCCTCGCCGGCTCGACCGGGCCTTTGCCATGGCAGCCCGCGCGGTGGAGCTGGACGGCAACAACGCCACGCTGCTGGATACCTATGCCTGGGTGCTGTTCCGTCTGGGACGGCTGCAGGAGGCTCGTCGAACGATGCAGCAAGCGATCTCTTTCGACCGCAGCGAGAATCCGGAACTCTACCTGCATTACGGGGACATCCTGGCGGCTCTCGGGGAGAAGTTCATGGCCGAAACCTACTGGCGCAAGGCGCTGGAGAAGGGATATGACGATCCCCAGGCGATCGAAGAGCGTATCCGGCAACTCAAATCCAAGCCCTGACTATGCGACAAGCCTTGAACCATTCGTATCGTTTCCTGCGGCGGGCGAAGTCGGTCCGCACGCTGTGCATCCGTTTGCCGAAGGTCGTTTTGTTTCTGTTCCTTCTGCTCGGTGTGGGGTCGCTTGCGGCCCAGAATACCGACCAGCAGATCGCGGCGCAGAAACGGTTGATCGCCGACCTCGAAAAGCAGATCGCCCGGGAGGAGCAGGAGATTTCGAAGCTCAAGAAGGGACGTGCTTCGGCCGAGGAGACGGTGCGCCGTCTGGCCCGTCAGATCGATTCGCGCAACCAGCTGCTCGACGTGACGGAGCGGGATGCCCGCAAGCTCGAGGTCGAGGTAGCCCGTACGGACAGCGTGGCCCGGGGGCTGTCGGCATCGCTCGACGCCCATAAACGGCGCTATGCCGAGATGGTGCGCGAGGCATACCGCAACTACAAACACAACAATTATCTGACCTACCTCTTCTCTTCGAGCGACTTCAATCAGGTGGCCCGCCGCATCACCAACCTGCGGGAGGTGGCGGCCATGCGGGAACGGCAGATGGAGCAGATCGTGACGCTTTCGGAGCAGGTGTCCGTCGAGCGGACCCGGCTGACCGGGCAGCAGCGGGCGCTGGATTCGGTGAAGCGCAGCCTGACTACGCAGCGGACCCGCCTGCAGAAAGATTCGCAGGCGGCGCGTGCCAACATCAAGCAGCTCTCCAAGAAGGAAAAAGCGGCCCTGCAACAGAAAATCGCCCGCGAGCAGCGGCTCGACGTGGCGATCGACGAGCTGCGCAAGCTGACCCGGGGCAACAAGGAGGGCAACACCTTTACGGCGAAGACTTCGAATCTGCGGCTGCCGGTGGTCGGCGGCGGGGTGAAGCGCTACAAGGGCAATATGGCCGAGATCGCGGGGCCGAAGGGGGCGCAGGTGATTTCGATCTACGAAGGCAAGGTCGTCGAGGTGAAGCGCAACCGGATCACCAACAAATACGACGTCTATATAGCCCACGGCGAATACATCTCTTCGTATGCCAACCTCAATTCCGTGACGGTGGGCAAGGACGACAAGGTGGCCCGCAACCAGCAGATCGGAACGATCGGGTCGGGGGTCGATGTGATGACCATGCAGCCCGAGTACAAGATGGTGTTCGGTATTTACGGACCGTCGCCCAAAGTGCAGATGCGTGCTTCGGATTGCTTCAAAAAATAACCGTCTATGGCCGTACGCTATTATACCGATGACTGTACCTATCGCCTGCCGCAGAAACGGCTCACGGCCGCATGGCTGGACCGCGTAGCCCGGGAAGAGGGGTATGAACTGGGGGATGTGACCTATATTTTTTGCTCGGCGGCCCGCCTGCTGGAGATGAACCGGCAGTTCCTCGGGCACGACTACTATACCGACGTCATCACGTTCGATTACAGCGACCGCAAGGGCGCCCGGATCGTGTCGGGCGACATTTTCATCGACGTGGAAACCGTTGCGGACAATGCACGCGAATACGGCGCTGCGAAGCTGACCGAAATGCGCCGCGTGGTGGTGCACGGTTTGCTCCATCTGTGCGGACAGAAGGATAAGACACCCCGTGCGAACGCTCAAATGCACCGTAAGGAGGATCGCTATCTCCGACAGTGGGATGAGCTGTCCAAAGGGCTGAAATAGGGCTTTGCGAGGGGATCCGGTCGCGGAGTTGCGGGTCCCTTTCCCGGTAGGGTTATTTTTAATGCCTGAAATATCCCGTAAAATCGTTCGAATATACCATAACGGTCGGTTTATTCTCGGCGGCGGGATGGGCGGCTCAAGGTGCTGAAAAGACGGTTTGCAGAAGGATCCGGCCGCAGGGTTGCGAACTCTTTCACGAAAGGATGTATTTTTAACGCCTGAAATGCTCCTTAAAATCGTTCGAATATACCATAACGGCGTTCTATTCCCGGCGGCGGGATGGGCCGTTAAAGACGCTGAAACGGCGGTTTATGGGCGGATTCGTCTTTTGTTTGGAACCGGTTCCCGAAAAAAGATGGATTTTCCCCGGCAATCGTATATTTCAATGTCCGTCATTCGACGGTCGTTCGTTCGCGGCCGGAGGCCGTGTCTGTAATGCCGACTCTCTCTTAAGTCCTTTCTTCGGAGGGGAATTCGGGTCGTTACGTTTCCAAAAAGAACGCTGTAATCGCGTTTTCCTTCGTTGGGACTGAAGCGGACGACTTCGCTTGCGGGAAGTGCCGGCTGCGTTGGCTGCGGTAACAGTTGTGGGGGCTGTCGATCGGGTCCGCCGTGCGGCGAATCGGTAGCCGGGAGAGGTGGACTGCGAAGATTCGGCTTTCGGAGGAGGCGTTTCCGCCGTGCGGGGACGGATCCGGCCGTTGGTTGTGTCTGCAACCCTTTAATCGTTCGTATTCTTCCGGAATGAGCGGAGGGATTGACGGTTCCTTGCCGGAGAGAAGTTTATTTTTGCGGGAAAATGCTGACAAAGTTCGGGATTTTCCCGTGCGGGTCGCCGGAGTGTGCCGGAAGGGGGGGGGAATCCGTTTTTGTTGGGGCAGCCCGTGCTTGCCGATCTTTTCGGCGCTGCGGCGACATTTTGCCGCGAGGTTGCCGTTTTCGATTCGACTTCCGCCTTCGGACGGCGGATAGCTGGGCGAAAGTTCCCGTTGCGTGCGGTTTCGGTTTTTTCGGATAAGCGACTTTGTTCGTATCTTTGCCGTGCGGCGGTCGGTCGTCGGATTGACGGCCGGCGGTGTTTTCCGCAATTCATGGAAAAGGAGATATGGTTTTACATTACGATATCATCGTGGTCGGCGGCGGTCATGCCGGCTGCGAGGCGGCTTCGGCGGCAGCGCGGCTCGGCTCCCGCACGCTGCTCGTGACGATGGACATGACCAAGTTGGCCGATATGTCTTGTAATCCGGCCGTAGGCGGTGTTGCTAAAGGTCAGATAGTCAGAGAGATAGATGCTTTAGGAGGGCAGATGGGACGGATTACCGACCTTACGGCTGTCCAGTTCCGCATGCTCAACCGCTCGAAAGGGGCGGCGATGTGGAGTCCCCGGGCCCAGTGCGATAAGTCGCGTTTCTCGGCTGAATGGCGGCGTACGCTGGAGAATACCCCCAACCTCTATCTTTGGCAGGATACTGCGGTCGAATTGCTCTTCGGGCAGCGGCGTGCGGAGGAGGGCCGGCCGCAAGTGCGCGGGATTCGGACACAGATGGGGGTGGAGTTCTCGGCCGACTGCGTGATCCTGACTGCCGGGACGTTTCTGGCGGGGATGATGTATTGCGGTCGTTCGCACGCCGAGGGCGGCCGTGCGGGGGATTCGGCTTCGCACGGAGTGACCGAATCGCTCGTGGCGATGGGTTTCGAAGCCGGCCGGATGAAGACCGGGACCCCTGCGCGACTCGATGCGCGGACGATCAATTTCGAAATTCTGGAACCGCAATACGGGGATGAAAATCCCTCGAAATTCTCCTTTTCCGCCGATACGCATCCGGTGCAGAATCAGCTTCCGTGCTTTTTGGTCTATACTTCGAAGAAGGTGCATGACATTCTGCGGAAGGGTTTCGGCGATTCGCCGCTTTTCAACGGTACGATCCGGGGGATAGGCCCCCGTTATTGCCCGAGTATCGAGGACAAGCTCAACACATTCGCCGATAAGGACCAGCACCAGCTTTTTCTCGAGCCGGAGGGTCGTTCGACCAACGAATATTACCTGAACGGGTTCTCCTCGTCGTTGCCCTGGGACATTCAGTGGGAAGCGCTGCACGCCATCGAGGGGTTCGAGGATCTGCATATTTTCCGTCCGGGTTATGCGATCGAGTACGATTATTTCCTGCCGACGCAACTGCACCATTCGCTCGAAACCAAGCTGGTGGACGGACTCTATTTCGCCGGCCAGATCAACGGGACGACCGGCTATGAAGAGGCTGGGGCGCAGGGGTTGATGGCCGGTATCAATGCGCATCGCCGCAGGATGGGGGAGGAACCGCTGGTATTGGCACGCGACGAAGCCTACATCGGGGTATTGATCGACGACCTGGTGACCAAAGGGGTGGACGAGCCTTATCGTATGTTCACCTCGCGTGCCGAGTATCGGATTCTCTTGCGGCAGGACAATGCCGACATTCGATTGACTCCGATCGGATATAAAATCGGGCTGATTTCACAAAAAAGGTACGATAGTTTCTGCAAAAAAAATCGACTCGTAGAATCGCTCGTAGCATTCGCTCGCGGACTGAGTGTCAAACCGGACGAAATTAACGACTGTTTGAAATCGCTCGGTTGCGACCCGATTTCGCAAGGTCGGAAACTGCACGACTTGTTGATGCGTAACAATGTGACCTTCGATCTGCTCTCGGGCATTTTGCCGAAGCTCGGCGATTTTCTGCGCGAGCAGGAGATGGATGCCGAGGTCGTCGAGGAAGCCGAGATCCAGATAAAGTACAGGGGATATATCGAACGGGAGAAATTCATTGCCGACAAATTGCATCGCCTGGAGAATATCCGTATCCCGGCCGATTTCGATTTCCATTCGATGAATGCCCTGACGATCGAAGCCCGGCAGAAACTCACCCGAATCCGACCTGCGACGATAGGGCAGGCTTCTCGTATTCCCGGAGTTTCTCCGGCAGATGTGAATGTGTTGCTGGTGAAATTCGGTCGGTAAAGTCTTTTATTGGGATTGAGTAATACGGTTTAATGCTATATTGCCGAATTTGACAATCGTTTTTGGATGTATTTGTCGTTTGTCGATGCGGATTAAGATCGGTCGATAAATTGTGCGATTGTATTTTCTGTCTTATATTGTCGGGAGTAGCGGTGGCTATTCCCGATTTTTTACGACTGTTTGTAAGTGGTGGCAAAGAAAATATGCAGTAATAAAAAGGGATGTTCCACGTGGAACATCCCTTTTTATTGAGTTTTGCGGGTGTCGATTACATGACGATCGTGCACCAGTTGTGTTTGTCTTCGGTGCGGCCGTACTGGATGTCCTGCAAAAGCGTATAGAGTTGCAGAGAAACCTTGCCTACTTCGTCGCCGTAGGTGTAGGTTTGCTTCGTATCCATGTCGTAAATGCTGCCGATCGGCGAGATGACAGCTGCCGTACCGCAAGCGCCGCACTCCTCGAAAGTCGGGAGTTCGTCCACCGGAATATGACGCTCCTCGACCTTCAGACCCAAGTCCTGAGCCAACTGACGGAGGCTCTTGTTGGTGATCGACGGAAGTACGGAGTTCGACTTCGGCGTGATATACGTGTTGTTCTTGATGCCGAAGAAGTTGGCTGCGCCGCACTCTTCGATGTATTTGTGCTCAGTTGCATCGAGGTACATGATGCTCGCATAGCCGAGCTCGTGTCCGTGCTCGCCCGACATAAGGCTGGCTGCATAGTTACCGCCCACCTTCACGTCGCCTGTTCCACGTGGAGCAGCACGGTCCTGTTCGCGGTCGATTGCGACCTTCATCGGCTTGATGCCGCCTTTGAAGTAAGCGCCTACGGGCGAACCGTAAACCACCAGCAAGGCATCCTTGGAGGGTTTTACACCCAGTCCTGCCGTCGTTCCGAACATAACGGGACGCAGATAGAACGATGCGCCGGTGCCGTAGGGCGGGATGAAACGCTCGTTGCGCTTAACCACTTCTACGCAGGCTTTGACGATCATATCGATCGTCGGTACGGGCAGGCAGAGGCGTTTTGCCGACGACTGCAAGCGTTTTGCATTCTCTTCGACGCGGAACAGACGTACTTTGCCGTCAGCGCCCCGGAAGGCTTTCAAGCCCTCGAAAAGAGCCGTGCCGTAGTGAAGGCAGGATGCCGACATGTGCATGTTGATGTACTCGTCGCTTGTAATTTCCATTTCGCTCCACTTGCCGTCCGTGCAAGTATAGCGGGCATTGAAATCGGTCTTCATGTAGTTGAAGCCGAGAGAGCCCCAATCGATGTTCTCCATTGTTTTTTAATATTAAAGGTTGTATCTTTTGTTCAAGAAATATCTTTATTATCCGACTGTCGCACCCGGATTTGTCTGATCGTTAGGTTGTAACAGCCTTAATTTGCCCGAAGCGTCCTGGGCCATCAGAATCATGCCACGAGAGAGGATGCCCTTCAGTTCGCGCGGTTCCAGATTCACCAGTACGAGCACCTGTTTCCCGACGAGCTCTTCGGGTGTGTAGTATTCGGCGATGCCCGAAACGATTTCGCGCTTGTCGATGCCCGTATCGACGGTCAGTTTCAACAGCTTTTTCGTCTTGGCGACTTTTTCAGCGGCGAGGATCGTCGAAACACGGATATCCATCTTTTGAAAATCGTCGAAAGTCGTCGTTTCCTTTTGATCTTCAACGTGTTGTGCTGCTTCGGCCGAAGCATTCGCCGCTTTGGTCGCCGCCAACTTGTCGAGCTGGCGTTGGATTACGTCGTCCTCGATCTTTTCGAAGAGAAGCACGGCTTCGCCGATCCGATGTCCGGCAGCGAGCAGGTCGGTGCTGCCCAGTTTCTCCCAGCCGAAGGGTCCTGCCTGCAACATCCCGACGATCTTCTTCGCCGAGAAGGGCATGAACGGTTCGATGGCGATCGAGAGGTTTGCGGTGATCTGCAAAGCGATGTTCAGGATCGTCTTGACCCGTTCGGGATCGGTTTTGATGAGTTTCCACGGTTCGGTGTCGGCCAGGTATTTATTGCCCAGACGTGCGATGTTCATCGCCTCCTTCAAGGCTTCGCGGAACCGGTAGTTTTCGATGTTGTTTTCGAGGGCTTCCTTCGCGCCGGAGAGTTCCCGAAGCGTTTCGCGGTCGTAGTCCATCAGTGCGCCGCAGGCGGGTACTGCACCGTCGAAGTATTTGTGTGTCAGGACTAAAGCCCGGTTTACGAAGTTGCCCAGCACAGCTACCAGCTCGTTGTTGTTACGAGCCTGGAAGTCCTTCCAGGTGAAGTCGTTGTCCTTGGTTTCGGGGGCGTTCGCGCAGAGCACGTAGCGCAGCACGTCCTCCTTGCCGGGGAAGTCGGCCAGGTATTCGTGCAGCCAGACGGCCCAGTTGCGCGAAGTCGAGATCTTTTCCCCTTCGAGGTTCAGAAATTCGTTGGCAGGGACGTTTTCAGGCAGGATGTAGCCGCCGTGCGCCTTGAGCATGGCCGGGAAGACGATGCAGTGGAAGACGATGTTGTCCTTGCCGATGAAGTGCACCATTTTGGTCTCTTCGTCCTTCCAGTATTTCTCCCAGTCGGGCGTCAGGTCCTTGGTCGCCGAGATGTAGCCGATCGGCGCGTCGAACCAGACGTAGAGCACCTTGCCTTCGGCCCCTTCGACCGGTACGGGAATGCCCCAGTCCAGGTCACGGCTCACCGCACGCGGTTGCAGACCGCCGTCGAGCCAGCTCTTGCATTGCCCATAGACGTTGGTTTTCCACTCTTTGTGCCCTTCGAGGATCCATTCGCGCAGGAAACCCTCGTATTGGTCCAACGGCAGATACCAGTGCTTGGTGGCGCGTTTCACGGGTACGGAACCCGATACGGCGCTGTGCGGGTTGATCAGTTCGTCCGGCGAAAGGGTCGATCCGCACTTTTCGCATTGGTCGCCGTAGGCGCGGTCGTTGCCGCAGCGGGGGCAGGTGCCCACGATATAGCGGTCGGCGAGGAACGTCTGGGTCTCCTCGTCGTAGTATTGCTCCGAGGTCCGCTCGATGAATTTGCCTTCGTCGTAGAGCTTGCGGAAGAACTCCGACGCTGTCGCGGCGTGGGTCTTCGACGAGGTGCGCGAGTAGATGTCGAACGACATGCCGAGCCCTTCGAACGACGATTTAATCAACTGGTGATAGCGATCGACGATCTGCTGGGGCGTGACGCCCTCTTTGCGGGCCTTGATGGTGATGGGCACGCCGTGCTCGTCGCTGCCGCAGACCGAGATCACGTCGTATCCTTTCAGGCGCAGGTAGCGCGTGTAGATGTCCGACGGGATATAGACGCCCGCCAGGTGGCCGATGTGTACCGGGCCGTTGGCGTAGGGCAGTGCCGAGGTGACGAGATAACGCTTGAAGGGTTTACTCATATTGGGTAGAAAAGGTCTAACAATTACTATTTTGTGTCAAATGTAGTGATTTTTCTAATAATTAGAAACTAAAACCCGACTTTGTTGTATCGGATTTTTCGTTTCGGGAGCGGGAAGGAGCGGTTCGGACGGAATGCCGCCGCCGGTGTCGTCGGGCGGGATACGTAAAAAACCGGAGCCTGAAAGCTCCGGTTTTTGCGGATGTTGCCGGCCGTATTATTGCTTGCCCCGCAGGGGTTTGATGTCCTTGATGCGGAGCTGTACCGAAACCGAGCCCCGGTAGTGGTTCTCTACGATCTGATAGCAGACGTCGATCGGATGTCCCGCGCGGATCCACTCGTAGTGGGTCGGCTGCTGGAAGGCGATCGTCTGAATCGTCGTGTTGGGTTTCTGGCGCTGCATCAGGTCCATGCGCAGGTGCTCGCAGTCGGCGCCGACGAGCTTCGTCTCGCCGTGGCTGACCACGCCCCGCGTGACGAATACCGGTGCGGGGTTGCCGGGGCCGAATGGCTGGAAACGGTTCAGGTCGCGGCGGAACGCCGGGGTGATGTTCGAGAAGAAGAGTTCGCTGTCGATCTCCACCTGGGGTTGCAGCGTTATCGGGTCGATGTTCTCTTCGACGTAGGCGTTGAAGCGGCGGGTGAACTCCTCGACCCGTTCGGGACGCATCGTGAGTCCTGCTGCGTACATGTGCCCGCCGAAGTTCTCCAGCAGGTCCGAACAGGATTCGATCGCCTGATAGAGGTCGAAGCCGGGCACCGAGCGGGCCGAACCCGTGACGAACCCGTTGCTCATCGTGAGCACCACCGTCGGGCGGTAGTAGGTTTCGATCAGGCGGGAGGCCACGATGCCCACGATGCCCTTCATCCAGCGGGGGTTGTAGATCACGGTACTCTTGGCGGCCTTCAGCTCCGCGTGGGCCTCGATGAAGTCGTGGGCTTCCTGCGTGACGCTGCGGTCGATGCACTTGCGGTCCTGGTTGAAGCCGTCGATCACCGAGCCGAACTCTTCGGCCAGGCTTTCGTTGCCTTCGATCAGCAGATTGACCGCCGCATAGCCGCCCGAAGGAGCGGCGTTTTCGTCGTTTTCATCCATCCGCATACGGCCTGCGGCGTTGATGCGGGGGCCGATTTTGAAGACGATGTCGTCGATGGTGATGTTGTGTCGATCCAGGCCGCAGATCTTGATGATCGAAAGCAGCCCCTTCGAGGGGGAGGCGTTGAGCCGCAGAAGCCCGTAGTGGGCTAAAATCCGGTTTTCATCCACCAGAGGAACGATGTCCGAGGCGATGCTGACGGCCAGCAGGTCGAGCAGCGGCTCGATTTGCTGGAACGGAATTCCGTTTTTCTGGCAGTAGGCCTGCACCAGTTTGAATCCCACGCCGCACCCCGACAGTTCGTCGAACGGATAGGTGCAGTCGGTGCGTTTGGGGTCGAGAACGGCTACGGCGCGGGGAATTTCCTCGGCCGGGAGGTGATGGTCGCAGATGATGAAATCCACGCCCTTGCGTTTGGCATAGTCCACTTTCTCTATGGCTTTGATGCCACAGTCCAGGGCGATGATCAGCGTCGCACCCTTGCGTGCGGCGTGGTCGATGCCCTTGGTCGAGATACCGTAACCTTCGGTATAACGATCCGGGATGTAGAACAACAGGTCCTTGTGACCTATCTGGCGCAGAAATTTATAAACCAGCGCGACGGCGGTCGTGCCATCGACGTCGTAGTCGCCGTACACCATGATCTTCTCACGGTTGCGGACGGCCCGCTCCACCCGTTCGACCGCCTTGTCCATATCCTTCATCAGGAACGGGTCGTGCAGGTCCGAAAGCTGGGGGTTGAAAAATTTCTTAGCCTTCTCTAACGTGTCTATGCCTCTCTGTACGAGTAGATTGGCCAGGACCGGGGAGATGCCCGTCGCGGCAGCCATCGCGGCAACCGCCTCCGGATTCCCCTGAGGCTTCACTACCCATCGTTTTTCTATGGGCATATTTGTTATTATTTATATATTTTAACATTCAAATTCTCGCATAAATCTTCGACGAGGCGTCGTTTGACCTCCTCCATCGGAACCGGGCGACCGATCTCCTTTTCGATCGACGTGGCGCCCCGGTCCGTAAACCCGCAGGGGTTGATATGGGTGAAATAACGCAAATCGGTTGCCACATTGAGTGCGAAGCCGTGCATGGTCACGTAACGCGACGCCCGCACACCGATCGCGCAGATCTTACGCGCCGGCTGCGCTCCTTCGATCCAGACGCCCGAGGCGCCGGCGATGCGTCCGGCCCGGATGCCGTAACGGGCTACCGTCCGGATGACTGCGCCCTCGAGCGCGTCGATGTAGTCGCGCAGCGAAAGTCCGATGCGCTCCAGGTCGAGGATCGGGTAGCCCACGATCTGTCCCGGCCCGTGGAAGGTGATGTCGCCGCCCCGGTCGATGTGGTAAAATTCGGCGCCGATGCTGCGCAGATACTCTTCGCCGACCAGCAGGTTCTCCGCATGGCCGCTCTTGCCGAGGGTATAGACCGCCGGATGCTCCACCAGGAGCAAATAGCCCGCGCCCTCCGCCGGGGTTCCCTTGGCCCGCAGGAGGGTGTCGAAAAGCCTCTGCTGGTACTCCCAGCAGGCTTTGTAGTCCATTTGTCCGAGGTCCCGGTATTCGACAAACATCGTAAATTACGTTACGACACCTCTCCGTCCGGCTCCGTACGGATACCGTAAATCCGGAAAGCGTCGGTTCAACACTTTCTTTGTCGCAGACCTTTTCCCGCGCGGCGGGAAGACTCAGGCTTTCGCGGAAACCTGTCGCTTCAGACGCACCGAGCCGAGCGCTTCGTCCGCCAGGTACGACGAACGCACCATCGGACCGCTCGCGCAGTAGCTGAAGCCCATGTCGAGCGCCTGCTGCCGGTACCAGTCGAATTTTTCGGGAGTAATGTACGCCGCAACGGGGTGATGCTCCAGAGTGGGACGAAGGTACTGGCCGAGGGTAACGATCTCCACGCCGGCGGCGTGCAGGTCGCGCAAGGTCTGTAAAACTTCTTCATCGCTCTCACCGAGTCCGACCATCAGGCCGCTCTTGGCGACGGCGCCCTTTTCGCTTAAATAGCGCAGCACGTCGAGGCTCGTACGGTAACGGGCCCGCGAACGTACCAGGGGGGTCAGTCGTTCGGTGGTTTCGATGTTGTGCCCGATGATATCGGGCCCGGAGGCGATCACCGTGTCCAGCAGGTCGGGTTTCGCATCCAGATCGGGAATAAGGAGCTCAATTGTGACGTCGGGATTTTCCGCCCGGATCGCGCGGACGCATTCGGCCCAGTGGGCCGCGCCGCCGTCGGGCAGGTCATCGCGTGTAACGGAGGTTACCACCACATGCCGCAATCCCATCAAACGGACGCTTTCGGCGAGTTTGGCGGGTTCTGAAGGATCGGGCGGCAGAGGCCGGCCCGAAAGGGTGGCGCAGAATCGACAGTTGCGCGTACAGATTTCACCCAGTATCATGAAGGTCGCTGTCCTGCGGCTCCAGCATTCGGCTTTGTTCGGGCATAGACCGCTGCTGCAGATCGTGTGCAGGGAGTGGTCCCTGACGATGCGTTGCACGTCCGCGTATTCTGCGGTGCGGTGAAGCCGGATTTTCAGCCATTCCGGTTTTTTCAGGACGTTTACCTTCTCTTCATGCAATTTCGGCATTTTAAGTTCATTATTTTCCCAATTGATGCAAAAATACAAAAAATATCAATCGCTTCTCCTTTCTGTTGCGAAAAAGATGAAAAAAGCCTTTGCAGGTGCAGGGGAGGCGGTCGGTCCGGTGCGAAGGACCAGCCGGGGCCGGATGTCGGAGCGGGAGGGAGGAGTATGCGGAGAGCGCATCCGGAACGGCTCCGGATGCGCTCTCCGCAATATCTTCTGTTTCTGTCTGAGGGAAGGTTATCTCTGCCCCAGGTGCAGCTGCCATTGCCAGGCCGTGCGGAGCGTTTCTTCGAGCGGCCGCTCGGCACGCCAGCCCAGGAGGGTGTTCGCCAGCGTGGGATCGGCCCAGATCGCCGTGATGTCTCCGGCGCGGCGCGGCGCGAAGCGGTAGTTGAGTTTCAGTCCGTTGGCCCGTTCGAATCCGCGGACCAGCTCCAGCACCGAAACGCCCCGGCCGGTGCCGACGTTGAAGACCTCGTAAGGGGCGGCGCCGCGCTCTTCGATCAGGCGGTGCAGGGCAGCTACGTGGGCGCGGGCCAGATCGACGATGTCGATGTAGTCGCGGATGCAGGTGCCGTCGGGCGTCGGATAGTCGTTGCCGAAGATGCTCAGGCATTCGCGGATCCCGGCGGCGGTCTGCGTCACATAGGGGACCAGGTTCTGGGGGACGCCTCTCGGAAGCTCGCCGATCAGGGCCGAGGGATGCGAGCCGATCGGGTTGAAGTAGCGCAGGGCGATGCCCCGCAGACCGGGATGGGCGGCGACAGCGTCGCGCAGGATGTCTTCGGAGATCTGTTTGGTGTTGCCGTAAGGCGACGTGGCGGGCTTGCGGGGCGTCTGTTCGGTGACGGGCTGGGCGTCGGGTTCGCCATATACGGTGCAGGAGGAGGAAAAGAGGATGTTGGGCCGCCCGAAATCGCGCATCAGCTCCACGACGTTCAGGAACGAAAGCAGGTTGTTGCGGTAGTATTTGAGCGGTTCGGCGACCGACTCCCCGACCGCTTTCGACGCGGCGAAGTGGATGACCGAACGGAATTCGTGGCGTTCGAACAGCCGTCGCATCGCCTGCAGGTCGCAGCAGTCGATCTGCTCGAAGGGCACTTCGGCGCCCGTGATGCGGCGGACGCCCTCCACGGCCTGAAGGTCGGAGTTCGAGAGGTTGTCGGCGATCACCACATCGAATCCGGCCTGGATCAGCTCGACGGCCGTGTGCGATCCGATGTATCCGGCGCCGCCCGTTACCAGTACTGTTTCTTTCATAAGGCTATGTCGTTTGAATTTCTGAATTTTTAGCATTGTTCTTCCTGCCTTCCCTGTTGCCGGATGGTTTTCCGCTGTCGGCTACTGCCGTTTCGCGGCATTCGGGTCGTTTGTTCCGGCTTCTCGCTCCTTTCCGGTGGTAGAGGCCTTGAGTTGCGATTCCGAAAAATCGGAACGGTACGATTTCATAATCGGGCCTGTCTTTCGTCTGCGGGGCCTTTTACAGTTCCTGCATGGCCGGCAGTCGGGACGGTCGTCGGGTGAATCCCCGTTTATTTGGCGGCATACACCACCTTTTTGGTTTCGAAGAACGCTTCGTCGAAGAATGCGGGGATCGGGTACTCCGTCCACTTCATACCGGTACGGCTCAACTCGTCCGCGAGGTCGCCGCCCTTGAGGTAGAGGATGCCGTTGGGCAGGGCGCCCTTTTGCCCCCGGTCGATCTTGTCCCAGACCCAGCCGACGAAGGTCGGCATCTCCGTCACGGCGCGGGAAACCACATAGTCGTACCGTTCGGGAAGCGTTTCGGCCCGGGCGCAGAGGGGGGTGAGGTTGGCGAGGCCGAGTCCCTCCGCAACGCCCTGTACGACCTTGATTTTCTTGCCGATCGAGTCCACGGCCGTGAAATGCGCCTCGGGGAAGAGGATCGCCAGCGGAACGGACGGGAAGCCGCCGCCGCACCCCACGTCGAGCACCCGCGCTCCCGGGGCGAAGGGGCAGACCTTGGCGATGGCGAGCGAGTGCAGCACGTGCCGCAGGTAAAGTTGGTCGAAATCCTTGCGCGAGATCACGTTGATCTTGGCGTTCCAGTCGGCGTACAGTGCGTACAGTGCTTCGAATTGCCCGCGCTGCGGGCGGGTCAGGTCGGGGAAGTATTTGTCGATCAGGGCAATCATAAGGTTTGTGGGCGTTGAATTTTTTTTTTAGGGCAGGTCGGAGTGGTTCGTTCTGCGGCGTTCGCCGGTCGGAAACGTCAGGATTTTTCATCTGCGGCGATCAGGCGGCACATCTGCTCCCGGGCGCGGTGGATCTGGGTCTTGACGGTGCCCAGCGGGAGTTCGAGCTTCATGGCGATCTCTTCGTAGGAGTACTCTTCGAAGAAACGCATGACGATCAGTTGTCGGTAGCGCGGCGGCATGGCCTGGAGGTAGCGTTCGATCTGCGTGCGCTGCTGTTTGCGGATGATGTTCTCTTCGGGCGTGGGGTTGTTGGAGGGCGGTGCCGTGAATTTGTCGTCGATGGGCAGGTCCTCCTGGCGCCGGCGGATGAAATCGACGAAGGTGTTCCGGGCGATGGTGTAAACCCACTGTCCGAAGGTGTAGGCCGGGTTGTAGCGGTGGATGTTGATATAGACTTTGATGAAGGTTTCCTGCAGCAGGTCGTCGGCGTCCAGGGGGTTGTTGGTGCGCTGTATGAAGAGCCGGTGTATAGCCTCCTTGTAACGCTCGAAAAGGTATTCGAAGGCGATGTTGTCGCCCTGCAATACCAGCTCCACGAGCGCCCGGTCGTCGGCTACGATATAGTCGGCTATCTCCATACCCGCTCGTCTTTGCGCAGCAGCAACAGCCCCAGTAGCAGGGCGAAAAACGGACTCAGCAGGTCGTACAGGAAGTAACGTCCGCAGATTTTCTCTTCACCCAGGCGGCGGCTGATGCGCCGCGCCTCGACGAGTACGATCGCAAAACGCGCGAGCAGCAGTACCCCTGCGGCGATCTTGAATTCCCAGGGCATCACCGCCAGGGCGACGATCGCTGCCAGCCAGAAGAGGATGCGGCTGCCCAGTTCCCACTGGATGAAGTTCTTGACCCACAAGGGATAAAAAGGAATGGCTCCCCCGAAGAAACGCTGGGTGCCGATCCACCACCTGAGCCCTCCCCAGCTCTTTTCACGCAGGGTGGCGCGGGGAGAGAGGACCACGCTGACATTGCCGGGTGCGATGATCCGCGACATGAACAGGTCGTCTTCTCCGATATTCATATTGAGGTGGCTGAAGCCGTTGGCGCCGAAATAGAGCCGCTTGGTGAATCCGTAGTTCTGACGCATGCCCCGGTAGGGTCTGCCGCAGACGGCGCTCGAGATCCAGTCCACCGAGTGCATCATCCGCCAGGTGCGGATCAGGTAGTTCGCAAACCCTTTCCCGCGCTCCATGCCGCAGTAGCCGAGCACGATTTCGCCGCGTCGGAAGCCGTTCGCCATGAGCGAGAGCCAGCGGTCCGAGGTGGGGTACACGTCCGGTGTGGTGAAGAGAAGGTGCTCGTAATGGGCCGATTTGATCCCGACGTTGAGCGCCATTTTGGGCGAGATCGGGAAGCGGGGATTCAGTTCGATCTTGGTGGCCGTGATCTGTGGGAACGACTGTTTGATGCGGACCAGGTCGTCGTAGAAGTCGGTGTCCCGGCCTACATAGACGATCACCACTTCGAAGTCGGGGTACTCCTGGGCGACGATGAGCGGCAGGATCTCCTCCACGAAGGCGTAGTCTTCCGAGAAGAGGGGAATCACCACCGATACCGGAGGGGTTTCGGAGAGGATCTCCGGACGCCGGGTGTCCTTGTATTTGGGTATGCGCCCGTAAACGAACAGGTAGTAATATAACTGGATCCCGAACATGACCAGAAGGACGCCCGCGAGGGCCGTGCCTTCCCAGCCGTAATGAGTGATGATGCGATTGAAAAATTCCATGGCGTATGCGTTATAGCGCGTCCGGGACGGTGAAGGTCGGACGCGGAGCCGAATTCGTTCGACCCGTGCCGAAATGCGGCCGGTCGATACGGAAAACGGATTCCACGCAAAGATAGTGAAAGTCGAGAGAAAACGGGAACTTGTTCCCGTTTTTTCGAGGCGCATCCTATCTAAGACTATGTCAAAGATAAGGATTTTATCCGAATCGGTGTCCTGCCGCCGGAAAATTCGCGGCGGTGGCCCGAAGCGAACCACGCCATCCCCGAGGTGCGGGAGAGGACGGTTTGCAGAGGCGGAAGCATGCCTTTGCGGGTCGGATCGGATGAGGTTACGCCGTTACCGAAACGGCTGTTTCCCGTACGGCGGCTTCGGCTTGCGGTGTCGGCTGCAACTCTTCGGGTCCGCGATGCCGGTTGCGGTAGGTCGCGGGTGTCATGCCGTATTGTTTGCGGAAGAGTTTGATGAAGTGCGAGGTGTTGGGAAAGGCGCATGCGGTGCCGATTTCGGCGATCGCCTTGTCGGTCGAGATCAGAAGCAACCGGGCATGGATCAGGCGTTGCCGGATGAGCCATTGGTGGGGCGAGGTCCCGTAGATGCGGAAAAATTCCTTTTTGAACGAAGTCAGGGAGCGGTTGCAGCGTTTTGCGATCTCCTCGACCGAAATATCGGAAAAGATGTTGGAATAGACGATTTGCTGGAGGTTGTCCCGGGCCGCATCGACGTTGCCCAGCAGCTTGCTTTTGATGCAACAATCCCCGTGCGAAACGATCAGGTAGAGCAGTTCGGTCATTTTGAGGTTTTCGGCGGTCGGGTCGTCCAAGAGCGATCCTTCCGTGAGGCAATCGTCGATGTGGCTGAAAAAACGCCGGATCGAACTCCAGCCCGGCATCGTGGCGTGGTTCAGGGTACGGCAGTCGTCGCACTGGTGGTTGTTGGTGATATTCAGCTTGTAGGCGATGTTGAGGTGCAGCAGGATGCGTTGCAGCTCTTCCGAGGTATAGCGAACGAGTATCTGTTCGTAGGGATGTCCCTGCGCGGGGATGTTTTTGGTATAGTGGCAACCCATACCGAGGAAGAAAAGATCTCCCTGGGAGAACTTGTAGCATTTATCGTCGTAATAGACGTATTTTTCTCCGTGGAGGATATATCCGATCACGCAGCGGGTAAACTTATGGGTTTCGATACCGTTGTTGGAGGCCGATACATACTTTTCGATCGACGGATTAACGGTTTGGGTGTCGTAGGATTCGTTCATAATCGGAAGATTTTATGGCTCGATGAAGGCCGGTGTCCATAGCCTTTTATCGAAGATTATGAATCAAATATACAATCTAAGGTTGTATATTCCAAATTAAAATAGTAAAAAATTAGATCGAAAATGTTAAAATATATACTATTTCAACATTTTACGCGTTTTTTATTGCAATATATTTACAATGCAAGCGATGTACAAAATGAGATACAGCAGAGTTCCGACGGTACGTTGGATGCGGATGAAGGTCAGGGGCATGAGCAGTGCTGCGGGTACGGCTGCGACGGCCAGCAGTCCCGGCGTGACACTCGGTACCGCTATCAGGCAGCCCGTCACCGTAAAGAGCAGGATGGTGTAGGTCAGCATGCCCCGGGCTTTGATGCTTACCGTGCGGAAACTGATGAGTCCGAAGAAGATGGCGCAGAGTACGATGAAAAGGACGATTCCGAGAAGTGCGGGGACGAGCGGAGGCGTATTGGCGAAAATCCGGTATCCGCTGTCGCTGACGAAGGAGTGCCATAATCCGGCGGGGATATTCAGGGGATTGGCTCCCTGTCCCCAGGCGATGTAGCAGACGGCCAGGAAAGGGAGTACGACGCTGCACAGCGATACGAAGACTTCGCGCAAGGTCCGTCGGAAACAGAATGCTGCGGCCAGGACCAACAGCGGCAGGGGAAGCAGCGGGGCGTAGAGCAGTGGCAGCAGCCCCAGGAAAAACGAAGCCCGGAACACGGCTCCGATCGCGTAGCCGTTGCGGAAGCAGGCGAAGAAGTTCTGGGTCGATAACAGCAGGACGAACGCTGCGACGGATTCCGTCAGATACTCCCGGCCCAGGAGGATTCCGCAGGCGACCAGTCCGTACAGGGGGATGGTCAGCGTACTGCTGACGGGGTAGAGTCCGTAGCGGACCGCCAGCCTCCCGCAGAGAATGCCCGTCAGTAGGAGCAGGCCGCCGCAAAGGATGCGGGAGCAGCGGGGGGATCGTTCCTGGAACAAGCCGATCAGGTCGCCCAGCGGGGTGGAAATCATCGTTTCCGGAGCCGGTGAAATAGTTGTCCCGGTCGTCATGGCGGCTGCGATGACGACCAGTATGGACGCGATGGCCAGCAGTAAGGGTTGGCGGATAATGTCCGGTTTCATGGTTCGACGATGGTTTTGTCCGAATGCGGGCTGCGGTTTCTGTTCCCGGCAAGGTGCCGAAAATTCAGCATTGCGTTCGCTTGTCGGAAACGGCCGCTACAAAGGCAATTATATCTTTCGATGCACACTCTTATCCGACGATTGCAGCGCCGAATCCGAGGGGCGCTTATTCGTGGTCCGAAGCCGCGCCTGTAAGGCTGCCCTCCCCTAAATTCCCTCCTCGGAGGGAACTCGGGGCGCAACACTCCCCCAAAGGTACATTGGAGTATATAATCCCGGCTACAAAATTAGGAAAAAAGCGGACGAAACCGTAATTATTTTGGAACCATATACGATTTTATTCCGGATCTGTTTCTGGTCCCGGGACTTTGCCTCGAACGGCCGTTGTCTGCCGCCTTGGGCGGTAGTTACGGTTCCGTACTGAAGCCTGCCTCCTGCCTTTCGGAGGAATTTCGGGGAGGCTCCGGCAAATCCGGGGCGATCGAAACGTCGGTGTAAAATTGGATATGATCGCCGATATTTTTAATTTTGCAAAAATGCGTGCGGTATTTCGGGGAGGTCCGAAGCGTTTCGGCGCATACCCCGGGTTCCCTTGTTTTTGCGGAGATCGGCGCTGGCTTGTCCGTTTTCGAAGGGGGCATCGAAATCGTGCGATAATAACTTTGTTTCGGATGTTGGAGAACTGCTACCAGAAAGAGCTGCCCGAAGCCGGGTGCGACGAGGCGGGGCGCGGGTGCCTCGCAGGGCCTGTTTTTGCCGCTGCGGTGATGCTGCCTCCGGACTTCAGCCATCCGTTGCTGAACGATTCGAAGCAGATGACCGCGCGTCAGCGCGACTTGTTGCGTGCGATCGTCGAGCGCGAGGCTCTTGCCTGGGTCGTGAAGGCCGTTTCTGCCGAGCGGATCGATCAGATCAACATCCTGAACGCTTCGTTCGAAGGGATGTCGCTGGCGGTCGCGGAGTTGCCGATCCGTCCGGGATTTCTGGCGATCGACGGCAACCGGTTCCGCACGACGCTCGATATTCCGTATCGCTGCATCGTCAAGGGGGACGGCAAATATGCGGATATTGCCGCCGCGTCGGTGCTGGCCAAGACCCACCGCGACGAATATATGGAGCGCCTCGCCGGAGATTTCCCCGAATACGGTTGGGAGCGCAACAAAGGTTATCCGACCCGCGAACATCGCCTGGCGATCCGTCGTTACGGGCTTACGCCTCACCACCGGCTGACGTTCAATGCCGGAATCGACCAGTTGGAGCTGTTCTGACGCCGCTTGTGCGAAATTCTGCCATGCCCTCTCCTCCGGGGCTGAAATGAAGGCAATTATATCTTTCAATTTACACTCTTATCCGACGATTGCAGCGCCGAATCCGGGGGCGCTTGTTCGCGGACCTGCGCCGCGTCTGTAATTCGGCTCATCCTTTAGGAGGGAACTCGGGGCGCTGTGCACCTAAAGAGGTCCGCTGAAGCAGTAAACGCAAAAATAAAAAACGCCCGATCGGCGGGCGTTTTTCTATCGGATTTGAGGCCGTCGCAAATGGGCGGCCGTCGTTATTTTACCGGTATTTATTGCTAATCAGCGTCATGAACTCCTGGCGCGTAGGCGGGTGCGAGAGGAATACTCCGGTGAATGCCGAGGTAGTCGTGGCCGAACCCTGCTTTTCGACGCCCCGCATCTGCATACACATATGGCTGGCTTCGATCACGACGGCGACGCCCATCGGGTTGAGGGCTTCCTGGATGCAGTCGCGGATCTGTACCGTCAGGCGCTCCTGCACTTGCAGGCGGCGGGCGAAACTCTCCACCACGCGGGCGATTTTCGAGAGGCCCGTGATGTAGCCGTTGGGGATGTACGCCACGTGCGCCTTGCCGTAGAAAGGCAGCATGTGGTGCTCGCAGAGCGAGTATAATTCGATGTCCTTCACCAGCACCATCTGCCGGTACTCCTCCTTGAAGGTCGCCGAGCGGATGATCGACAGCGGATCGTCCTCGTAACCCTGCGTGAGGAACGACATGGCCTTGGCCACCCGTTCGGGGGTTTTGAGCAGTCCCTCGCGTGCCGGGTCTTCGCCCAGCAGTTCGAGAATCGCCTTATAGTGTTCGCGGAGTTTTGCGATCTTCTCGGGCGAGAAGTTCTCCTCCTTTTGGTATCGTTTCATTTCCATAAGCGGGGCAAAGGTAGCTTATTTCCCCCGGTTATGCAAAAATTCTGCTAATTTACGCACGGCGCGGCCCCGGTGCGAAAGAGCGTTTTTCTCGGCAGGGGTCATTTCTGCGTAGGTCTTGGCACTCCCTTCGGGAATGAAGAGCGGGTCGTAGCCGAAGCCTTCGGACCCGGAGGCGCATTGGGCGATGTGTCCCTCGACGATTCCTTCGAAAAGATGCTCCTCGCCGTCGAGGATCAGCGAGATCACGGTGCGGAACCGGGCCCGGCGGTCGCCGACGCCCTCCAGGTTGCGGAGCAGGAGTTCGTTGTTGGCGGCGAAGTCGTGCCCGTCGGTGGCGTAGCGGGCCGAGTGCACACCCGGTGCACCGCCTAATGCTTCGACTTCGAGTCCCGTGTCGTCAGCGAAGCAGTCGCAGCCCGTGCGGTCATGAACGTAGCGGGCTTTCTGCGAAGCGTTTCCCGCGATGGTGTCCTGTTGTTCGGGTATCTCCTCGGTGATGCCGACCGAACGGGGTGTGACGAGTTCGAAATCCGGGCCGAGAACGGCCTGCACTTCACTCAATTTGTGGGCGTTATTGGTTGCAAAGATGATTTTCATAGACGTATCGTATTGTTCGGTTTTGTCGAATTTACGGATCATTTCGGATTGCTTGCGCTGTGCGGTGCGTTTTTGCCGCCGGAACCCGGGTGGTGGATTTCCGTCGGATCGCAACGGATTCCTTTGTGTTACGTGCGGGGAGTTTCGAGCAACTCCAGCCGGTGGTCCGCCTCGATCTTGTCGATGATCGTCTTGACGAGCGTATCCATTTCCGAACCTTCGGAGTAGTCGGCCGGGCAGACGTGGCTTACGCGGTTGTCGCGGATCAGCCCGTTCAGTTCGCGCCGGGCGTTTCGGATTTTGGGGTTATAGACGGCGATCGAGTGTCCGCCGGAGTTTTTCACCAGCCGCATGCAGGGGATGTCGGTCGTACCGTCGCCCACGTAGATCATGCGCCGGAAGGGTACCGGGCGCTTGTCCTCCTCGATGTACTGGTTCACGAGCTTGCTGTCGAAGACCGATTCGACGCCCTTGTTGATCTTGAAGATGAACTGGGTCTTGTTGGTGTAATTGACCGCTACGGCGGGCCAATAGGCGACTCCGTCGATGTCGTACAGGAACGAGCAGGCGTAGATCCGCCGGAATTCATGGGCGATTTCCGTGCCTTCGATGATCTCCTTCAGACCCGAGGAGTTGATGTAGTGCAGGATGCGGATGCCCCGCGCCGCGCCGTAGGCGTTGATGCGTGCGAACCACTCCCGGACTCCTTTGTAGAGGGTCACGCGGCGGCCCGACTCCTGGAACGCTTCGCGTCGCAGGGACAGTCCTTTCGACCGCGCCTCCTGGATCATGCGGGCCATGTAGGTCAGCACCATGTCGGCGTCCTGCTCCTCGGCCAGTTGGTTGGCATCGTGCCAGAACTCCTTGTTGCTCTTGCCGACGGCGGGGATGAAGTCGTACTCCTGCATGTTGCCGGGGGCGAGCGTGCCGTCGAAATCGTAGATCAGGGCGATGGTCAGCGGTTCTTTCATAATTGCGATTGCGGTTGAATGTGTCGTTGTCGGTTCCGGTTCGGCGGAGAGGGCGAATCCGCCCCGTCTTCGTTGCCGGGCACCGTCGGGCTGTTTTTTCGTTTTTTCCGACGCTCCGGGGCAGCCGTTTCGCTTCCGTTTGTCGGAAACACGGGATTTTCCGGTCGTTTTCCGTGTCCGGCGTGGCTTCGAAATCCGGAAACCCGCCTGCCGGTCGAAAATGTCAGTTGAAAATCCAAAGTTAAGAAAAAATCCCTATTTTTGTTTTCGTAAGGAATTAAATCGTACCGAATATGGAATTTAAGGAAATACTCCGGCGCCGGCGCAGCGTCCGCAAATATCTTTCCCGCCCGGTGGAGCGGGAGGTGCTCGATACCGTTCTTCGGGAGGCTCTCGCGGCCCCGTCGTCGCGTAATTCGCATTCGACGCATCTGCGCGTGGTCACCGATCCCGAAACGATCGCCCGCATCGCCCGGATGCGGGATTACGGTTCGGCATTTCTGGAGCATGCCCCTGCGGTCGTACTGGTCGAGGGCGATCGCACGGCGACCGACCTTTGGCGTGAGAACGCGGCGATCACGGCGACGGCCCTGTTGTTCGCGGCCACCGATGCAGGGCTGGCCTCCTGTTGGGTGCATGTGAACGGACGTCCCTGCCTGAAGGATCGGCCCGACGGAGCGCAGGCGGAAGATTATCTGCGGGAGTTCCTTCCCGTCCCGGCGGAACACGGCATCCTGTGCGCCGTCGCCCTGGGTTACTTCGACTTCGAGCCTGCGGCCCTGCCCCCGTTCGATGCGGGGACGCATATCCACTGGCCGGAAAAGTAGCGGGGCCGAATCGAGTCCGGGTCGGGCGAGTGTCGGGAAGGACCTCGTTCGGTCGTTTTATGTCGTTTGCCGGTGCTTGTATCGGGAACCCGGCGGGATTCGACTTTCTTGGGCTGAATTTATCTTTTTCGCGGCGAAAATCCGGTTCGTCGAATAAAAAAACCGCAACGGTGAGGTTGCGGTTTTTCTGTTTCGGTACGCCTTGTCATTTCTTGTTGAAGAGATTCATCGTTCGTTCGGGGCCGATCGCGGCGAACGAGAGAATCGCGTCGCCGAAGTATTTGAGTCGTTCGGGCATCGCCTTGCGCTCTTCGTCGTTCCAATGCCCCAGTACGTAGTCCACCTGGTGTCCGCGCGGGAAGTCGCCGCCGATGCCGAAGCGGATGCGGCTGTACTCCTCCGTGCCGAGCAGTTCGGTGATGTTCTTCAGTCCGTTATGCCCGCCGGCGCTCCCCTTCGTACGCATCCGGAAGGTTCCGAACGGCAGGGCGATGTCATCGACGATGACCAGCAGATTCTCCCGTGGAATCTTCTCCGAGTCGAGCCAGTAGCGGACGGCCTTGCCCGAAAGGTTCATGTAGGTCGAGGGCTTGAGCAGCACCAGCGTATGCCCTTTGCTGCGAAGCGTAGCCACGGCGCCGTAGCGGTCGGTGGTAAAAGAGGTGTTGGATGCTTCGGCTAAAGCATCCAACACGTCGAATCCAATGTTGTGCCGGGTATCGGCATATTCGGCGCCGATGTTTCCCAGACCAACGATCAGGTATTTCATAAGGGTAATCCGTTGAGATTACTTCGCAGCCGCAGCGTCGGCACCGCGCGAAGCACGGGTTACGCGCACGGCGCATACGGCCGTCGTTGCCGGGGTGAGGAATTTCACTCCGTCGAAGTTCAGGTCACCCACGAAGATCGTCTTGCCTACGCCCAGCGGAGTTACGTCGATAACCAGTTCGTCGGGCAGCTTGTCGAGCTGTGCGCTCACGGTCAGCTTGCGGGCCGAGAGAACGAGCTTACCGCCGATCTTCACGCCTTCCGCATTACCGGTCAGACGTACGGGAATCGAAATGGCTACGGGTTTGCCCGGCTGTACGCGATAAAAGTCCATGTGGAGAATCTCCTCGCGGATGGGGTGGAACTGCACGTCGCGGAGTACGGCTTTTTCGGTTTTGCCGTCGATCTCCAGATCTACGATGTAGGAGTTGGGCGTGTAGATCAGGGGTTTGATCTCCCGGGGATCCACCGAGAATGAAACCGTTTCGCCGCCGCCGTAGAGAACGGCCGGAATCTGACCTTCGCGGCGTACCGCCTTTGCTGCTTTCTTGCCGTAGTTTTCACGCTTGACGGCCTTTACTTGGATTGTTTTCATTGTAATTTGTTTTTTGTATGTGTTACCTTGGGCGCTACTCAGTCCGCCTCTCGACGGGCGAACCCCCTAAACGCTTGCGGGGCCAAAGATAAGCATTTATTCTCGGAAAACAAAAAACGGCACCCTGCTTTGCAGGGATTCCGGATTCTGCGGGCGTCGCCGTCCGCAGCGGCGGAGAACGGCGGGCCGCTGCCGGAGTCGGGTTCGCTATGGCTTCAGGACGAGGCCGCCCGCGATCAGCACCCGGTGCAGGACGTTCTTTTCGGGAGCGTATTCCGGGTAATCGGACGGGTGTGCGTCGAGGTGATCCGAGAGGGCGTGCAACAGCGCCGAGAGCCGATTCCGCAGGGCCCGGTGCGATGCGGCGAGCTGCTCTTGTCCGGCCGGCTGGCAGGCGGAGGATTTGGCGACGGTCGTGCCGCCCGCTCCGCCGTGCAGATCGAGCGCGGGTTGCATGGCGACGCGCACGGCGCAGGCGGCAGCCGGCGCTGCGAACTCTTCGCGCAGGGTCGGGTACTCTCCTTCGGCGAGTTTCTGCCAGAGTGCCGGGCCGGTCACGGGGAGGAGATAGCGGGCTTCCGCCGCCGCGATATCGGCGGTGCCGATCGCTTCGGGCGGCAGGTAGCCGCCGTCGGCGAAAGCGAGGTCGATGACCTCGCGCGGGGTTACGAGGGTGGTCATGGTCAGTCGATGCTTCGGAGGTTGTACTTGGTGATTTCGGCCAGGAAATGTTGCTGGCGTTCGTCTTCGGGGTCGTAGTCCAGGCCGTCGGCTTTGCGGGCCTCCCAGACTTTCATATAAAGGGGTTTGGAGCGGGTCGGCGGACGATTGACGATTTCGAGCGACGAGGGGTCGGCGCCGAGGATGCGTCCGATGATTTCGCGGATCGGCTCCAGCAGCTCGGCCTGTTCGCCCAGGATGACCGTGTTGAGGGCGATTTCGTATTCGTGCAGGATGCGTTCGGCGCTGAAGCCCGAGGCGTAGTCCAGTCCGCTCAGGGTCCGGAACCACGAATGGGCGACCACGATGTCCGAAGTGGCCTGTTCGTGCAGCGACCGCCAGTCGCCTTCGTTCTGCGAGGCGATGGGGATGAAGCGCGAGTGGTCCTCTGCGGCCCCTTCGCGCAGTACGAACATCACCTGCCCGGGGTTGCCGGCGAATTTCTCCTCGGCCGTGCGCATGATCCGTTCGGCCTGCGCCTCGTCGTCCATCGTGCTGTCGAGCATCATCACGCCCGAGAGTTGGAACGAGTTGTCGAGCCGCGAGATATTCCAGCGGTCGGTCTTGTAGGCGATGGCCGACACGCCGAACCCGGCGATGTAGGGCGGTACGCCGTAGTGCTCGAACATCGGTTCGTAGTCCTTGTAGTGGACGATCGCGCGGAGCGTGCCGTCGTCCTGCCGTTCGAAAAGCGGGTAGAGGGGCAGCGTGCGTGCATCCGCAGCCGAGAAACGGGACCAGTCGTGGTGGAGCAGGATGTGCCGTGAGTCTTTGGCTACGCGGCAGCGCGAGGCGTCCTGATGGTAGAGGGCCAGGAACGAGTGCTTTTCGTCGGTGACGACTTCCAGGAAGGCGTTGCCGAAGAGCGACTTGTCGAAGGACAGCTTGCTGCATACCTGCCGCAGGGATTCGCCCGATCCATTGACTTGCGCGACGAAGGCGCCCAGCAGGGGGACTTCCGGATCGAACGTGAAGCCTTTGCCGGAGATGTAGTCGGCCTTGTCGTTGATGATGCGGCGGTGCGTGGTCGAGCGGCGCGACATAAGGGCCAGGGCTGCGGGGAAGAGGTTGTCGTCGCCCCAGCGCCAGAATTTGTCGCTTTCGACCCGTGCGGCGCCGAGCGTGAGGTAGGGGTCGTCGCGGCGGACGGCCTTCACCAGCGCCGTTTTCTTGAGTTTCTGTTTTGTGTTCATGGGTATTGGTTTGAAAAACAGAGGCTGCCGGACGGGTTGCCGGACAGCCTCTGTCGGTTATTGTTCCCGGATGAGCGATGCCGGGGCCGTATCCTCGCCGGCCAGCGTCAGGACGAGGACGGGACGTGCGGCGAATTTCGTTTGGGATTCGTACCGGATCTCCGTGAGCCGCAGGGGTTGCTCGGCTCCGAACTTTTCCGACCGTCCCGCCAGCAGGAAGACGCCCGATGCGGTTTCGATGCGGGCGACCGTGCCTTCGGTCGAGAGCCGTGCGAGTTGTCGTTCGCCGAGGCGGTCCCGGATTTCTTCGGGATCGGCGACCAGCGTGAGCGTATGGCGGAAGCGCGGAGGTCCGTCCGGATTCAGGTTCTCTTCCCGGAATGACGAGGACTGTTCCAGGATCGGCCATTGATCGGCCGATGCCCCCGCTCGCAGCGTCAGCCCTGTGCAGCAGCCGTTGCCGTAGGTAGCCGATACGATGTCGGAGGCCGGGATCAGCCAGACGGCTTCGATGCCTCCCGCAGGCTTTAGGGGCCGGGCGTAGGGTGTGGTTCCGGACATGGTCAGATGCGCGATGCGAATGCGACCAGTCCTTCGTCGAGCACGTCGCAGCCGGCCATGAAGACGGCTCGCTGGCGGTTCTCCATTTCGTCGGGGTTGTACCACATGCGGATTTCGTTGCCGGGGAAGTCGGCCGTATTGACGGCCAGCACCAGGTTGCGGCGGTCGGTCAGGATGCAGAACGACTTGGGTACGGGCGACGAAGAACTCAATTTGGCCAGGTAGGACGAGATGCGCAGATCCACGACGGGAATGCCGTGATACAGCAGGTTTTGACGGCCGTTGATATAGTCGGTGTAGGCACCGTCCGTGCTCATGCTGTCGAGGTGCTTCTCGTAGGCGCTGTAAACGTCCGACGAAACGAAGAAGGCCAGTTGCCCCTCGGCTTTAAGGTCTTTCAGGCGTTCGTCCGCATTTTTCCAGAGATCGTCGAACATGGCGACCGAGTTGGCCGGTGTGTTCATGGCGTCCGTTTCGTAATTGTAGGTATAGACCTTGTTGTTGTTCGAGTAGGTGGCGATGGTTTTGAGAAAGCCGTCGAAGGTGTTCGCGCCGCTTTCGGCCGACGTGTCGCCCACCCACATCGTCGAGCGGATGCTTTCGGCGATGGCCTGTTTGAAGAGCGTGGTTTCGGCCTCTTCGAGTTCGGTGCCCGTGAGATCCTCCATATTGACCTCGGGACGGTTGGTAATCAGCTCATAGACCAGCGAGAAGTAGTCTGCGGCCGAGTAGCCCAGTTCGGCTTTCACGCGGTTGAGAGGGATGGTTTTCTGGAGTTTTTTCGAGCCGGCGCCGCCGCTCCAGCCTGCTGCGGTGAATTTTTGCAGGATGTCGGTTTTGGGCTCCCACATCTGCACCGTCGTCGGTACGGGCATGTTGTAAAGGACGCGGACGCCCAGGTCGATGGCCGAAGGACCGCTCAGCATCGGGCGGAAAAAGATCGTTTCGAGGTTTTTGCCGGTGTAGGTTTTGGCATTTTCGAGTGCGCTCATAAGATAATTTGATTTTTGGTGATTGAATGGGTTGTTCGAACGAATGGAATCGGTTCGGGTGTAGCAGTTTTGCGGAGGGTGTCCGAAGGCGGGATGTCGGATCCTCGGCGGGCGGGTTTTACCGGATCAGTTGCTTCGCATCTTCGGCATAGGCCCGCTGGTTGGCCGAGGGAGTCGTTTCTCCGATCGACGGATCTTCGCGGGGGAGCGTGCGGGTCGGAGCCGCGAATTGCTGGCCTTCGTGCAGGGCGAGTTCCGAAGTGCGGAGGCCGGACCCTTTTTCCGGGTCGCCGAAATGGAGGATGTTGCGGTCTGGGGGAAGGGCGTCTGCCGGACGGACGAGTCCCAGCTTGCCGAGCAGCTTGCGCCATTGTCCGGCCGGCGTCGCCTGTGCCGCAGGCGTTTTTTCCGTGGCGGAGGGTTCGATGATCCGATCGACGAGTCCGGCGGCGAGTGCCTCCTGCGGAGAGAGCCAGCGGCCGGAGCCGTTGTTTTCGGCCATCAGGAGGGTGAACTCCTCCGGAGTGCGGCCCGAACGGGCGGCATAGACCTCCGCCAGGCGTGCGTCGGTTTTGCGGAGCAGGTCGATGCGGGTCGCAAGCTCTTCGGCATTGCCTTCGGCGGTGCAGATCGAATTGTGGATCAGGTAGAGGGCGTGGGCCGATATTTCGCGGCATCCCTCCGATGCGGCCTGTGCGATGACTGTGGCAGCCGAAGCCGTATAGCCGTAGCAGCGGGTGACGATGTGTCCGTCGAGCGACGAGAGGGCTTCGTAGATCAGCAGGGCGTCGTTTACGTCGCCGCCCGTCGAGCGGATATTGACGACGATTTCCGGGGCGTCGATTTCGCGCAGCCGGTCGAGGCTGTCCCGGAATTTTTCGTAGGTGGCTACGCGCGACGAGGGTTGGTCGAACTGCCACTCCTCGGGGACGCCGATCACCCCTTCGATGTCCACGAAGCAGGTGTCGTTGCGGTTGGTGATTTGAATGTCGGATTGCATGGAAAGTTGTTTTTTTGCCGGCTCGCTCGCCGGCGGTCGGAATGGGGTTGGCTGTGGGCGGGGTCGTTGCGGTTTCGCGGCGTCCCCGCTCCGGCAGGAGGGTTGGGCGGATTTTCGAGGAGCGCATCCCGTGAGAGTGCGGGGAATCGTACGGCTGCGGTCCGCGCGGATGAAGGACGGTCGAAGGGCTATCCGTTGGGCAGACGGGTGAAGGTGCAGCGGGTCGAGGCGGCCGAGGGGTCGTAACCCTCGATGCGGCGGAGCGTGCAGCGGACCTCTTCGCCGCCGATGCGGAACAGAAACGTCGAGGCGATGCAGGGGGCGAGGCGCTGTATCTGGAAGAGTCGTTCGATGTCGCAGGGTTCGAGCCGCAGGTGGAGCGTGAGGTGCTGGCAGCGTTTCTCCTGTTCGGCCTGGGTGTCGTAGAAGCGGTGCAGTCCCTGTTGTCCGTCCCGGTCTTCGAAACAGAGCGTGAATCCGTTGTCGGGATCGTTGCGGTGGAACGCGGCCAGGGGGTAGCTGTCTCCGGTGGAAGGATAGCCCCAGCGCTCGCCGGCGGGCAGGGGCTGCATGCCGCAGTAGCGGACGATGCGGGGCGTGAAACTGCTCCGGTCGGCGGTGTCCGGGGCGTCGCGGTCGCCGACCCGCAGGACGAGGGCCGAAGGTGCATCCGCATAACATTCCGTTTCGCTGACCGTCGGCGAGAAGAAGGGGTTGGCGAGGCTTCTTTCCCGGTCGATCGCCGCCGCCGAGTCATTGACCAGACGCCACTGGCCGAAGGGCTCTTCCAGTGTCGCGTTCAGCCGGGTCACCGCACCGTCCGCTTCCCGGTACTTGTAGATGCGGACGCGTTCCGCATCCTGTGCCGCATCGCCCAGCAGGATCGGCTGCGAGCGGTCGATCCGGGAGCTCCAGTCGAAGGTCTGGCCGAGGCGGTAGAAGTCGTCGGCCGGTTCGACGTAAACCGTGCGGGTTTCCTCGTCGGTGTAAAAGCGCAGATTGAACAGGTGCCGCAGGGCGTCGAGTACGACCCATTTGCGGACGCGGTGCCGGGCGACGTCCTCGAAAGAGATCGGGGTGTTCAGACCGGGTGCGCCGGTGAAGTCGGGGCGCAGGGTGCATTGGCGGCTCAGGGAGAATTTCATCCCCGGTTCCGCACCGTAGAAATAGATGGTCGAGAAGGTTTTGGGCGAGGTCGGCGTGACGGCTACCGGGTTGGTGCGGACGGTCATCTCCGCTTCGGTCTGTCCGGTTTCTCCGATGTAGCCGTCGTAGAGCGCCCAGTCCCCGGTGTAGGTCGTGTAGGTAGAGTTTCCGGCGGCTTTGCAGAGCAGTACCGGGGCCGTGACGGTCGAGCCGGTAGGGGTCGTGACCAGAGCCGACCGCGAATCGAACTCTCCGATTGCGTGCCCCGCCGTGCCGTTGACGGTGCAGGTAAGGCGGTAGGAGTTTCCTTCGGTGTGGTTGAACACGATGGCACGGTACTGGAAGGCGGGTTTGGTCGAGTTTCTGCGGTCGGCGTAGCGGTTTGTGAGGGCGCCCTGTACCTCGGTGCCGTCGCCCAGATAGAAGGAGTCGATTCCTTTGAGGCGGTTGCGGTCGAGGATGCGGTGGTCAGTGATGTAGCGGATGTGGTATTCGAAGGCTACCGTCACCGAGGTCATGGGTCTGAAGACGATCTCCCCGTCTTCGACGGTGAAGCAGTGGTTGTTCGAAAAGACATCGGAGAGGGTTTCTCCCAGATCGTTTTGGTCGTTCGGATTGACCGTTTCGACGAAATTGCCTACCGAGTTGATCGACTTGTAGGGGTTGGCGTACACACGGCCGTCGCTGTTTGCCGTCGTCGCCGCCGTCGTCGTACGCCGGGCCAGGAAATCCATGCGGTTCCGCAGGGCGTTCGTGTCGCGCGAGGAATAGGCGCCGCTCAGGTAGAGCGAGCGGAAAAATTCGCCGTTCAGAAAATCGCTTTCAAGGGTGTAGCCCGCTTCGGAAAAGAGTGTCTGCACGACGGTTGCGGCCGAAATGAACGGGTGGTAGTCGTCCACGGAGAGGAATCGTTCTACGGGAATCAGTTCGACCGACGACAGTTCGGGGGTGTATTCGTCGCGGCATACCGGGAAGAATTTGACCGGGGTGTTGTTGGTCCAGGTCTGGCGGATCATCGTGGGCGTGAGCCGTCCCGAAAAGGAGATGCCGAGGGTGTTGAACATCTCCGCAGCGGCTTGCCGGGCCCATTCGGAGGTGCCGCTGCGGATCTCTATCAGATACCCCTCCGGGTCGGAGTCGTACGCTGCCGAGAGCAGCCGGACGGAGCCTTGCAGCAGTTTGGCCTCTCCGTCGCTCAAAACGGCCGTGTGCTGCGCGGCATTGAAGCGCTGGCCCGTGTAAGGCTCGGCGGCGAATCCGAAAATGCGGTCGTTGGTCCGGGTTGCCGGCAGCCGCAGTCGGAGGGTGTGCCCTTCGTTTCCGCTTCGCACGTCGGCGAGATCCTGGGCATCGTAGTCGAGGGCGATGCGCTGCGACGGGTCGAGGTCGCAGGGAATTTGGTCGATAGTGAGTTTCATAGGCAGCGGGTTTCTTGTCGGGGACGCAGGCTGATTTCGATACAGCCCAGGGAGCCGTGCCGGCCGATCGTCTGCTCCCGGGTCAGGATGTCCACCTCTTCGTATTTGTCGCCGTCGATCTTCCAGACTTGGGGCGATGCGGCGATTTCGGCCAGCGCTTCGATAACGGCGGCGGGTTCGAAGGCCGAGGCGAGGGTCGTCGTCCGTTCGTCGCGGATACTGATATCTTCGTAGCCCGCGTCGTCGGTGAGTACCTGTTCCTTGCGGATTTTCTGGACGACGCTTTTCATCACCGGAAAAGTGTAGTGTTCGATCGAACCTGCACGGCTTCGCCAGGCGATACGGCATCCTTCGTCGCATTTCGGAACGACCGTATAGCCGATTTCCGCTACGGTCTGCCCGGCGGTGGCGATCCGGACGGTGATCGTGCCGACCGAGGGCAGAAAACTTCGGGTGTTGAGCCGGAAGAGGGTCAGCTCCTCCCCTCCGATCGCATTGTACGTAAGAGCTTCTGCCGTAATGTCGCTCGTGACCGTTACGGTGTGCTGGCCCGGGATGCAGCAGGTGATTTCGTCGCTTTCGCCATAGGCGATGATGCGGTGCGAAGGCATCGTCGTCAGAATCCGGGACGGTTTCACGGAGTCGTGCGCCGCGACGAAGGTCCGGACTTCGGAGTAGGTCGTTCCGACGGCCAGTTGCACCGAAGCGCTCCGGCTTTCCGAATTGCAGAATCCGGTCATGCCGGACGAGGGGACGAAGCGAATGTTTTTCCGGACCATCGGGGCGATGTTCAGGGTGCCGGTCGGGGTGTTGTAAAACCGTTTGGAGCCGATCCTGGAGCCGTCCCTGGTGCTGAGTATTTCCAGAAACAGTTCCGTTTCCGCCGCGTTGGAGAACGTGTAGGCGAGCGGGCCGAATACGGAGGAAAACATCTCCGGCAGAGAGGTGAATGTCATGTGAAAACGGGTTTGGAAGTGGATGATTGTGTGCGGTCCGAGATACCGTGCGGTCGCCGGTGTCGGGGCTGTGGGCGGAGTCGTGCCCTTCGTTTTTTTCGAAAGATGCGGAGGCGGCATCGGAAAGGCCGATGGCTGCTGTGCGGGGTGTCCGGGTGCCTAAAAACAGGTGATGACGTCGGCTTTGGCCGTTTGGGAGATTTCTCCGTGCGGGGTGTAGGCTCCCGATCCGGGTTGGACGGTGAGGTTTTCGACGGCTATGACCTTCGGGTCGGTGCTTAACTGGGTGAAGAGATCGAAGAGTTGCAGTTCCGTTTGGCTCCATACCTCGTTGCGCCGTTCGGACGAGAGCTTTGCCCCGGGGTGCAGCAGCCGCAGTTCGACGCTGTAGGTCGCACGGCCGTGCAGACGGCCTTCGACCTCCTTGAGCCGGATGGGTGGAAGCCAGGCTGCGGGCAGCAGGACGATCTCGCGCGGGGTGCGGTCGTCGGTATCGGTGTGGATCGTGTAGCCATACACGCCTGCGAGCTCCCGGATCGCACGGGTGAGATAGGTGCGGTTCATGTTGAAAAAGTTTTGATAAAATGTTTATAGATATTGAAAAGTCTGGATAATTTCCTGACAACAGAATTGTTGCGATTGTTGAAAAGGTCGGAAATATCCTGAGGCCGTCTGTTGAAAAGCGGATTTGTCGGGACAAATATAAACAATCCGAATACCCCTTGTCAAGAGATTCGACCCGGAATAATTTCGATCTGCGGCAAATAAAGTCGGTGGATAATTTGTTCGGACTGGGGTTCAATCTGTTGCGGTGACGGTCGCAGCGGTCTAATTTGGCCTTGAAAATTGGATATTTGAAATATAATAGCTACTTTTGCTCCGTAATATCTTCGTGAAGCCGGAGTCTTCCGGCCGAAAAGTGGAAAATATCCGTATCTTCCACGGCGGCGAAGAGCGAAGTTCAACGAAAAATTCAACGATATGGATGATGGTGTCGGTTCCAAGCATAGCGGCAGTGTCGTATCTCAATACGATACCATTCATCTACGGTATCCGTCACGAAGGTAACTTTCGTGCCGATCTGTTGTTGTCCCCTCCTTCCGAGTGTACGAAAAACTACGTCGAAGGGCGTGCCGATCTGGCGCTGCTTCCGGCTGCCGCCGTTCCCTCGCTCAAATCGACGGATGTGATTACCGAGTATTGCATCGGAGCCGTCGGCCCCGTGCGAACCGTCGTGCTGTTGAGCGACGGCCCGGTTTCCGAGGTTCGGCGCGTCTTTCTCGATCCCCACTCCCAGACCTCCGTGCAACTGGTCGGTTATCTGGCCGCCCATCGTTGGAAAATCGCTCCCGAATGGTACTCTCTGGATGACTACGAACAGCTTCGTCATGCGCAGGAGGGGGACGCTTTCCTGTTGATCGGGGACAAGGTGTTCGATCACGAGGAGAAGTTCCGCTATAAATACGATTTGGCTGCCGAATGGCAGGCTGCGACCAAACTGCCCTTTGCCTTTGCCGTCTGGGTGGCTCGCAAGGGAACGCCCTACGAAGTCATCGAATCGTTGCAGCATGCCCTCACGTTCGGTTTGGAACATACCTACGAAGCGATCCTCGAAGCGGGATTCGATAAAAAGCCGTACGATGCCTATGAATATTTGACGCGTAATATCGACTATATCTTCGATAATCAGAAGCGCCGGGCCCTTCAGAAGTTCTGGGATTCGGGACTCAAGGTGTCGCCCCGTGTAAATCCCGGCTGAAGGGAGTAGGCAGGGCTCATGCCGCCGGGCGGCCCCCTGTCTTGACCAGTTCACGCAGAAAGCAACCCGGGGAACCGGATTAATACAGGGTGCTTTATGATTACGATTTACCTCAAGCAATACAACAAGATCATCCGAAACGCCGATACCGGGCTCTTCGAGGAGTTGGGTTACGACGATATCTTGTGGATCGATATGCTGCAACCCACGATCAAGGAGCAGAAAGCGGTCGAGAATTTCATGGAGATCAACCTCCAGACCAAGCAGCAGGTCGAAGAGATCGAATCGACCTCGAAATATTCCGAAACCGAGAATGCGATCATTTCGAACGCCAACTTCTTCGTGCCGACGGGCGAGAGTTTCGTCATCGAACCCGTGTCGTTCATCATTTCGAACGAAGGTGTGCTGGTTTCGGTGCGCCAGGCCGAGTCGCGGACGTTTCAGGAGACGGAGAAGCGGCTCCAGATCAACTACCGCAACTATCCAACGGGCTATCATATTTTTATCACGTTGCTCGAAGTGCGGATCGACTACGATGCCGACATGGTCGAGCTGATCGCCCGTCAGGTGTCGTCGTTGAGCCGCAATATCAATGGCGAGGATTCGATCGACAAGGAGGTGCTTCGTCGCATCAATACCTTGCAGGAGAGTACGATGTTGCTGCGGGAGAACATCTTCGACCGCCAGCGCGTGCTGTCGGGCATTCTGCGCAGCGAACGGTTCCCGAACGATATCTACCCGCGTTTGCAGCTGATGATCAAGGACGTGAATTCGCTCATCAACCATGCCGATTTCAGTTTCCAGCGTCTGGACTATATCCAGGATGCGGCACTGGGTCTTATCAATATCGAGCAGAACGAGATCGTGAAGATCTTCTCGGTGGCAGCCGTGATCTTTATGCCCGCCACGCTGATTGCAAGTATTTACGGTATGAACTTTTCGATCCCGGAATTGACCTGGAAGTACGGCTACCTGTTTGCCATCGCATTGATGATTCTCTGCTCGGGTTTGACCATTTGGTTCTTCCGTTTCAAAAAGTGGTTATAAAGACAGTCCGCTTCGACTTCGGCTTCGTTTTCGTCGATCGGGGTGTTTTTTCAGAAAGTCGTTCCCGAAACCGGGGAGAAATAAAGTACGGATATGACAAGACAAATAGCCGATCCACTGCGGATCGGCTATTTTGCAATTACCCGAATTTGTGCTGCCGGCTATTGCAACGCAGGATCGACCTCCGGCGTGCAGGTTATCGAGGCGGTCTTGACCGTGCCGTCCGAAGTGATGAACTCCACTGTAAAAGTGTGCTCTTCGCCCGGATTGTCGGGAACCGACGTAAAATAAAGTATAAACGAGTAAATCGACAAGGAGGAAGGAGTGTATTCGATCACCCGCAGATCGTCGGATTGCAAGGCCGACAACGGTTTGTTGTATAGAAATAGAATTTCTTTCCCAAGATCGGAATAAGAATGATAATCGTTCTCTATGTATTCGGCATAGCTTACATACCGAACTCCCATTTTATCGTTCAACGGCGATCCTGCCGGGTATTCGGCGCTCCAATCTTTGTCGCTGGTAACTTTTATGCCGGTGAAATTGTCTGCGAATGCGGTCAAATCCGACCATGGAAGCGACTTCAGATTGTTGTATTCCGTATCGTGATTGCGCTCTGCGATTCGAAGAAAATCGTCGGTATGCTGCGCCCCCTCCTGTTCCGGTGTCTGATAGTACACCGGATCCTCCAGAAGTACCTGAAATCCGGACATGGAATAGAGCGTCGATGGTTTTTCAGCCGGCATGCCGTATAAAACATAGCTCCCGTCCACATAATTTTGAACGAGATATTTCGAATAGCCGGATCCATTTCCAATCCACTCCTCCGGTTCGTTGCAACCAACCAGACTACTCAAAAAAATATAAATCAATAACTTTTTCATTTGCTCAAATTATAAGTGACGGCCGAAAAATCATGATCGTAATCTCTGTCTTCTATTGACTGCGGGCTGACAGGTCCCCTGTCCGTATAGAACGCATTGAATGTATAGTATCCGTCTTTTTGTCCTCCCCAGCCGAAATTGGCATGCACAAATTCTTTCGACTCTGTGTGGTATTGAGTAGGCAAAAAAGCATATCTGGTTATCACGCGTCTTTCACGGAGCAACCAACCGTCCAATACCCATGCGTGACTATTAGTACTGCTCTTCCCGGAATAATAAAATGGAAGTTTTTTCACGAAAATCATATCCCGAACTTTGTCGGTAGTTATAGGCGATAAAGCTATATTTGAATAGCCTAATCCTATGTCACCCAAATATTGGAGTAACTTCACTACGTTTTTCGTTGGGGCGGGAGAACCTCCGTCGTCACTGTGGTATTTCACACCAACTGCCTCTCCCATTTTATTGATGAAATAGGCTACAGCCCATGTTTGGGCATTCATGGATTCCCCACTTACAACAGGTTTCACTAACTGGGGATGTGTTACCGCTTCTTCGATATTAAGCCACATGGCTTCATTCAAAAGCTGATCTCCTATTTGATAAAATTTTTTATTATAATTTAAAGCGTTGAAAACTAAAATTTGTGCAACTGCTACCGGGACACATCCGGCAAAACAGTTTTTGCCATTTTCAATTGGGCATAAATAATTATATGGTTTGGTTTGGTTCCATCGGGTTTTGAGGAGAATGCCTGATTGTTCTTTGGTTTCCCAAGGTTCATAGTCAATACCGACAGGTTGTTGTCCTTCCGGCCACCAATGTTCTATATCGGTAATAGGGCCTCCGACGATGCCGTTTCCGCCACCGCCGGTATCGACACCTCCGACCGCGGCCTGTGCAACCATTTGCAGGGGGAATACCAACTCACCGTCCGCTTCGGCCTGCTCGGGAGTAACCGTTACGGCATACCGGAAATCTTCGGTCGTGAGGCTTCCTTCATCGACGACCGCATAGACCGGCTCCAACCGGTCGTCGGCCCCCAGAATGGCATAGCCCGCCTCGTTCTCGAAATTGACGATGTAGAGCAGCTCTTCCACATCGGCCGTGGCTTCGCTGCGGGTGCCGCCGGGATTCAACGCTTCGGGAGAAACCGTCGTCACGTTCTTCACACGCCGTATGCCGCCGCTGCGGGTGACAGCGCCGTCTTCCGCCGGAGCGTCGATCGCCTCGAGAAGGCCTTGCAAATCCTCAAGGGCTTGTTCGACGGGGACGACGTGCGAAATTTTCTGTTCGGGGACGGACGGAGGTTGGGGTGCTTCCTCTGTGGTCGGGTCACTGGTACAGCCGACGAGCAACCCTAAAGTCGCCAGTAGCGACAAATACTTCATGTTTTTCATATCAAATTAGGGTTAAAGTGAAGAAAATGACAAATCCAGAGATGTTTTTATTAAATTATACAAAAATCGTGCAATTATTTTTGAATATTCAAACTTTTGCAATGTAAAATCGAGCGAAAAATCTTTTGTCGGTTTGGATATATACGACAAAACCGACCGGGCAAGGGCGTCCCGCCTTCCGTCGCATTTTCGCGCCGACTTTTCACCATCCTTCCCTCCCGCCGCACTGACCGGCCTCCGGTCCGTTGCGCAGATCGAAAGCTCCGTAGTAATAATACCCGTTGGCTGTCCCTCCCCATCCGAAATTGCAATGGATCAAACGTTTGTCCAGAGCGTCTTTCTTGCGAAACAGGACTGGAGCGGCAAGAATTTTAGCCCGTATTGAAGTTCGACCTTATATTATGCAGTTCCTGTCGGCTATTTATTGCAACACAGGATCGACCTCCGGCGTGCAGGTTATCGAGGCAGTCTTGACATCGCCCTCGACGGTCGTCCAGCGGAGCGTCAGCGTGTGCTCTTTTTCGAGCGTCGGGGCGCTGGTGAAAACGATCACGGGATATAATGTATCTGTGGAAAAATCGTTGACTTCACAACAGTAAATCATTTCCATATCCGCAGGTGTCAGGTCCGACATTAACTTTTTAATAACAGACAAATACTTCCTTTTGGCCAGAAACGTATCGTCGTTTTTTCCGGGATATCCTTCGTGAATAAAATTGGCATAGGAATAAAGTCGCACAAGTAGAATATCATCCAGCAGACTACCGGCAGGATGTTCCTCGTCCCAATCGGCATTACTCACAACATGCAGCTCTCGGAAATTATTAGCAAAAGCAGGGGTGCGAAGACAAAGATGGTCCGGAACCCATTGATTGAATGACGTATCATCGTTGCGTGTTGCTAATCGCAGAAACTCTTCCGGATCGGAGAACGAATCACACATGTTATTGTGTGAGTAATTCGGAGTTATGACAAATCCTGTTTGTAAATTTTGTGGCGGAATGGTAGGTTGCGTCCCAAAATACCCGGTTTGGAGCATCGGTAATTCCAATTCTCCACTATGATAGATTTCGATAAAACATTGTCGAAATGAGGGTGGGGAGAATGATCTATCCGGTTCGTTACATCCGCAGCACAACGGGATTATCAATAACAGGCAGATTATTTTACCAATATTCATAATACCAACGTATAAGTAAATATACTTAAGTCTTTGTAATATCTAGGAGCTGGAGTACCGGCGTCCGAATCTTCCGGCATAACGGGACCTTTGCTCAAATCGAATATTCCATCGTAATAATATCCGTCTGCAACTCCTTCCCACCCGAAATTGCAATGGACAAGAGTTTGTCCGAAAGGTCCTCTTTGAGAAACAGTACCATTACGGTAATATGTTTTTATGTATCTTGTACGATAGAGCCATCCATCCAAATTCCAAAAATGTGCCTTTTTTTCGCCATTCTCTATATGAACTCCCCTCATAATGGTTGCTTTTTGTTGGTCATGCAACATATTTCGCACACAACTGTTCTTATATGTTTCGTAAGTGACATTTTTGGAGGGCATACGGATTAAAAAACCTTGTAGATTATAAGCATATGCCATGCTCTCTTCCAAGCCATATTCAGTATCAATATCTATTCCCACTGCAGCGATTAGCGTAGCCACTGCGTAACCTTCAGGACTTGGTATTCCATTTACTCCAGGAGATACAAGTTTCGGACTTAATATGGTTCGTCTTATTAAAGACCAATCAATCGTTGTTTTTCCTATTGATTTCGGAGCGTATCCATAATTCCAATAATTCGATACCATTACTTGTGCGGCAGCAATGGCTCCGCAACCAGCAACAGGAGATTGTCCATGGACTAAAGGACAACAAACATTATACGGTGCCCCCTGCCCCCATTTTACTGGAATCAGCGGTCCGATCCTTTCTTGAACAACGAACGGAGTGTATTCCTCTCTTAAAACATTGCCTCCTAAATCCCCCGTGTGACGCCCGTCGTCGCTCATAGGTGCGACTCCTCCTCCATCTGCATCTGTATCGGCGTTTTCGATTCCGATGATCGCCGCCTGTGCGACCAGCTGCAGGGGGAATACCAACTCACCGTCCGCTTCGGCCTGTTCGGGAGTGACCGTTACGGCATACCGGAAATCTTCGGTCGTGAGGCTTCCTTCATCGACGACCG
>ERZ1027064.5-NODE-5-length-121744-cov-24.630550_pt1 | contig 121744 bp, 108 predicted proteins | sample MGYA00519422_ERZ1027064 | MGnify/ENA primary metagenome ERZ1027064 (study PRJEB26926, sample SAMN06164492) | human gut metagenome | biome: ENVO:00009003; feature: ENVO:2100002; material: ENVO:00002003 | host: Homo sapiens | place: USA | collected 2012 ... | reverse complement strand
AGCGTCAGATGTGTATAAGAGACAGATATAGCACTGGACCCGTTGTTTATTTTTGGTATGTTTGGTCTGCCAAAGCTTGGAATTGCCGGGGCGGCCATCGCAACTGTTGTGGGACAGATTGTAGCGGCTCTTATTGTAATGAAAAAAGGGTTTCGCAAGTCTCCACCGCTTTCGGTGTATCCGCGGGATTTTATTTTGGGAGAAATAATAGTGGATATAAACGATGGTGTACGGGAAAATCATAGTAAAGCAGGGCATGATTATCAAATTATAAAACAGCCGAAAACCTATGAACAGCAAGTGGAACTTATCAAAGAAAAAGGCTTTATAGTGAATAATGATACGGAATGTATCAGTTTTTTAAAGCAGGCAAACTATTATCGTTTATCTGCTTATTCAAAGTGATTTTTTGGTCAATTTTTAATAATATATTTGCGATTTTATCCTGATTTTTCTTTATTGGTAAAGGTATTACTATTTCTTCAAATGTACTTTTACTTAATATTGGCGTTCTAGTAACTGAAGCAATAGAAAATAAATATTTCTTCTTACCACACAACCAATAATATATATAATACGGGTTATATTTGGCATCAATTTGTGTTATGGCATTTATCTGTTGATTAGTTGCACATTTTTCAAAACACATTGCAACATTTCCCATATCCCAACCTATACAGCCAACCAAAATACTTATGCCTTCTATCGAATTTGTCTTTATGCTTTCCAGTCCTTTTTCAGTTATGGTCTTTTCAGACTTTGTAACACGGTATCCTCCGTGTAATTCGACCGGAGAAATAAACATGTACTGACCACCATAGTATTCTTCATGTGATGTTGCAGGTGTTTTCCCTGTTATAACTTTACCTATTCTTTTTATTGGAACATGTTCATAATTCACTATATCCATAAATCCTCCCCAATTATCCTATATACTTTCTATGAGCCAATTTAACATTGCTTTGTTTGACCATTGCATACTGCAAAGTCGTATCTATTTTTCTATGCCCCAAAAGCTGCTGCAACTGTTCAATGGGCATTCCTTTATCTATTGCCATAGTTGCAAGAGTACGTCTAAATTTATGTGGATGTACCTTACTAAGACCTAATTGTTTTCCAAAATTTCGCAATCGCACTTCAATACCCCCTATTTTTAATCGCTCATAAGGAGCTTTTAACGATACAAATAGTGCCGGATTATTATCCATTCTGCTCTGCAAATAATTCTGCAAATGTATTTTTGTTCTGGCGTCAAAATAAACAACTCGCTCCTTATCGCCTTTTCCAAAAACAACACATTCACGCTCATTGAAATCTATATCTTCTCGATTTAACAGAACCATTTCTCCAACTCGCATACCCGTTGAAGCAAGCATATCAATCATTGCCAAGTCCCTGAGTTCCGTGCAATTATCTCTCATCAATTCAAGTGCTTCATCTGAATAAGTTTCCTTAATATTCGTTCCAGTTTTAACCTTATGTATTCTTCTGACCGGACTTTTCAAAATATAGTCCTCGTCCTCAAGCCAAGAAAAAAAGCTGGAAAGTATTCGTCTTATATTATCAATCGTAACTTTACTTGAATTTTTATTTGACTGATATTCAGTAAGGTAACAGCGTATATCATCGGTTACAATATATTTAATACCTTTACCTATACTATCAATCATTGCCTGTATAGTTGCTTTGTAATATTTCAAAGTTTTCTCGGAACAGCCCTCAATTCTCTTTGCCGATAGAAACAGTGCAACCAAGTTCTGCTCCGATAATCCTTTATCACTTTCTGTTTTTGCAACTTCATAATCAAAAAGCGTATGTTGCAGTACCTCCTGCAATCGCTGTGTTTGTGCATTGTTCAAATAAGGTAGCATACCCTGAACAATATCCATAATTAAATTCTGTTTCATAGTCAATTCTCCTTTTATTTAATTTAGAGAACAACTATGGAGCGGTAGTCCCCTGTTTTAACTCCTGCCACTCACAAGAGTTATGGGATATATGTTAAACGATAATTTAGAGCAGCAACTTATGCTTTTATATGATTATTGGTTTATCCAATTTGATTTTCCTGATAACGACGGCAATCCTTATCAGACTTCCGGTGGAAAAATGGTTTGGAACGATACTTTGAAGCGTAATATTCCTGAAAATTGGAAAGTTCAGTCTGTAATTTCAAATTGTTTATCTTCCATAATAAAACCCGGAGTCGAAATCTTTAATACAAAAACATACCTAGCAACAGCCGATGTTAAAGGTACTTCTATTTCAACAGGAACTATTGTTGATTACGACGGTAGAGAAAGTCGTGCTAATATGCAACCAAGTATAAATTCTGTATGGTTTGCTAAAATGAAAAATAGTATTAAGCATCTTTACCTAAACAAAGAAATGCAACCTATTATTTCAAGTTCTATTCTTTCAACAGGATTTTGTGGATTACAATGCAACGAAATCAGTTTTGAATATATTGCTTCTTATGTTTCAAATGCATATTTTGAAATTCATAAAGATATGCTTGCTCACGGAGCGACTCAAGAAGCTGTAAACAATGATGATTTGGCAGGCGTTCACATTATTATTCCTGAAGCTATAGTTTTACGTGCTTATCACGAAGCTACTCAAGCTATATATGCACAAATAAGTAAAAATATTTGCGAAAATCAAGAACTTGTTAAACTTCGTGACTGGTTGCTGCCTATGTTAATGAACGGTCAGGCTACCATCAGTGATTGATGTGGTAAATTATCGTTTATCTTATTATTTGTTCGGATTTTCATTTCCATTTTATATAATAAATCGCCTATTCTTACCTGTTCTTCATAATCAGGCAAATATAAATACAAAAATGAAAACATATCCTCATTAAAACTTGCTCTCAAAGTCATTATCGTATTGCAATCTAATACTTTACGAAAATACTTACTTCTCAAAAAGAAAGCAATATACTTCGAGTACACTATTCCCGTTGTTTTCGGTCTTAGTCTTTTTACAAAGCCACTAAAAGTTGCTTTCGGATAGTCTATAACAGCAACACAACTCATTGCCAAAGCATCAACGGTTTCACTTGTTCTTGTAATAAACACATCATCTTTTTTTACAGAAAAAATTTCTTGCTCTTTAAGAGATGTATCCATCAAATCTGGTAATTCTTCAGGCAAAAAATAATTATTAAACACGGTGCTAAATGATATAAACGGGGAACCGTGTCCTGCTTGTTCTTTTGATGAAGATATACCTGAACTCATTTCATATAAATCACTAAATTTGTACTTTGTAAGTTTACTCATACTTTACCTTCTTTAACTGCTCCATAATTTCCGTTTTCAGTTTGTCGCCCTCTGCAAAATATTCCTGTAACTTCTCTGCATAGGCATTCATACGAGCATTAAACTCGTCCTGTGACAATTCAACATATTCGATTTTTACATCAAAATATTGTCCAGCCGCAAGCGAATACTTCTTTTCTTTGATTTCATCATAGGTAACAGCAACTGAAAAATCATCAACAGCTTCTTTATTAAGGAATGTATCAACAATTTTATCAATCTCAAAATCACGAAGTCTGCGTTTCTGATTATTACCGTCCTTATATTCTTCTCCCAGTTTTGAAGCATCTATCAGTACAACCTTGTCTGTTTTTCTTGAATTATCGAAAAATAATACTGATACATTCGTTCCGGTATTAGCAAATACATTTGACGGCATACTAATACAGCCATAAACAATATGTTCGTCTACAATATGTTGTAGTATTTTCTTTTCTACACCCGACTTTGCAGTTATAAATCCGGTAGGAACTACAATCGCACCTTTTCCAGTTGATTTCAACGAATTAAGAACGTGCTGAATGAACAATGTGTAAATTGCCATACTCTCTTTCTTCTTGGCAGGTACTTTCGGAACTCCCGCCCAAAAACGAACAGGCATCGCTGCTATACGTTCTCTTGTATCTGAGAAATCCATCTTAAAAGGTGGATTTGAAACTACATAATCAAAAGTTCTTAATTCCTGTCCATTATCACTCTTGTGATACGGAGCAATCAGTGTATCTCCCTGAATTGCGTGGTCAAGAGAAGATACCAGACTGTTCAGGATAAGATTAAGTTTCAACATTTTATTGCTTCGCTGTGAAATATCCTGAGCAAAAATCGTACACTTATCTTCGCCAATTTTATGAGCAAGAGCCATCAAAAGTGTTCCTGTTCCGGCTGATGGGTCATAACACTCAATGCTGTGTAAATCAGTTGCATTTCCAACAAGCAATCTTGCCATAATCGTTGCAATGGCGTGAGGTGTATAATACTCTGCATACTTACCACCGCCTGCGGTATTGTAGTCCTTTATCAGATATTCAAATATATCTGCGAAGAAATCATAGTGCTTCTCAAATGCTTCTTCAAAAGAGAAATTTACCAACTTGTCAACCAACGCACGGGCAAAAGGTGCTCTTGCTGTATCGTCCGTTACATACTGTGTCAGCTTTTCAAAAAGCGGTATTTTAGTATTCTGAGCAGTCTGAGTTGAAAATATATCAATATTCTTATCTGCTATATCTGTCATAGTGCTGTCAAAGATTAAATCAAAATCGCCTTTTGCCTGCTGATTCCATAAGTTGGCAATAAGATGTTCCGGGTTAAGTAATGGAATATCTGACGGTAAACTATCAAAAATATCCAATCGGTCATCTTCTGACATTTCTGCATAAGCAAGTTCCCATTTTTCGGCATTTTTAAGAACAGGACTGACTTTTTTTACTTCATATCCGAATTTATCATTAAGGAACTTATAAAGGAAAACCTGAGTGATAATTTTATATTCGTTACCATCGTTTCCCATACCATAGGTCTGACAAGTTGCTTTTAAGGCATCTATCAACTCTATGGTTTTTTCTTTTATCGTCTTTGTTTCTTCCATTGTGTTCTCCTTTATGCCACTGAATAAGTCTGGTTATACTGGTCAAGATACTGTTTTGTAATCCTGCTCTGTATAAATACTCTATCCTCACGAGCACTCGCTATTCCTAACTTATCAATGCCTGCTTTTATTTGTGTCATAACCGTTCTCTCAAAATATGCGTCTTTCTTCAATATATCATTTCTGTCATACACTTTCTGGTCAATATCAGACTTAATAGAAAGCAAAACATTCATAATAGACATATCATACTCTGAAACAATCGGCTGTTTATTTGCTGCTTTTCGAGCAAGATTTTCTTCCCTGATTCTTTTATGAACCCTTGCGAATTTTGCATCGCCATTATATTTTCTCAGCAGAACCGTATTTTTCTTCTGTAATTCATCAAGCTTCTTCAGAATATCTTCCAATTCCTTTCCTTGCTCCTCAATCTCAGATACACTCTTAGGTTCAAAACCATGTTGCTTGAAGCGAAGCAAAAATGCTTCCTGCAAAGTAATAAACTCAGGGTCATCAGGGTCGATATTCTGTGTAAAAGCACGAACAGTCTTTTTATACTTTTCTGTCACTGCGTCTTTACCACCGACAATTTTTAATTCTTCTTCACTGATTTTGCTGAAATTAAATGTAATATCCTCCATTGCTTCATTGACAAGCAATTTCGTGGTATCATCACTTGCAAAAAGTTCCTTCTGATTTATGTTATCAATATGATGTTGCACCTCTGAAATCAATGATGGCAATTTTGTTAATTCCATTTTTGCAAATGTTTCCTTTAACTCATCATCGCCAAAGGTTCTTACCAAATTACAACAATCACGAGCAGCAATAAGAATTTTTTTAAGTTTAAGCAATTCCTGCTTATCCTCAATCGTGGATATTTCAGAACTAAATTCTTCTGCATTATCTGTGGTGTAGTTAAAAAGAACCTGCTGCACTTCCTGCATTTGTTTAATGAGTTCTGCCGGGTCTTCAATAACCTGTTTGAATGTATCTGTTTCATTTCCAGCACCAACTTCATTCGGGTCATTAAAACGGTTCAGCTCTTTGAGGTATGCTTCATTTGTTTCCTCAAAATTCCTTTTTATATTTGCAAAATCAATGACATAACCATAATGGTTTTCTTTATATGGTCTGTTGACTCTTGTAATTGCCTGCAACAAATTATGGTCTTTCAATTTTCGACCAAAATACAGGCGTTTCAATCTTGGTGCATCAAATCCGGTAAGAAGCATATTGAAAACGATAAGAATATCAACTGTCATATTATTTTTGAAGTCATCAATAATCTTATCTCTTGTATCTTTGTCATCACTATCGTGAAGTATAAGTCCAGCTCGCAAATGACTTTTCATAGAAACGTCTTTATTAAGTTCCGTTTGAATTTCATCAAAATATGCAAACAGCTTCCTTGCCTGCTCACTTGTTTCACAAATGACCATGCCGCCGAGCGTATTATCTCCCTGAATTTGTCTAAATCTCTTTAGGTCAGAAATAATATATCTAAGCAACTCTTTGACATAGTTATCGTGTTCAACAATCTGACTTTTCTTTACATCTTTCTTTTCTACCAAGGTTTCAAGTTTTTCATAAATTTCAGAAAGTCGCTCCTTATACTGCGTTTCTATATCCTCACGGATAATTTTCAGCGTATATCCATCTAAAATTGATTTGTCATAATAGTATGTATGAATATAATTACCAAAAACTCTCCAAGATTCTCTTTCTTCTTTCAAAAGCGGTGTTCCTGTCAACGCAATCTTAATCGCATTTTTATCCGCATCAAGAAGATTAGCCAAGAATGAGCCTTCTGGTTTATATCCTCTATGTGCTTCATCAATAATAAATACTCTCTGCAAATTCGTTGCATACGCAGGAAGGTCAACTTTTGACCTATCTTCAGCAAAACGCTGTATATTTACAACTGTAATTTCTGGTTTTCCCGTATTTCCCTCTTGTGCCTGATTGTTACGGAACTGTTCCATAAGTTCAGCACGGGAACTTGCTGTTTTTACAACCAATCCACGAGCTTCAAATTCTTCTGAAGCCTGTTTCAGCAAATCAAGACGGTCAACAATGAAATAAAACTTTGCAACCTTATTTTGCTTGCTAAAATAGTCAGAAAGAACATAAGTCAGGTAATAAGAAAGGGCTGTTTTTCCACTACCTTGAGTATGCCATATAACACCTGAATTAACACCTTCATCAATCTTACTTCTTACTGTTAATGCAGCAAACATCTGTTGATAACGCATTATATGTTTCTGCTCAATAAACTCTATCTTGCCATTTATTTCTTTATGAAAACGAACATAGGCAATTCCATATTTTAATATAAATAACAATCTTTCAGGACTGCACATAGATGTCAGTACTCGATTGGTCGGTGTATAGGTATCTAAATTTGTTTGATATTCCGGAGAAGTATGAATAACCTGACAATTAAAGTCAGTCAATATCTTCTTTTCAACAATCGGGTCAATATCCTTATATGGGAAATCTGCATTATAAGGTGCAATATCCAAATTTGTAGGATTTTCTTCTCTGAAACAGTTGAACGGTGCAGACTGTTTTGCCGTCGTACAATAGAATGCCCCCTGAACCGGAACAATACCACCCATAGTGTCATATTCCATATTATTAGAGAAAATCATCAACTGTGTAATATTCAAAAATCTCCTAAATTTTTTATTAGGAAATCTCTTTTGGTTCATTCTCTTGCTTTCTGCAACCATACCGCCGTGATTATTCGGCTTTTTTACTTCAACAAATACAAGTGGAAGTCCATTTACAAACAATGTAATATCAGGTCTAAATTCATCTTGGTCACGCTTACAAGTGAACTCGGCGGTAAAATGATATGTATTATTCTTTGGATTTTCAAAATCCACCAATCTAACAGGCGAAACAGACGATAAACGCTCGTAAAAACTGCGTCCTATATCATCATTATCTAATTCCTGCCTAATAGTTTTCAATGTCTGTTCCGCTTCTCCTGCGTAGGTAGGATTAAGCCGTGCGAACTGCTCCTTGAAAACGTTAATTAAGATATTGGTATCAGGATCATATACTGTGCCTGCCATATCTTCAGTTATTTTCCCGAAATAAGTATAACCAAGGCGTGTCAAATGAACCATTGCTGGCATTTGAACACGAGTAGCTTCGTTAAACATATTTTTCTTACCACTTGCCGCCATCTTCAGACCTCCTCATATCATTCGTCTAATATGACTTCACATACATCGCCAATATCACAATGAAATACTTTGCAAATTCTCATAAGCACATCAAGGGATACTGTTTCATTCTTATTTAATTTTGTTGCAACAGACGATGAAATCTCCGCAGCACGCATTAAATCTTGTCTTTTCATTTGATTATCAATCATAAGTTTTTGAAGTTTGTTGTAGCTTATTCTCATCTGTAACGCTCCTTCGTATTCTCCGTTCCTTTTTGTTACAGTTACTCATTTGACATTATACTATAAATAATCTATTTTTTCAAGATATAGGGGTTTATTCGCAACTATCAACCGGAAAGGTGTCACTTTTTACCAACACCTAATACGACATTTTTGAGGATAAGAAAACGTAAAGTGCGTTTCATCGTATCCAAATATCTTACTATTTACTGTAACCCTGCTCCGAAAAATCCACTTTCTGTGTCCACATTATAGATTGCATAGCAGTCAAGTGCCTCCGGTATAGGCACACTGTAATAATGGAAACCTAACCAACGCTGCATCCCTTCCGGCATATCTGCTGTCGGTGCTCCCGGCAGATAAACGGTAAATGTAGTGCCACCGGCAATTCCGTAAAGCTCTGTAAATGTAGTTATATGACCATTATCATTTGAAACTTCTTTTCCAATCTCATCATCATATGTAAAAGTATCCAACTCCATCGTATAGGTATATTTATCCACCTGTTCAATATTCTTAAATGTCCCGGAACCACTGGAAACTGAACTGCTTTCATAATTACTGTCATGGAAAGATGCCGTGAATGTTCCATCCGGCTTAATATTAATACCAGAAGCCCATGCTCCTACTCCGCTTGACATAGTAAAGCTCTCAGGCAGATCTTCAGGCAATGTCATTGCTACCTCTCCTGCATTTCCGGCAGAGACTTCTTTCTTATCGGCAGATTTCTCCTGCTTTTTGTCAGATGCCGTTTTGTCCGTTTTTTTCTGTGTGATCTTTCCCAGATATTCCATAGCTTCATCATAGGTCATGGCGGTATCATCCAGCGTACCAAGAACCTCCTTGGCTTTATCCTTGCCCTGGCCATTATACATTAACAAGGTATCAAAATTCTTCTGTAATTTCTTTACCTGCGTATCATACTTATCCTCTGATATCTCAGATCCATTCTTGGTACATGAAACAACCGTTGCCGAATAATCCTCATTTGGTCCTTCTTTTCTTGCCCAGGTTGTTGCTTTCTGAAGCATACCGGAATCATCTAATGCAAATTTGATATACTGATCCGTATATCCCTCATCTCCGATTCCACTATATGCATATAAGGTTCCCTTCTTAGTCGTAAACAGATAATAACTGGTTCCGGAAGCGGCATTTATATCCCAGCCACCATATTCTTCCATATCCGTTCCAAAGATTCTCTTTGCTTTTGTTCCGTCAAAGCTATAAATATCCATCTGTGCAATTGAAGCTTCGTTCTGTTCTGATCTTACCAGGATCATCTCCGGCACACCATCACCTGTAACATCGGCAAATACGATCGGCGTCTGTTCTTCTTTTGCAGCCTTTGTGGAATAATCATATTCATACTGCCAGTAATAATTGTCGATCTGTGTCTTATAGGATTCAAGTACCTCTTTGTATGCTGCTTTATAAAGACTTTCATCAATGGCTGCCTCTGTCGTTACCTCTGTTGGTTCTTCCGTTGTAACTTCAGTGATTTCCTCTGCCTTTGTTGTCACCTCTGTTGTAACAGTATCATCACTTGCTTCCGAAGCGGCTTCTGTTGTTGCATTCTGATCTTTCTTCTTATCCTGTGAGTGCTTATATGCAAATCCTGCTCCAACCGCACCTCCTACCAGGGCAATGGAAGCGGCTGCGATCACGATCTTGCCTGTTACCGTTTTTATAAATGCCTGCTTTCCAACTGTAGCTGCGATAGCCTTTCCGCCTTCTACTGCACCAGCAGTCGATCCTGCAGCTCCTGCCTGAGTGACTCCTCCTGCTGCCTGTCCTGCGGCTCCTGCCTGAGTGACTCCTCCTGCTGCCTGTCCTGTGGCTCCTGCCTGTGCAGCTCCTCCTGCTACCTGTGCAGCCCCACCTGTAACATTGCCTGCCATCTGCATAGCACCACCATGAATGATGCCGGCTGCAACATTTCCACCAATGCCTGCCATCTGCTCAAATACATGCGTAACGATCATATTTCCACGTTCTGCCATAAGCAGATATACAAGAAGACACATCGGTGTGTAGCTGTAAAGCTTGTAGCCCTTCTTCTGAAGCTCCTCTGCCTTTGCCTTGATATTCTTACGTCCATAATTCAGTCTGGACTTTACGGTGTTCTCGGAACAGTTCAGTACTGTGGCAATATCCTTGATACTGTAACCCTCCAGATGGAACATAAGCACACAGATTCTCTGTTCATCCGACAGGGAATCGATCAGCTCCCGCACCATATCCTGTGTCTCCTGCATGGTACATGCCATCTCCGGCTGTGTGCTCATGTTTTCATCTTCCAGATTATACTCAAAGACATCCCCTTCATCATTTTCATTCTGCAGATCAGAAAACAAGACTGCCTTTTTCTTCTGAAGTGCATTGATCGCAGTATTTGCCACGATGGTACTCATCCATCCCGGAAATGCATTTGCATCCTGCAAACTATCTAATCTGGCAAATGCCTTTATATAGGCATCCTGAAGGACATCCATTGCATCCTGCTCATTCTTCATATACTTCATTGCAATGTAGAGTTTATTCCGATATGTATTCTCATATAAGAATGTAAATCCTTCTTCACGCCCTGCCTTTGCCTGTTCCACTGCCTGTGTATAATCCACACAGCTTCCGCAAAACGGACAGTTGTATTCATTCCCCTGTAAATCATTTCCACATGTTCTGCACTTCATGTTATCCTGCTCCTCCTGCTTTTTATCTTATTTCTGTAATTTATATATTATCTTTATACCTTTATTTATCTGGACTGCCTGTTATGCTCGATCCGGTCAAATAATTCTTTCTTGCGTTCCGGATCGTCCGGCAGCTCCTTTCGTTCTTTTCTTAACAATGCAACAAACGCGCGCACTGCCTTCCACACATCCATATATCTCACCTCCTGTTTATTGGACAGATCAGGTGGGTAAAAAGTTTTAAGTTTTTGGATATTTTTTGCTTTATTATAGCATACCACAAAATCAGGATAACATTATATTCTATTTCTTTATCTTTACAGTCTTATATTTGCTCCATGCAGAGTAACATTTCTTCTCGCGGGAACCTGCCTTTACATAAGAACGGACACGGACATAATAAGTCTTGCCCTTTTTCAGATCCCAGAATGTACAGTTATTGTAATTCTTAAATGGCGCATCATATACTTTCTTATTCTTTTTGAATTTCTTATCCGTTGCGATCTGGATCTGATATCCGGTCGCCTTGCTCTTGCACTTCCATGTTACCTTTAACTTTCCGGATGAAAGATTCTTTACCTTGCTTACAGTGGTCTTCGGAACATCTGTAAATGTCGTCTTAAATGTATACATTCCGGCATAATTTGGATCAACACTATATGGCCAGCCTTTGGTCATCGTGATGTAGTAGGTTCCCTTTGGCAGGAAAAATGTGTATTTTCTGGTTCCCGGTGTAACACCCGTCTGAATATAGTGAATGTCACCATTCGTATTCTCGATCACAACATTCATTTCCTTGATCTTGCTGTTGATCTGAATGTTCATGTACTGGTTCTTTGTCATCTTCATCTTATAGATATCTGTTGTCTCGTTAAATGCAAACTGTCCTTTATAGGTCGTACCTGCCTTATAGGTAAATGCCATCGTTTTCTCATCGTTCTGTGACAGCCATGCCTCGGAACGTGTCTCGCCGGATGCCTTGTATGATGCGGTAAATGTAAACTTGCAGCCGGTATAAAAACCTGCACACAGTGATAATTTATAATCACCTGCTAATAATTCTGCCTTATAGCTGCCATTTCCTTCACTGACTGATGCTGTATAGATCTCATTATCATACATATCGCTGACTTTTATATAATTAAGCCCGGTGTGGATCTTTCCAATTTCCTCCGTCGCAATCGCAAGAGAAAATGTACCGGATTTCTTCATCGTAAATGTATACTCATATGTATTCTGTGCATCCTCCAGCTCGCCACTGTAACTCTGTCCCCATACGATCTGCTGTGGACTGTTTAACACCTCTGCGGATACCTTTCGTGCAGGACTTACTGCACACATCATCACCATTAAAATTACTGCTAACATGATCTGTTTCATTTTTCTACTCATAATAATCTGTCCTCTCTTTCTACATTCTTTTTACTCAACTACTTCAACATCCATCATCTGCTCTTTGTATGCCTTACGGATCGGGATGATCGGCAATCCGATAAAGACCATGATCGAGATGAAGAAGGATACCATACCTGTAACGATGTCATATGGAAATGGTACGATGAGCCAGCCCCATTTTGCTATCTTGCCTGCCATTCTCACCGCAGTTCCAAACCCTCCGAAGAAGTAGGAAACAATGCCTGCCATAACTCCATACCCCATCATAGACATCGGGATCCTGCCACCAAAAATACCGGAAAGGACAAATCCTAAAACGGTTAAACAGGTTGCTCCCAATGCGATGTACTGTGCGATTTCGATTCTTTTCATTTTCTTCATTTTTTATTCTCCTTTTCTTTATCTGAGGAGCATTTTTTATCCGGAAATTCATCCATAAAAAATGCAACCTCTGTATCGTTTCACCTATATGACACAGAGGTTGCAAAAAAGTTTTATATTTTTTGAAATTTTTTAAAAATTTTTTCAGACACCATTTTTTAAGTATAATCGGAGAGTTTTTGGAAATACAATCGGAGAGATTCGGTATTTTCAGTCGGAGAGTTTTTTTATAGAATGAACTTTCTCTTATAAAATAAAATGCCTTTGACTGATCCTCATAAACAGCCAAAGGCACGCTAATAATTTTTTATTATTTGCTCTCTTTAAAATATTTCAATGCACCTGCATAGGACATTTCACATCCGTCACTTACTCCTCCTAAATTTCGATCTGCCGTTATATTTCCTGACGAATCTCTGTTAATATCTGCCAACTGATCATATATGCCATAAGGAGCTGTCGCCGCCATGTTCTTCAGAACCTCACTATCCACTTCTTGATATATTTCGTCGCGTTTTGTCTGATATTCCTCCCAGGCCACAGATATACCGTCCCGTTCTGCAAGCAGTGCTGTTTCTTCATCCCCCACTTGTTCTGCATGACAGGTCCAGACAATCGGCTGCAGATAATCTCCACTAGATGAAGCCACATCGAATTCTATCATCTTATCTATGACACCAATCTCTGTATTATCACTTTGTCCATCGCTGCAAAGTATATACATCCGGCATCCATTTTCTGAAACTTCTCTAGTGCAAACTAATACATATGGTGTTCCTTCTGATCCCCATTTGTCCCGATTCTCATCTGACCTTGTATCAAGTTCTCCACTATAGACCTGTATTGCTTCATTATCTATATATGTATATATATGAAGATCAGCTTTATTCGGATCTGATTCATCCTGTGCCGCAAAGATCAGTTCAGGAGTATCATCTCCCATAATATCAGCAACAGTAATCGCTCTGGATTCTCCTACCAACGTCGGTTCATTCTCCCTCACTTGTGAAGTCTGCCAGCTATAATTCTCAATTTCCTGTCTGTATTCTTTTATTATTTCTGTATACGCATCCTGCCAGGTATTCTTATTATGATTATAGATTGCTACTCCGGCTGCTCCACCTGCTACTGCCACTCCTGCTGCCGCCATTGTGATTTTTCCTGCTACTGTTTTCAAGAAGGTCTGTTTTGCCACTGTAGCTGCTGCCGTCTTGCCTCCTGCGGCTGCACCTGTTCCCGCTGCCGACCCTGCAGCTCCGGCGACTCCGGTACCCCCGGCTGTGGCTGCACTTCCGGCAACAGATAATGCGCCTGCGGCACCACCATGAATCAACCCGGCACCGACTACACTTCCAACACCTGCCAGCTTGTCGAAGGTTCCTGCTACCAGCATAGTTCCTCGTTCTGCCATGAGCAGATAGGTAAGAAGTGCCATAGGTGTGTAGCTGTACAGCTTGTAGCCCTTCTTCTGAAGCTCCTCTGCCTTTGCCTTGATATTCTTACGTCCATAATTCAATCTGGACTTTACTGTATTCTCTGAACATCCAAGAACTGTCGCAATATCTTTTATACTGTATCCTTCAATGTGAAACATCAGCACACACATTCTCTGTTCATCAGACAATGATCCGATCAGCTCCTGTACCATTTCCTGCGTTTCTTTCGTTGTACACGCCATCTCAGGCTGGGCTGTCATGTTCTCATCTGCGATCGAATATTCAAATGTCTCTCCATCCTGATCTTCTCTCTGCATATCCGAAAAATTCACTGTATGGCGATCTCTCAATGCATTCCTTGCGGTATTTGCAACGATGGTACTGAGCCATCCCGGAAATGAATTTGCATCCTGAAGACCGGAAAGCCGTTCAAATGCTTTCACATAGGAATCATGCAGAACATCCATCGCTTCATCCTCATTCTTCATATATTTCATCGCAATATACAGCTTATTCCGATATGTCATCTCATACAGATAGGAAAAGCCTTCTTCCCTTCCGGCTTTTGCCTGCTCCACCGCCTCTGTATAATCAACTGCCGCCCCACAGAACGGACAGTTATATTCATTTCCCTGCAGATCATTCCCACATGTTTTGCAAATCATTTGTAGCCTCCCACACGCCTGTTTTTTCATTTTTGTATACTTTTAATAGAAATATGTCAGATCCGTTTTTTCTGTTTAGCCTATTATAGCCTTTACTGCACTAACATCCAGATTTGTTATCTCAACAATCTGATCCAAAGAATAGCCTTTCTTATGCATATTTAGTACAATCTCTCCAGATTTCATTGTAACGTAGTTCACAGGAGATAGCAAGATGAAGAAAATAAAGGCAACAAAAAACTGACATACGGATCAGGTATCTTTTCTTCCGAAAATATGATGATCCATATGTCAGGTTTTGTACTTATTTATGTAGGGTTGTATTTATTATTATTTAATCCTAACGGGCTTAACCTTACTCCATGCAGAATAATAATATTCATCCGGAGTACTACCATAATTATCAATCTTCACATAAGAACGAACACGAACATAATATGTTCCTTTTTTCAAATCAACCATATACATTCCTGTATATTCATCCTGCTTTGTCTTTTTGCCCTTTTTAAACTTTTTGTCTCTTGCAATCTGGAACTGATAGCCATTTGCCAATGAATTTTTCTTACACCGTATATACATCGTCTTATACTTATTATCCGGTTTTGTTTTAGTAATAGTTGGCTTTGGTATTGCAGTTACAGAAGTTCTAAAGGAATACTTACCTGTATAATGATAGTCCGTTGCGTAATTTACACCACCTCTGAACTTGACATAATATGTACCCTTTGGTAAAAATACTCTGTATTTATGAAGTCCCGCTTCAATATCTGATATACTAACATTCCGACTGCCACTTGTGTTTACCAAATTAATGTTCAGTTCACGGAGCTTACTAGATACCGTCAGATTCAGATACTGACTTTTTGTTACTCTCATCTTATAAATATCTATATCATCATTCAACGCTAACTGTCCTTTTACAGATTTACCAATCTTATAAGAGGTTGCTGTTCCCATCTCATTATTCTTTGCCATTGCATGCTCGGACTTCGTTTCCTTAGATGGCTTAAATGATGGTGTAAATGTAAAATTACAACCATCCATACCACCTTCCATGCCTATTCTTAATGTATAATTACCTGCCAGCAAATCCAGCGATAAACTACAATCTCCCACATTATAAATCTTGTATACTTCTTTTCCTGTTTCGTCCAAAACTGTTATTTTACCCATACTGGTAAATGCATATCCAGCATCCGATACCTGAAATACAAAGGTGACATTTCCGGATTGTTTCAAAGAAAATGCATATTTATAACATTTACTGGTCTCTGTACTGCCACTATACGAACTGCCCCATTTCAGTTTTGGTCCCTCTGTTGTTCCTGCTGCAAATGCCTTCTGCACTGGCATCACTAACATTACGAATGCTGCTGCCAGCATTACAATTAACCCTTTCCATAAACTCTTGTTTTTCATCATTTTTCTTCTCCTTTTCATTTTTTTATTACAACAAATATTTACAGATGCAAGAGAAATATTATATTTTCCTGCCTTCTACTATATAAGACAGGGGCAAATGGAAAAAGGTTTTAAAGTTTTCAAATTTTTTTAAAAATTTTTTTCACCTTGACTCATACTGTCCAGATAAAACGAAAACGCCGTCTGTGATATTCCTACCACAAACGGCGCCCCCACTCTTGTTATTATATATTTTTTATTTTGTTACCTTGACCTTGGAAGATAAGCCTTTGCTCTTAAACAGCTTCTGATAAGAGGAAACCTTCTTCTTTGGTACTTTAATCGTAGTAACCTTTGTGATGCCCTTAAATGCATTTTTAGAAAGCTTCTTTGATGTAATCTTTGAAGACTTAATTGTAATTGTCTTCAGCTTCTTACATCCGCTAAATGCCTGATCTCCGATCTTCGTTGTCTTCGCCGGAAGCGTAATACCGGTAAGAACTTTGCAGCCCTTAAATGCATATGCTCCGATCTCCGTTACGTTCTGTCCCATAGTAACGGTTTTAAGTTTTATTGCTCCATTGAAAGCATTCTTGGAAATCTTACTAACATTGCTTCCGATTGTAACCTTTGTTACCTTCTTATTATTCTTGAAAGCACCCTCTGAGATCTGTGTTACTTTGTATTTCTTACCTCTGATCTTCACGGTTGCCGGAATGCTGACAGTCTTAGCCTTTTTATTTACAGGTGCTTTATATGCAACTGTTTTCTTGGATGTGCTTATAACCTGAACCTTTGCAGCTTTACTGTCATCAGAAACCACATCCCCCTTCTTGAGCGGTTTTACTATTGGTTTTTCCGGTGTTGGCTTCACCGGTGTCGGTTCCTGAAGTTTTGCGATTGGCTCTGTTCTTGTCTTTTTGCAGACACTGCAGGTATATGTCTTTACACCCTCTGTCTTTGTAGTTGGCTGTGTTGTAACCTTTCCTTTATCCCATGTATGTCCGGTTGCCTTCAGCTCTTCGGTGGCCATAACCTCATTACACTCGGTGCATCTATAGGTGATCGAACCATTCTTCTCACAGGTTGGCTCAACTCTTGTTCCATTATCTTTGATATGTTTCGTATGTGGTGCTTTAACCTTGATTATTACTACATATTCGTCAGATGTATATGCTCTTTCTTCTGTATAGGATGTTACTGTAATTGTAGTCTCACCGCATCCCGTTATAGTAACTTTACCAGTCTCATCTACAGCAGCAACCTCCGGATCAGCCGAAACATACCGTAATGCAGAGAGCTTGGATTCAAGCGCTGCATCCTTCAAAGCCACATCCAGTGTAAATGCGCTATCGCCAAATACCTTCTCATAAGTCTCCGTACCGGTTAATTCAAGTCTGGTAGTTGGAAGAACCGTTACTGCAATCCTCTTTGTTGTAGCACCCTTACCTGTACTTGCAGTGATAATGGCCGATCCCTTGCCTAACGCAGAAATGGTAATTCCATCACAAGCAGCTATCTCTTCGTCGCCTTCTGCAACCTTATAATCAATAACATCTGTTGATCCATCGTTAAGTTTGGCATCGATCCAGATCTTCTCGCCCTTATAAAGCGTCACCTTATATTCACCGGCTGATGCATCCCACGCAAAATCATCAGAATCGGAAGTGATCGTAATACTGGTTCCCTTTACATACTTTGTTAATGTAACATTTATGGAATGTGATAATTCAGAATCTGCATAGTAGTTTACTGCACTATCCTTAATTGTTACATTAACAGCGATTTCTGCTGTTCCTGCCTTTGAATAGGATGTATCATAAGCAGTCGTGATAACTCCGTTTGATACATTTGCCACGATATTTGACTGATCGGATATCTTCTTATAAGATACAGTATATTCATCTGCTGCAAGGCCCTCGATCTCGCCAAATTCTATCTGAAGCTCATGCTTTACATCATTCTGAACTGTAAATTCATTTGATCTTACAAGTGCATCGATATCCGTAAGCTTCGCTTTTGCAATTGTAAATGTTGCTTCCTTACTGTTTGTAGTATGAATACCATCACCCTTGATCGTAAGTCTACCGGTACCGGCATTCACATTCTCACCATACTCTACCGTATACTGATCGTCCGGAACAACTGCGCCATCGATTGTAACTTCGATATTTTCCTTATCCGGTGTCTGCTGCGTTCCATCATAAGTATATTCGCCATTTACTGCTACTGCTGCCTCTGCAAGATCATAGTATAAAGTTGGCTGTGTGATCACTATTGTATACTGGATCACTACTGTTTTTGCTTTATCTACATATATATCTGCTACATATGTTGCCTCAACCGCATTCTGTCCGACTACTTCACTTGATACAAAATCAATCTGACCAACTGAATTGGTAAATCCCTGTACCTGAAGACGGATCTTATCCTTCAGTGCTGAGATATCACCAACATTCTTACCTAATGCAAACTTAACAACATGCTCCGCATTATCTACATCTGTAGCAACAAATGATTCGCCGCCCGCAGTAAGTGTGGTCTTTGCCTGATTTAAACCTGCAAAATCAAATACAGTTATTTCATAAGATGCTGTAATATCATCACTGTATCTGTCATCTGCAATATACTGAAGTGTTACCGTCTGTGCAGAAACGCTGTTCATATCATAGCCTGTAACCTTCAGCTCTTTATCAATATCAACCGGTGCAGTCTTCTTATTCTTATAAGTCTTTACTACCTTCAGACCATTCAGATCAAACTCTGCCCCTTTGGCAAATGCTGTCTTATTTGGGAAACGTTCGATGCTGATCGATTCTACGGTTGATTTTGCTTTAACCGCAAATTTTATCGTCTCACCACGATATTCAGATACCGATAATACTACATTGTACTCTCCTGTTTCCTGATTCTTTGTAACATAACTGCTGTCATTTATAATGGACTTGCCATCCAACAGGATATCTGTGATCTGGAATCCGTCATGTGCAACAATGTTATTAATTGCATATGTACCGGTAGTAGTATCCTCCAGGCTGGACTCATCAATGATCAACTGGTTCTCTGCAAGATTTCCCTTTGCATTGTAGGTTACACCATCATCAATATCCAGTTCAAGGTATACTGCAATCTCCCCTTCCTCCGGAGTCTGATTCTTTCCCTTTGTGATAACACCATTTCCGGTATATTTACCATTCATAAAGAACTTACCGTAAATATTAGCATTTTCTTCCAGATTAAGAGAACCGTTCAATACAATGATACCATATTCGGAATCCATCGCCATTGTTCCCTTAACTGTTAAAGTACCATTGATGATCAACTGTGCATCACTGTCAGCTGCCCAGACAAGCGCACCCGGAAGTACATCATCATGCTGTGGATCAACTACAAGTTCAACGTCCTTAGGAATGATCAGCTTTGATGATGACGGTAATTCTAATGTTGTTCCTGCTTTAATATGTGTACTCTTGCGAATGGTTGCTGTTCCATAAACCTCATATGTCTTTCCTACGAACAGAACAGAATTAGAAACAGTTCCCAGAACAGGAACATCCTCTGCCTTTGCTCCACAGATATTATCACCGATAATTGTAATATCAGAAGCAGATGAGCCATTCAGTGCTCCTACTGCAATACCATTTTCAGCACTGAGGTTGACTGTTGCATCTGTTAAGACATTTACGTTCTTAACATCTCCTGCATAAGCACCGATTGCCGGACCATTTGCAGCAATAACTATAAGCTTTCCTTTTGTCTCAACGACCTCGCCGATAATATTAATATCCCTTGTCTCTGAATTCAGACCGGCTCCGATACCGGCTCCATTTCCTCTTGCTCTGATACTAATAAAACCTGTATTTGAAATATTAATATTTGTTGCCTCTGATACAGTATCTGTTGCTCCGGAACCAATACCGGCTCCGTTTTCTGTACCATCGACACTCAGATTTCCTGCATACTCTAAATAAATATTGATATTATCAACGGATGCATTCTTACCGGAACCGATACCGGCTCCGTCTGTTCCTGCTGTTACCGTTACAGCTACATTTCCTGAAATGTAAATATCGGAGGCTGCACCTGCCAGACCGGAACCGATACCGGCTCCATTTGCTCCACCAACTGCTGTTACAGTTCCACCTGATATCATAATATACGATACCTTTGCATTTGCTCCCGAGCCAACACCGGCTGCATCTGTGCCGCCTGTTGCTTTTTTTACAACACCGCCTGTTACCTTAATCTCTGTTGCTTCTACATCAGATCCGGAACCGATACCGGCTCCGCCGTCTCCACCGGTCGCTATTACAGTTCCTCCTGAAATGGTAATACCGGAAGCAAGCTTTGCTTCATCATTTATGTAAGCACCGGAACCAATACCGGCTCCGCCAATATTTTTAGAACCGATCGTTCCACTTCCCGCTGTTGCATTTACGATTCCGCCTGCAATCTCGATATTGGCAGCATCAGCATTTGCACCAGAACCGATACCGGCTGCTCCGTTTGCACCAATTGCTGTTACGTCTGCATTTTCTGAGATCCGGATGCCATCAACCGGCATATTGTACTGAGAACCGATACCGGCTGCTCCATATGCTGCATAGCTTTCATTTGATGGCTGTGATCCCCTTGCTTTTATAATTACATTTCCATTTATCTCAATATTTGAAACAACCTTTAAGGTTTTGTCTGTACCACCACCGATACCGGCTGCTCCATATGTCGCATTGTTACCGGCAGTTGCATTTATAGTACCTTTCGTCGTAGAAGTCAGTACCAGCTTACCGCTTCCATTCTTCTGGATCGCTGCATAAGCTCCCGATGATGTCAGATTGTTTGTTCCGTAAGCAGTGATCGTCACGGTCTTACCCTCTGCCGGATTTACTGTGATCGCTGCCCCCTGAGTATTCCGTGTGATCGTCAGACTACGGATCGCAAGATTCACATCAATATCCCCTGCTGCCTTGATCTGACCCTTCATAACCTTACCGGATTTTGTTCCGAACAGGATCATCTGCTTATCAGACTTGATCGTAAGTCCATCTGTCTCCGAATAAGAATAGTCATCTTTTGTTGCTGTTTCAGCTGTGTTCTTTACTCCAAGCCAGAGTCCATCCTCCAGCTTCGTGTATTTGTCATAGCCATATGGATCAGTGATCGTATTTGTAAATGTACCATACGCTGTCTCCATACCGGATTTTGACACCGCATATTTTGTAGTATTACTTCCTACCTGATACATACCGGTATTATCATATGAGATCGATACGCCGGATGTCTTTGACTCTACATATCCCCTATGATATTCACCATCGAAAGTAATCCTTATATCATTTGGAATCACATAAGGTGCTCTCTTACAATAAAGATAAATATATGCACCTCCGGCATTTTTATTGAGATCTCCATCAATCTTGTTCCAGTTGCTGTCAACATTCTCGACCCTCTCTGCATTCTGGCTTTTAAGACTGCTTCCTGAATTTCCTCCGGCATACTGCAGCTTTTTATCAATGTCATTCCAGATACCAAGTGATGAGATTGGATCTCCTGCATTCCTGTCCTTTGTTGCATAGATGTAGATATAACCGGATTTTGAACCTACACCATCATTCAGGTCACCCGTCTTTTTCTCAACGCTATATCCGTCAAGACTGCTTGAGGTACCTGAATTATTCTGCCATACAGACCATATCCTTGTATATGCCTGTGCCGGATCTGTGGTCGTCTTTACCCAGATGTAATCATCTGAACCATTATCACCACATCCCCTGTTTACATTTCCCGCTTTTCCATCAATAGACAGTCTTGTATATCCTGTATAATTGGCACTAAATCCACCGGATTTAATATCACAGATATACAGCGTCTGACGTGTCGCCGCTTCCGACTTTATATTCGGAAAAAAGTTACCGATACCTGCAACCGTTGCAAACACCATAACTGCAGCCACTACCACTGACATGAAATGCTTCACAAATTTAATTTTCTGTTTCAATCTTATTTCCTCCTTTTTATTTTTCTATATAAAAGAGCCAAATGCTCTTATATATTAAAGCGTCTGTTTTATAACAGACCAATCTCCCGACCGCGTTCGACTGCCTCCTGACGCGTCGGAACCTGCAGCTTACGAAAGATATTACAACTATGGAACTTCACAGTTCCCGTCTTTTTGCCCAGTTGTCGTGCAATATCATCATTACTTAAGCCCTGTGCCATCAAACGAAAGACTTTCTCTTCCATCTGAGTCAGAGGTTCATAATATTCATATGGAGATTTTAAATAATCAGGGAAATAAGTACCGACCGAATATGCAAGTTCCTTAATCTCACTTATGAAGGAATCTTCTTCATATTCTTTCTGATAAATTGCCAGCATTTGTACCATACAATTGCCTGTGTCCGCAAGCAGTCTGATATAACCGCACCTTTTTGCAAGCACAATGGCCTTGGAAAGCTCCTCACACATGCCTTCCATATTCTTCATCTTATAATATATGATAGCTGACAACATATAGCATTCACACAAATCCATATAACGTCTGCCCGGAATCAACAATGCAATAAGCTGGTGTGTCAATACATAGGCAGCCATATATTTGCCTGTCTGTATATAACATCGCACCTTAACCATCCATACATACATATCCATCATGAAGATGCCCTTATTCTCATCCGGTGCTATATCATCTAACCAACGCTCTACATCCTGTAGTCGCCCATCATAACAGGCACCAAGACATTCGATCGCATCCAGACTTGAAGTTAATTCATCCCATCCCGTAACCTGTATCCGTTTCCGAATCTTTTCCACCAAAGGACGTGCAGCTTTTGTCTGTCCATTTACCAAAAGGATCTTCATCTGAAGTGCAAGTGCCACAAACAGACAACGCATATCCTTCTCCTGCTCGATCAACGGAATCGTTCCGGTCACAAGAATCAGTGCTTCAAAACAATTATTGTTCTGATAATACCACTCTGCCAGCATGATCTCATACACTTTCTGTCCAACACTTCCACCATATAATCGGCATGCGGCTTCTGTTATCCTGTCCTTGCTTTTTTTCAGATATTTTCCATATCTTGTAAAGTCGCGAAAACCATTCAGTATACTTGGTCTGCATGCTGAAAGCGTAAGACCCATCACAGGCACCAGTTCTTCTTCAATTAGAAAGCTTACGATCCGAAAAAACATTGCATCACTTATATATGGCATGACAAGTTCTGTTTTGATACGACAAATGTCCATCATATCATATGTATCCATTTTCACCAGCCGCGGTGTCTTCCCCATAAACTGTACATATGCTTTTGCCTGACTCAAGTCCCCATCCATAGCAGATAGCAATGCAAGATGAGTAAACAGAACCGGATGTGCTGACAGCTCTTCTTTTTTCAGCCCGTAGAAATATGCCCGGCACCCCCAAAGTACCGGCATAGAAAATGGTTTCTTCACAAACTCATCAAAAACAATCTCTAACAGATGGCCTTCTTTTTTTGCTGTCGCTAATATCAGCAACACTTCTTCTTCCGATCGTGGATAAATTATCTCGTTATTCATTTGTTTCATACATACCCCCATAACCCTGACGCTTATAGATTATATTATTTATTCCTGTTTTTGTATAGCAAACCTTTCAGACATAAAAACCAAACCCTTGCCCAAACCCTTGTGATTTTCACACCTGAACGGAACGCTTTTTTACAGAACATATTTTGTGAATAAAGTAAAAAACGGATCCACCTTCCGATGAACCCGTCTATTGTCACAATTGTTTCCTTACATAATATCTACATCTGCACTGTAATCTACACCATCGATCTTAAATCCGAACATATTGTAGAACTCATCCCAGTATCCATCGATATCTGCAAGCTCTTTTACATTTTCGCTGGTAACCGCATCCCAGTTCTTTGCAACTGCTTCCTGAATGTCATCTGCCATTTCCCAGTCATCCATACGAATAAATCCATTCTCGTCTGTCTCTGCTTCTCCAGCCATCTTATCAAGGAAAAGTCTTGCCATCTGCTCGATACAGCCCTCATGAACACCCTTTGCCTTCATCTGCTTATATAACAGCGTGATGTATAACGGAACAACAGGAATTGCTGCACTGGACTGTGTTACAAGTGCCTTGTTGATTGCAATATAAGATGTAACATTTGCAAACTTCTCATTGATGATATCACTTGATCTGTACAGATCCTTCTTTGCCATACCGATCGAACCTTCCGCATAGATTGGGAATGTGATCTTTGGTCCGATATAAGAATATGCAACAGTTGTCACATGCTCTGCCAGAACGCCTGCATCTGATAATGCCTGCATCCAGTCGATCCAGTCCTCACCACCCATAACCTTGATGGTGTTCTCGATCTCTTCCTCGGTTGCTGCCGGGATATGTGCCATTGTTACTGTATTGTCCTTCAGAACTAAAGTCTTATTGGAATACTCCTCACCTACAGTCTTAAGTACAGAAGAATACTTATGTCCATCCGGTGTTACACGTCTTGGTGCTGCAAGGCTGTAAATAACCATATCGACAGTTCCAAGATCTGCCTTGATCGTATCAATTACCTGCTGTTTGATCTCCAGTGAGAATGCATCTCCGTTGATGGATTTTGCATACAGACCAGCCTTCTTTGCTTCTTCTTCAAATGCTCTTGTATTATAGAAGCCTGCGGTCGCTGTTCTTCTTCCATTGGATTCCTTCTCGAACATAACACCAAGTGTATCTGCATCATAGCCAAATGCAACTGCGATTCTGGAAGCGAGTCCATATCCGGTCGATGCTCCGATCACAAGTACCTTCTTTGGTCCCTCAACCTTTGGCTGTGCCTTTACATACTTAATCTGATTCTTTACATTTTCTGCACAACCAACCGGATGAGCGGTGGTACAGATATAATCCTTTACTCTTGGTTCTACTACCATTTTAATTTTCTCCTCTGATCTTCCGATTTATTCGGACTTTCTTTCTCGATTTATATTTATACATTCCGTATTAATATCTTTTTTCTGATCCGTTACATCTGCGGGTGCTCTTTATTTGCAAACTTCGTGTAATCCTGCATCCATACAAGATCAACGGAACCTGTCGCACCTTTTCTTTGTTTTGCGATGATGATCTCAGCGATACCTTTTTTCTCGGTATCCGGATTGTAATAATCATCACGATAGATGAACATAACAACATCGGCATCCTGCTCGATCGCACCGGATTCACGCAGATCGGCAAGCACCGGCTTATGATCCGGTCTGGAGTCAACTGCACGGTTCAACTGTGACAGGGTAATAACCGGAACATTCAGTTCTCTTGCAAGCACCTTTAATGCTCGCGATGTATCAGAAATAAACTGCTGTCTGGACTCTACATGCTTGTTCGTGCTCATCAACTGTAAATAGTCGATGATGATAAGCCCCAGGTCGTTGTTCTGTTTTAATTTTCTGCATTTGGAACGCAGGTCGGCTACCGTGATCGCAGAATTATCATCTACAAAGATCGGGGCGTCAGCAATAACCTCTGTACTCTCCATGATCTTATCCCATTCATCATCTACAAGCTGTCCCGTCTGGATCTTCTGTGAATTAACAAGTGAATCCAGCGCGATCATACGTGTTACCAACTGTTCCTTCGACATTTCCAAACTGAATATTGCTACCGGAATACGCTTCTTTACAGCTACATGATGTGCGATATTTAAGACAAATGCAGTTTTACCCATAGCAGGACGAGCCGCTACCAGGATCAGTTCCGATCCATGCAGACCTGTCAGCATGTTATCCAGATCAATAAATCCGGTCGGCACACCGGTAACTCTGGTGTTCTGTCTGGATGCAGCCTCGATCTGATCGATAACATCTAATACGATCGAATCGATCGACGCAAAATCATTTGCACCGTTTCTCTGCTGTACGATCTTGTAGATCCCACTCTCTGCTGTCTCAAGCAGACCATCCACGTCATCCGTATCCAGATAACAGTCCTTTTCAACATCCTCACACATCTTGATCATACGGCGAAGCACCGCTTTATCTGCTACGATCTTCGCATAATACTTGGCATTTGCCGAGGTTGGCACTGCGGCTATGATATCTGCAATATAACTCATACCCGCCACGTCTTCCGGAATATTCTTCTCCCGGAGCCGGTTATTCAGCGTGATCAGATCAACCGCCATTCCTTCCTTGAACAGCTCGATCATGTTCTCATACAGAATTGCATTCTGTGCACTGTAAAAGTCTTCCTTCGTAAGTATATCCGATACGTCTACGATCGCATCACGATCCATGATCATAGAACCGATAACTGACTGTTCTGCATCCAGGTTATATGGTTGTTTCTTCCTGATAAATGCGTCTTCCATTAGTCAGCCTCTTCTACCTTTACTGTTAGCTCTGCCTGTACCTGTGGATGCAGCTTGATCTTAACAGTAAATGTTCCCATTGCTTTGATCGCATCCTTCAGCACGATTTTCTTTTTATCAATATCATAATGCAACTGGCTCTTGATCGCATCTGAGATCTCCTTGGAGGATACAGAACCAAATGCCCTTCCGCCTTCTCCTACCTTGATACCGACGGCTACAGATGCCTTTTCAAGCTCTGCTGCCAGCGCTTTTGCTGCTGCAAGATTCTCTGCTGCAACCTTTTCTTCATGCGCTTTCTTTAACTTATAATCATTCAGGTTCTTCGGTGTTGCCTCAAGTCCCAGCTTTCTCGGGATGATATAATTTCTGGCATGACCGTCACTGACATTTACCAGCTCTCCTTTTTTTCCGAGACTCTTTACATCTTCCAGTAAGATAACCTTCATATTAAATATCTCCTTCCTTGTACATCTCCTCAAGTAAATTGACAAGCTGTTCCTTTACTTCTTCCTTTGTTGTATTCGTAAACTGTGCGGCTGCAATATTCGCATGGCCACCGCCACCCATACGTTCCATGATGATCTGTACATTTACATCATCGATCGACCGGGCTGATATCTTAACATCATCTCCAAGCTGTGCAATGACAAAGGAGGCACGCACGCCTGCTATATTTAACATCTCGTTTGCCACCTTCGCTGTCAATACGATCGGTGACTCCGGACCTTCTTTCGGTTCAAATACAGATACCGCAAACATTCCGAGAACCATCTCGGCATTTCTGACACCATCTGCCTTCTGTCTGTAAGAATCAATATCACTCCGGAACATCTTACGGACACGCATAACATCCGCACCGCTTCTTCTTAAATATGCGGCCGCTTCAAAGGTACGCACGCCTGTCTTTGTCAGGAAATTATCCGTATCGATCAGGATCCCGGCATACATAGCATCCGCCTCGGACGGACGCAGCTTAATTTTTTCATCCATGTACTGCAACATCTCTGCGATCATTTCACATGCAGATGATGCAAATGGTTCTACATAAGAAAGGGTTGCATTGGCAATGACATCCTTGGTCTGTCTGTGATGGTCGAATACAACCACCGTCTTTGCATAGGAGATCAGCTCCTCACATTCCGTCAGACTTGGATTATTGACATCCACAACAACCAGCATGGTATCAGCATTGATCATCTCGATCGCCTGCTCATTGTTGATGATCATATCATCCCCATACATACTGTTGGCAGTAAAATTACCATAGATCGGACTGATGGCAGAGGACACTTCATTGATTACGATATGTGCCTCCTTATTCATGGAATTTACCATCCGGTATACGCCGATCGCCGATCCAAATGCATCCATATCCGGATTCTTATGCGCCATAATGATAACTTTTTCTTTTGTTTCCAGTAATTCCTTGAATGCCAGTGTCTTAACACGGGCTTTTACTCTGGTTGATTTCTCAGTGCCCTGACTACGTCCGCCGTAATAAGTGATCTTGTCATTCGACTTTAATACAACCTGATCACCACCTCGTCCAAGTGCAAGTTCCATTGCAGAACGGGCAGCTTCAAAATCTTCTATAAAGCTCTTATATTCCGTGCCCAGACTGATTGAAAGCGTCAATGGAAGATCATTTCCGATATTGATTGCTTTTACTTCATCCAGCAACGCAAACTTATTCTCCTGAAGCTGTGGAAGATATTTTTTCGGCATGACAAACATGTACTTGTCCTTCTCAAAGGAACGTACAATGGCATCTACGTTTGCCATATATTTATTGATCTTTCGATCGACGAGAGCAACCAGCAGAGAATGTCTTACCTCTTCCAGGTCATCAAATATCTCATCGTAATTATCAATGTAGATCAGACCGGTCACCAGCTTCTGCTCTTCATTCTCTTTTGCCAGTTTATTCCGTTCTGTCATATCAAACAGATACATAGCGGTGAAGTTTGTAACTCCTGTATGTTTTTTCCGTTTGATCGTTTTCTTCTCCTGTGGCTGGTCCTCTGTAACCGGCAGATTCTCCATTTCCTCCTCATGTTCTGAGGTCTCCTGTTCCTGGACACTGTCTACCGGTCCATCCGGATTTACCCGAATATTCTTAATCTCAACCCTGTACTCTTTTCCATCGTATTCAATATCCGCATGTACCGGCTCATCACACTCACCCGGTATCATCTCATGGGTCAGTCCCTCAAATACCTGCATCGCAGTCAGACGCATCAGCTTCCGCTTGCTGGTGTTCGTAATATGAGCAAATTCATCATTCGCCCATGCGATCCTGCCTGTCTTATCCAGTATCGCATATGGAATCGGGAACTCACGGATCAGATCTTTCTGAACCCGCCCATTTTCCATTGCACGATTTGCATATGCGGCTTCACTGGACACTCTGGAAGAAATATAAAGGACTATCACCACAACCGAGTACACTGCAGTAAATATGATCCCTACAATTCCTGCAACAACACTGACCGTCAGCATCCAGATATCACAAAGTACAAATAATGCGATCACATAAAGCGGCATCTGTAAATATATTTCATGTCTGGTGTCTGTATGTCTGTTATCATTCATGGAGATAATCCTTTCCGGGCATCCTGAAAAATGCCCTGTCTTTATTCATATTTGTATGTGAGTCTATGATCTATTTCTCATTGTCTTTCTTATACTGACTCATTCTGGTATCAATCTTGTTTGTAATTCCAAGACCAAATGCCTGCTCATTTTCCTTATACTGCAATAACGCACGGAACATGTATACATCCTCCGGTGTTGTTACCTTGATATTTCCTCTGTTGCCTTCTACAATATGTGCAACGATATTCTGGCTTCTGATGATTGTACATGCATCTACCATTCCTTCATAACCGGTTGGTGTAGCGCGGACAACATCATGTGCTGCAATGATATCCTTCAGATAGAAGGACTGTGGAGCCTGTGCAGAATAAGTATCCTTTCTTGGTGGTACGGAATCAATCTCGATACCATCCTCACTGATCATAATCGTTTCATAGCAGGCTGTTGATGTGATCGCATTTCCATATTTCTTAACGGTTGCAATATTGTTTGCAATAACATCATAAGATACATATGGACGAACGCCATCATGGATCAGCACGATAGAATCCTCCGGACACTCTGACTCTGCCATCTTAAGTGCGTTGTAAATAGAATCCTGTGAAGTTGCTCCACCTGCTAATACATGCTTTACCTTTGTAAGGTGATATTCGTTTGCAAGATCCTCTACATAAGGAATGTAATCCTTCAGAACAGAAATATAGATCGCATCAATCTGATCATGGTACTGAAATAACTGTAATGTATGGATCAGAATTGGCTTTCCATTGATCTCAAGAAACTGTTTTGGGACACCTGCTCCCATTCTTACTCCGCTTCCACCTGCAAAAATAATTGCTATATTCATCTACTGTTTTCTCCTTTTTCTCTAATTATTTTCATGAAACCGGACTGCCGTCTGGCAATCCCCTCGCAGAATGTTCTTGTATATACTTATCCCATTCTGCATAGATATATTAATATTATAACGTATTCACAAAAAATTCAACTATAGGTTTTTCACAACCTCCAAAATCCGCTCCGTTGCCTGTCCATCACACATTTGCATATGGTATTTCAGGCATTCCCGGATCTCATCTGTCCGATCCTGTGTGAATTCCCGGTCTATCGCAGCCACCAGCTTCGTTCCATCGGATACGATCTGGCATGGGAAAGAATCATATGGAACATAGAATCCTCTGGCATGGTCAAAGAAATCAAAATCCGGTGCAAAGAATAAAAACGGCTTCTCATATACCATATAGTCAAATAATACCGACGAATAATCCGTGATCAGCAGATCTGCAACTGCAAATATTTTCTCGGATGGCAGATCGCAGTTCGACTTCATTCCCTTTTCTTCCAGATGCGGATGCAGCTTGATCACCCAGTAATACCGGTCTGAGGTTTCTTTCATGGCTCTCTGTATTTCTTCCATTCCACAGAGCGTCGGCATAGCTGCATTTCCACGAAATGTCGGAGCCCACAGGATGACTTTTTTCCCTTTTGCATCTGGATATTTCCGGTAAAATTCCTCACGGTTTGCCTGATTCCACGCTTCATCATAATAACAGTCTGAACGGCTGATCCCGGTTGCCTGTACAACACCCGGTGCAAGCCGCATCGTCTTTGTAAATACCGGCACACAGCATGATGCACTGACTGTCAGCAGATCATAGTTTTTGTAAACCGAATCACCTTTATACATCTTCGGAATATCTTCCGTCGTGTCATATCCGCTTTTCTTAAGCAGTCCTCCGGAATGCCAGAGCTGCACAACCTTCGTCTCCGGACGTTTTGTGCAGGCAGAAACCGGAAGGAAATTATCACAGATAAACACATATTCGGCGGCCGCATACCGTTTCATAAACTGCTTCAACCATTTTAACAGACTGCCATATCCCATCTTTCCAAAATCAGTGACCCACGTTTCATTCTTATACTCTGGATCTCCCTGCAGTGTTTCATACATTTTTCTCATGGAAAAAGGTAGATCCTCATGATGTGCATCGGCAAAAATTACCAGTCCCTTTTCGACCGGCTTTCCGGCATACCGTTTGTAGAGCATCGGCAGATAGATCTGCTGCATCGCCATTTTCAACACCTGTTTTATATAAAATACTATCTTCATGTGCTTCAAAATAAACCTTTCGACTATTTTGAAAACCGGCGGCATCCGCGTTTTCATGCGTATGCCGCCGGCTTATCGTCATCTTCTATCTAACTTTATTAACCATTGATTCTGGAAAGAAGCTCTTTGCCAAGTTCTTCGTTTCCTGGTTTGCCAAGTAATGCGAACATGTTCTTCTTGTAGCTTTCTACACCTGGCTGGTTAAATGGATTTACACCAAGTGTGTATCCACTGATACCACATGCAAACTCAAATGTGTAGAACAGCTCACCTAATGTGAACTCATCGATCTTGTCGATGTTGATCTGGATGATTGGGATTCCACCATCAACATGTGCAAGAATTGTTCCGTTCATAGCACTCTTATTTGCAAAATCTACTGTCTTGCCTGCAAGGTAGTTCAGACCATCAAGATCACAATCCTCTTCTTCCATAACGATCTCACATGTTGGATGTAACACATTGATTACTGTCTCGAAATGGTTCTGTGAACCCTGCTGGATAAACTGTCCTAATGAATGAAGGTCTGTTGTAAAGTCAGTTGCTGTTGGGAATAATCCCTTACCATCTTTTCCTTCGCTCTCGCCGTATAACTGCTTCCACCATTCTGCTACGAAATGTAATGCCGGCTCAAAGTTGGCAAGGATCTCGATAGACTTGCCCTTTCTGTACAGAATATTACGAACTGCTGCATACTTCATAGCATCACTGTCGTCGAAGTTCTCTGCAAGACAATCCTTTCTTGCTGATGCAGCACCTTCCATGAGCTTATCAATATCTGCTCCGCTTACTGCGATTGGAAGAAGACCTACTGCTGTCAGAACTGAGAAACGTCCACCTACATCATCAGGTACTACGAATGTCTCATATCCTTCTTCTGTAGCAAGTGTCTTTAATGCTCCCTTTGCCTTATCTGTTGTAGCATAGATTCTCTTAGCTGCTTCTTCTTTGCCATATTTCTCAATTAATTTCTTCTTGAAGATTCTGGATGCAATACCAGGCTCTGTTGTTGTACCTGACTTGGAAATAATGTTGATAGAGAAATCTCTGTCTCCGATCACCTGTAACAGATGTGCCATATAGGTACTGCTGATATTACTTCCTGCATAATAGATCTCAGGGGTTTTACGGATCTCTTTATCTACTGAATTATAAAAGCTGTGTCTTAAAGCTTCGATCGCTGCTCTTGCACCAAGGTAAGAACCGCCGATACCGATAACTACCAGAACATCTGAATCTGACTGGATCTTAGCTGCCGCTTTCTTGATTCTGGCGAACTCTTCCTTATCATAGTCAACCGGAAGATCGATCCATCCAAGGAAATCGTTTCCTTCACCAGTCTTGTTTACAAGTGTTGATTTTGCTGCAACAACTTCTTCCTTAATAGCTGCGATGTCCTCAGCGGAAGCCATACCAGCAACATTCTTAAAATCGAAACTTACTGTCTTTGCCATTTTATTATCTCTCCTTGCTTATATGATTTTTCAAAGCTATGGATAATTGTAGCAAAAGGAACCCCCATAATCAACTATTTTTCGAACATTTCATCAAGTGATACAAATCTGTAACCAAGTTCTGTTAAATTTGACAACACCGTATCTAACGCCTGCGCATTTGACTCCGACACATTATGCATGAGCGGGATCGCTCCATTATGATAATATTTATCAAAATGCTCGATCACATAATTCTTCCCCGGCTGATTATTTACATCATAATCTAAATATGCCATGCTCCAGAAGATGGTCTTATACCCCATATCCTTTGCCAGTTGGAGTACCCTTTCACTGTACTCACCACTTGGCGGTCTGAAATACGGATCCATCCGGTAGCCCGTGGCCTCCTTCATATAATCGGCACAGGTCTGCAATTCTTCCTTCTGTTTCTCCACACTGATACCGGGCATGGAAGGATGGGTAACGGTATGGTTGCCAACCTGGTGGCCCTCCTCTTTCATTCTTTTTACCAGCTCCACATTATCCCTGATATACGTCTGTGTAACAAAAAAACAAGCTTTTGCATTATGCTTCTTTAACGTGTCCAGTATCTGTTCTGTATATCCGTTCTCATAACCGCAGTCAAAGGTCAGATACATAACTTTGTCATCTCCTGCATCCTGATCCACATAATATGCATCATACTGTTCGATCGAAAAACTGTGATCGCAGTCACTGATCCCATGATTTTTATCCCGTACAATGTACCATGAAAACTTCTTATTGCTGACCGCATTATAATCCCGAAGCAGCGTCATATCCTCCGTCGTCGCCTCTGTCTGGTCTTCTACACTTCCATTATCATTTCCTCCTTTTCGTCCATCCGTACTGTCATTTTGTCCACCGGAACCATCAGCTGCCTGATTTCCCTCTTTCTGCACCCGACAGTCTCCCGGTGTTGCTACATTTCCGTTTTTACCAGCTCTGCTCTTTGCCATTCCGGCACAGCCTGTCAGAAACAGACACATCATAATTCCCGAAACTACATACAGTTTTTTGACTGCAACCACTTCCAATTGTTATTTTGGATATAATATATGCTGTTTCTTCTGCTGTTTATACCTATACCTGTCAGGTTGTACTGATTCCCTGCAGCAGCTTGTCAAATAATGCATCACACGCCGCAATCTGTTCCTCCGTTACCTCCCGCTCTTCAGCCTTTGCGGTCTGTTTCAGAGACTGCTGCTCTTCAACTGCCGGCTGCCGCCGGTTTTTCTCTGATCTGCGTTGCTCTGCCCGCATTGTTTTTTTCGATTTTGCCGTGATTCTTTCCCGTGCAGGATCAGACTCCTGCATGTTTTTCTTCTTGCTATCCGCTTCCCGTCCTTTTTTGCGCTCTGCTTCTGTCTGTTTCTCGCTCCGTCTGTCCTTCTGCTCTCCCATCTGTGCCAGCGCCGCATCAATATCGATCACATTTGGCTCTATAATAGCCGCTGCTGTCTGTTTCAGACCACTCCGGCTTCTGTCTTCTGCTTCCTGTTTACTGCTCTCCATCTGTTTTTCCTGTTCCCGTTTCAGGCGGTTTGCCAGGCTGTTATTCATATAGTTGACAAGTTCTGCTGATAGCATTTCACATTTTCTCCGGGTATTGAATACATTGTAGACCATCTGCATAACCCCACATGCAACAATGCCCCACATGCCAATCTGTGTACTTGCAAATATAGAACTGCCTGTCCGATATTCCCACCAGGTTCCGATCAGCCCTGTTCCGGCGGCAAGGATCATCATATTACTGCAGAAGCTGTTCCAGGAGCTGACGTAGCTCTTACCAAGCTTCAGTTTATATATGTATTTCTCAACAAACGATCTCGTATCCCGGATACCCACATCAAGATACGATAACTCCTCGTACCTTTTTCGTATCTCCACCAGTGCTTTCTTTTTTGTACTTTTCATACTTCCGACTTCTCTGACCAGCCCCTTTAAAAATCCATTCATTATCAGCTTTGCTGCAATTCCACATATTCCCGTTGCCGCGATCACATACAAAAAAATACTCTGTTCCAAAATAGTTCCAAACATAACCATTTCCCCTTTTCAAATAATTTTTCATGTTTTCAGTTCCGATACCCCGCTCCGGATTCAGGGTGGTTCCATTATAGTTTTGAATTTTTTGATTTTTCAAGCCAAATCACACGACAAATGTTTACCTTTATTTTCATTTTTGGTATACTGGTTTCGATTTGAACCCATTTAAGAATGTATATAGTTATTTTGGACTATAATAGAAAAGAGGTAATTTAATATGGATTACAAAACAAAAGGAACCTGCTCTACTAATATTCATTTTGAAGTAGAAGATGGAAAAGTTAAAAATGTTTCTTTCACCGGTGGCTGCAATGGTAACCTGAAAGGTATCAGTGCCTTAGTCGAAGGTATGAAAGTAGAAGATGTCATTGATAAACTGGAAGGAACAACATGCAGCTTTAAGCCAACATCCTGTCCGGATCAGTTAGCAAAGGCGCTTAAGAATTATCTTCAGGGGGCATAAATATATGAAACGAATCATCCTTACCGGTGGCGGAACTGCCGGACATGTTACACCAAATATAGCGTTGATACCGGAATTACAGAAGCTTGGATATGATATCCATTATATTGGTTCTTATAACGGAATGGAACGTAAGCTGATCGAGGATCTGAACATTCCTTATCATGGAATCTCCTCCGGTAAGCTCAGACGTTATTTTGACCTTAAGAACTTCACGGATCCATTCCGCGTTATTAAGGGTATGGGAGAAGCCAAGAAGTTAATGAAGGAACTGAAGCCGGATGTCGTATTCTCAAAGGGCGGCTTTGTAACAGTTCCTGTCGTATTTGCAGCCAAATCCTGCAACATCCCTGTCATCATCCATGAATCTGATATGACACCGGGACTTGCAAATAAGCTGGAGCTTCCAAAGGCATCCCGTGTATGCTGTAACTTCCCGGAGACAAAGGATATGTTCCCGGAGGGCAAGGCAGTTGTGACCGGAACTCCGATCCGTAAAGAGCTTTTCAACGGAAATGCAGTTGATGCGATCAACTTCTGCGGATTTACAGACAACAAGCCTGTCATCCTGATCGTTGGCGGCAGCTCAGGAAGTGCCGTGATCAACAGAGCGATCCGCGAAAATATTGATAAACTGCTGGAGCGTTTCAACGTGATCCATCTCTGCGGTAAGGATAATCTGGATCACAGCTTAGATAACAAGCCGGGCTACGCTCAATATGAATATATAAAGAAGGAACTGAGCAGCTTGCTCGCTCTTGCCGATCTCGTGATCTCCCGTGCCGGTGCAAATGCGATCTGTGAATTACTTGCCCTTCGCAAGCCGAATATCCTGATCCCGTTATCCGCTGCTGCAAGCCGTGGCGACCAGATCTTAAATGCGGAATCCTTCAAAAAGAGCGGCTACAGCTATGTGATAAAGGAAGAGGAATTATCCTCCGAAACATTATTCGCTGCGATCGATGATGTATACAACAACAAACAGACTTACATCGAAACAATGGAGAAGAGCAATCTTACAGATTCCACTTCAATTATAGTCGGCATGATTGAGGAGCTGGTAAATAACAAATAAGCACAGCAGCAGTCAAATACAGACTGTTCGCTGCACCAGTTGGCTTGCAGTTACCAAATGCCGGCATAACGCATATAAAAAACAGGCACATATCAAAATGATATATGCCTGTTTTTTATATGGTATGTATTAAATTACTTCGCTGCATTTGCAATCTTTTCATACGCGGCTGTCTTCGCCTGATCTGTAGAAAGAATATCTCCCTTGATCTCCATTACGATATCAACCTGAGAATTATTTCGAACTGTAAATGTTACCTTCATCGGCTGTTCTGTATACATCTGATCCATACCTGCTGTTGTCAGATCCATTGTTGCCTTTGAACCATAGAATGTAACCATCCAGTCACCATTTGCCTCTTCTTCATAGTACCATGCACAGCTCTTACAAAGTCCTTCAAGTCCTGCACCGAATGTCTTCTCAGTTCCCGGAATCTTGGTTTTCTTGATCTTATCAACCTGAGTCTTAGCTGTTTCATTTGTACGGTACTGAATATTTCCCTTTACATACATCTGAGATGTTTCCGGAAGAATACAGTAAATTCCAAAACATAATGCTCCAACAATGATAATTGCTACTAATATCTTCAAAAAAGTTTTCATATTAACACTCCCATTTCCTTTACACTATTAAATCTAAAATAGCTCTTTTTCCAACTGAAAGATAAATTCTTCAAGAAGCTGCATACGCTTATTGTATTCCACTCTTCCTGCATCGGTTTTACAACGTCTGATCTTCGGTTTATTAATCCTGTAAAAGTTTTTAATTCTGTAATATGCTCTCTTATAGCTGGCGTCATCCTCCAGCGCTGTAGCCATTGAATCCCAAAGTACACTGACAGCTCCAACCTCATCCAGAAGATCAGCATCCATAACGATACGGCATTCCAATGACAGGTCTGCATCTGTATCCTTTTCTTCATGGATCATAATGATCTCTCCGATCTTGGCAATCTTCTCCGGATCAACTCCTATGCTGTCAAGATATTCTACTGCAATCTCTGCTCCAACCTCTCCGTGAGGTCTGTTCTCATCCCATCCAATATCATGCAAAAGTGCCGCAAGTACAATAATATCCAAATCACCGCCTAATTTAGACTGTAATTTGATCGCCCATCTGTACACGCGCATTGTATGCTCGAATCTACTTCTAAACTCATAATTTGGCGGTCTGCCATTCTCCGCGGTCTGCGTTTTGACAAACTCAATTACATCAGCGTAGTTCATCTCTGTTCGCCCCTTGATATCTACCTTTTTTGTATCTTTCGTACTGTCAGAATATCTGAAGTCCTACTAAATATCATTTCTCCAGAACTTTCCCATAAAAAAAGAAAGTATCATTATCTATGATAGCATCTTTTATATAGATTTGCTATATTTTTTTGAAAATTTTATAAATATTTTTATCAAAAAAATCCATGCAGTTTTCTCTCGAAATGCCGCCATAAGCGTTACCTTAGCAGTTAGCTCAGCCCAGGCACCCTCGCGGCACACAGGAGATTCTCCTTAGTGCTGCTTCGTCTCCGACCTGACACGGTTCGAAGAGTCCTGTTGCGCAAGACCCAGACATCAACGCCACTTACTAAGGGCAGCCCTACAGTGGACATCCCTCAAGAAAACTATCACCCCTGCTATAGCGGATTGCAGGTTCAGGGCACCGCTACTTCCCCGGTTGCATGGAAACTTTATAACATATTAAATTGTACGCCATATTTTGACGCATACTTGATTATAAATGACGATCGCACATACGTCAACCTGTTTATTTTTTTGAGATAACACCTTTCCGCAGGTCTGCAAAAAAGTTCTTCATCAGGCTGCTGCACTCCTCCTGCCGGATACCATATACGGTTTCTACCTGATGGTTAAATGCAGGCATATCAAACATATTCAGGATTGAACCGGCACAGCCGGCTTTCTTATTCATACAGCCGATCACAACCTTCTGGATCCTTGCCTGTACAATAGCTCCGGCACACATCTGGCACGGTTCTAATGTTACATACATCGTGCAATCCTCTAACCTCCAGTCACCGAGTTTCTTTGATGCCTGCTCGATTGCAAGCAGCTCTGCATGTGCCAGTGTTGTCTTCTTCAGATTTCTCTTGTTATATCCCCGTGCGATCACCTTATCATCCTTTACGATCACACAGCCAATCGGAACATCCCCCTGCACATAGGCTTTCTGCGCCAGCTTAATCGCCTTTGCCATATATGCTTCATACATTTTCCTGTCTTCATCGGATATCTCCGGTTCTGTCACCTGCTGATCTGTGCATGAATCTTTTACTCCGTCTTCCTTGTTCCGTATATTCTGATCATCCTCTATTCCTTGTCCTATTACATTTTCTTCTGTATTCTGTTCCATTTTCTTCTCCACACCGGCGTTCTCGGTCATTCAGCCTGCATTTTCTTCTTCACGCCAGTATTCTCTATCTTCAATTTGTATTACTTTTTATCACAGTTCTTTTTATTTCAGATCTACCACCCAGTAGCCAAAGCTTCCGGTCTTGATCCTTGTCTCCTTCACCGGTATAAAACGATCAAATCCAAAGATTCCCGCAAGATATTTTTCTTTGGATGAATACTCTCCCGGCACTCCCAATATGTATCCATTCGTATCTTCTTCATCAAACAGCACCCTGCCGAGCATCAGATATTTGTAGCTGTAAAATCCATGTGTCAGAAAGCTGTTCACCCCCAGCCGCCAGTTATCCATGTTCAGCAGTCCGATATCGTTCGGATTGATCTTCACACACTCGATCACTCCATTTTCTCCATCCGGGCAATTCGGCAGAAGCGGAAGTTTTTCCCGGTTCGCCATCAGTTCTGCTGCCCTTCCGTCTTCTTTCATTGTTTCTAAAACCTCGGCTGCCGTTACCCGCTTCTCTGTTTCCTCATCGGTCTGGGAAAATGTCTTTTCATCCGGAGACTCCTCCGTTTCCGGCAAAATGATTTCCGGGTTGTCTGTATCTGTATGTGTCGTTTCTTTCACCTCTGAAGCCATTGTCTCCGCCTCAGATTCGCTGTCCATGTTTTCTGATTCCGCCATCGTCTCGGACACGGTTCTTCTCCGATCATACTCCGTTGCTGCAACATCTGCTCTTCTTTCCCATTCAGCTTCTGCTGCCTCCCGCCGGGCAAATGCCTGACTGTAATCCACGATATTATCCGTCCATGAGGAGCAGAAAATATCACTTTCTTCTTCGCCCATCCGTCTTATGATAATGCCGCTCCATGCTGTGATCGGCCGACCGGTATGATTGACATTATTCCAGTCAAAGGTAAAGCAGTCTTCTCCTCTTCCGGATTTCAGGCTTAATTTTCCAAGATACAACACAACCGGAATCATGCTGTCCGGCACAGCCTCCGGATATTCCTCCGGATCTGCAAGCGTCTCACGATACAGATAAACCGAATACAACCCCTCTTTCTTGACCTGATCCTTAAAATTCACCTGCATCTTGCCCTTCTCATTCTGCTTCTGCACCTTCGCAAATCCCGTGTTCTCGCATTTGTCATATTCGTGATACCTGAAAATATATGATATAAATCTGTTCCAGTAAACCATAAATACCTCCGTCTCTTTTTTCTATCTGACATTTTTTGTCCGACAGGAAGTCATGTCTGCGTCCGACATTCTCCCCGAAAGACAAGCCTTACTTGTATCTATGCATTTTTACTGTAACTTATTCCTTTATTCTTCGGAAATAATATCACTTAACTTTGCAAATTCTGCCAGCGTTAAACTTTCTCCCCGAACATTTGCGGCAAGTCCCATTTTTTCCAGAGCTTTCTCCACCTGTGCTTTTGAATATGGAAGCTCCGGGCTGTTTGCGATTCCATTCTGTAACGTCTTTCTTCTCTGGTTAAAGGATGCCCGGATCAGCTTGAACATCAGACTCTCATCCTTTACTGTTACCGGCGGCTCCTCATATCTGGTCAGCCGTATCACCGCAGATCCTACACCCGGTCTTGGGATAAAACAGTTTGGCGGCACATTTGCGGCAATATACGGTTTTGCATAATACTGGACTGCAAGTGACAACGCACCATAATCTTTCGATCCCGGTCCTACCTGCATCCGGTCTGCTACTTCCTTCTGTACCATGACCGTAATTGACTGTAATGGTACATGACTTTCAAATAAGCCCATAATGATCGGAGTTGTAATATAATATGGCAGATTGGCAACGACCTTGATCGGCTTGCCTGCATTTTCTTCCTCCACCAGCCGGTTGATATCTAACTTCAATATATCTTCGTTGATAACGGTTACATTATCATATTCTGCCAATGTTTCTCCAAGGATTGGGATCAGGTTTTTATCGATCTCAACTGCGATCACCTTTCTGGCTGACTCTGCCAGATACTGTGTCATTGTTCCGATTCCCGGTCCGATCTCCAGTACCAGATCGTCCTTCGTAATTTCTGCCGCATTTATAATTTTTGTAATCACATGGTCATCGATCAGGAAATTCTGACCGAATTTCTTCTGAAATGCAAACTCATATTTCTTTATTGTCTGTATCGTAACCTGCGGGTTACTTAATTTCTCCATGTCTTGTCCTCCATCTATGCATTCTTACGCTTTCATCTTATCACGCAGTCATTCTTTCTACGCCTCTGCCTGCATATTTTCTTCCATTCTGTACAACTTCAGACTGTTCTTAAATGTCACGTCATACACTTCTTCTTCCGTAACTCCCTTTAATGCTGCGATCTCTTTTGCCACATAAGGAATATTAAGGGCAGAGTTCCGTTTTCCACGGAATGGTACAGGTGACAGATACGGCGAATCCGTTTCTAATACGATACTGGTAAGCGGAATGGCTTCCACTACTTCTTTCAGCTTACGTCCATTGTTAAATGTCACTACGCCGCCAACGCCGATATAATATCCCATCTTAATATATTCTCTTGCAATCTCTGTACTGTATGAAAAACAGTGAATGACGCCACCGCAAAGTCTTCCCTGCATCTCTTTCATGATATCCATGGTATCCTTTGCCGCATCCCTGCTGTGGATCACAACCGGAAGCTTCAATTCTTCTGCCAGCTCCAACTGCTTTCGGAACCAGTGGATCTGCACCTCTTTTGGAACATTCTCATGGAAATAGTCCAGTCCGATCTCTCCAATCGCCTTTACCTTCTCATCTGTTGCCATCTGCCGATACATCTCGATCGCCGCATCTGAAAGCTCCGGTGCATCATCCGGATGCGTTCCGATCGCTGCATAGATAAAATCATATTGATGCGCCAGTTCGACAGATGCCTTTGAAGTCGCAATATTAGCTCCTATATTCATAACATACCGGATATCCTGTCTCTGAAATTCTTCTAATAACTGCTCTCTGTCTGTATCAAACTGCTCATCATCGTAATGTCCATGTGTCTCAAATATCATCTTCATATTCCTCGGTCATTTATTTTCTCAAACTGCTCCAGTCTGTATGCTTCGCTGCATCCCATTCTTCTTTCCGGCTCTCGTACTGCTCATTGAGCCAGTCTACCGCTGCAAGTTTTCCTTCTTCCGAAAATGGAAATTCCTTTGTCAGCTTCTTTTCATCATCCGTATTCTCGTAACTGAACGGCTCCGGCCAGACCGTTGCCATCAGAGTTCCTGCATCCTGTACTTCTTTTGGTTTAAAAAATACATTTTCAAGGGGATTTCTGGCAAGGCGGAACCGCATGCCCTGATAACTTCCCTTAAATGCCTTTCCATACAAATAATAATTAATATGATAAAATGTTGTTTCTTCAATCTTTGGTGTGTCACCCATATCTCTCATCTGCCTTTCATCTGCCGGCACATTTTTCTTCATTCTTTTAAGTATACACTACTAAGATCAGCATATGCAACCAACTGTTGTCATTCTTTACGCCAATCGGCTTCCTTTATGCCACACAATTCATCTTTTTCTTGCCAGTCAATCCCCATGCAAAAAGACCCTTATCCACATCGGTTCTTGTATATCTGCTTCCGCTTCTGTGAACAAAGGTCTTTTCTATGAAAATCTATATTCTGTTTATGCTTCGTCTTTTACCGTAAAAATAACTCCGGCTACCTTTGGTCCTGCATTCGAAGCAACCGCTGCTCCGATCTGGAAGAAATCGTCCGGCGCATAACCAACCTTTTCTGTCATCTTGGCAGCCAGTTCATCCCTGCATACATCATCGCATCCATATACGATCTGATATGGCGAACCCGGAAGCATCTCTGCTGCTGAGACATCTGCCATTTTTGCCAGTAATTTCTTCTCGCCGCGGCATTTGAATGCTGTAACGATCTCATTTGCCCATATCTTCATGATCGGTTTTACGCCAAGTGCATCACCGACCAGTGCTGCTGCACTTGGAATACGTCCCGATTTTGCTGCATATTTCAATCCATAGATACCGAAGTAGATCCGTCGCTTCGGAAGAATGTCTGACAGATAAGCAGTGATCTCATCCACTGTTTTTCCTTCTTCTGCCATCTTTGCTGCCTGCACAACCGGATATCCATACTGACCGCTATATCCAACACCATCAAAGATCTGAATCGTTCCTTTTCCTGCATACTCCGGATGCTCCTCAAAGAATTCATTCTTTGCCATGACTGCATTATCATGGGTAGCAGAACCCTTTTTATTGATGCTGACAAATATAATATCTGTATATCCTGCATCAAACTGCTCCTTATACAACTCGTCGAACTGGAATGCTGTGATCTGCGCCGTCTTTGGCAGCTCGTTTGGATTTTCCTCCATTAACTTATAAAAACCGTCATTGTCAAAATCGACTCTGCTCATATAAGATTTGTCACCAATCGTTACCGGAAACGGAAGGATTAATATATTATATTTCTGTTCCTCAGCAGTCGAAATATCACTAGCTGAATCTGTTATGATCCTGATCTTGCTCATAGGTAAAACCTCATCTTTCTATTTGTAAACCGGCACTTCAAAACTCTTATACACTCTACTAATTTCAAGTTTCAAAAATGCCTGTATCCCTTAACTTTTTATAATATAGATGATTCAAACAGCAAATGTCAATCGTAGTTTCTATATAGAAAAGCCATGGTTTTCGGGGCTTTGTAACATGGTTTGAAAGACTAGATATTTTTTTACTTTTTCATACAGAGTTCCCTATCCCGCAATAAATTGTGTTACAATAAAATCCATAAACAAACTTGAAAAGCAGCATTGCATGTGATTCGCACATGCAGGCAGGTTACATAAGGGGATTGCATATGTTAAATTTAAAGGTAAATGATCAGAAACCACCTAAGAATAAACCGACAATCGAAACAGATCTCTCTGAAGCAGCAGAGAAATCTGATCCTCCATATTCACAGGAATATTTTGATCTGATGGATATGATCGACAATACCGATAAACAGATTGATTATTATAAAATGGTATATACCGCCGAGATCGACGGACTTCCTAAGAGGAGGCACAGTCTGAAAACACATTTTATCTATAATGTGATTTTCTTAATTCTTCTGCTTGGATATGATTATTTTCATCTTACAGTCATTGTTATGGGTGGAGGAATGATCCTGCGGACGATCACAGGTTTGATCGCTTTGGGTGTTTTAATTCTTGCTACTATATACATGATCGGTCACACCATTCGTGCCTATATTCTTTACCAGATCAATATGCTTCCCGATTTTATGACAGATTACCTGCAAAAGTATAATATCCATACTATGGTGGAGGAAGAAGCTTATTGCAGAAATGTTCTCCGACAGATGTTAGCATATGAAACAACACTGGCTCATATCAAAAAAGCAGCTCCGAAAACAACAACAGAGATCAACGCTGCTATGAGCGAGATCTCTGCTATGAATTTTGATATTAAAGATTTCCATTATAACGCCGGTCGGACGATAAAATAATATATATTTTCTGATCTGACCATTTCTGCATCAATGTCGGCTGTTTAACAGCTTCTGTTTCAGATCATATAACGGTTTTGACAGATCGACAAATACCTCCTGTGGATTTACCAGTCGTCTGGTCTCATCCCAGAGTGTATTCAGTTCTTTCTGGCAATACTCGCGGATCTCCATCGTGGATGGATTCTGATATACGCACTGTCCCTTCAAGAATACCGGGACAAGCATCTCACGGATCTCATAAGAACCACCCGGAAGTGTCGAACGCTTCCATGTAGCCATCTGGTCAAATATCTCCAGATCCTCCGCTTCATTATATGTCTCATCGGAAAGTGTGATCAGATCCGCCTTGATCTTTCCGGTCTCCTTATTATACAGACGGAATACCGTCTTATTTCCTGGATTTGTGATCTTCGCCGGATTCTCTGATATCTTGATCTTCGCTGTGAATTCTTCATCCTCCGGCTTCTTGATCGCCGCAAGCTTATAAACACCGCCAAAAGATGGATTATCTGCTGATGTGATCAGATTGGTTCCAACGCCCCATGACGTGATCGCTGCACCCTGATTCTTCAAACTGTTGATCAGATATTCGTCCAGATCAGAGGATGCTGCAATGACTGCATCCGGATATCCCGCTGCATCCAACATTTTTCTGGCTTTCTTAGACAGATATGCAAGGTCACCGGAATCCAGACGGATTCCATATCTGGTCGGCATCTTTCCCTCTGCCTTCATCTCATCAAATACCCGGATTGCATTTGGCACACCGGATTTCAATGTGTCATATGTGTCAACCAACAATGTACATGTATCCGGATATAATTCTGCATATCTCTTAAATGCTGTATATTCATCCGGGAAGCTCATGATCCAGCTATGTGCATGTGTCCCAAGTACAGGCACGCCGAACTTCTTACCGCAGATTACATTTGAGGTTCCGACACAGCCACCGATAACTGCCGCCCTCGCACCGAAGGTTCCGGCATCCGGTCCCTGCGCACGGCGAAGTCCGAATTCCATGATACCATCCCCTTTTGCTGCATAGCAGACTCTGGATGCCTTTGTAGCGATCAGACTCTGATGGTTCACAATATTTAACAATGCGGTCTCAACCAACTGCGCTTCCATGATCGGTGCAACCACCTTCACAAGTGGCTCATACGGAAATACTACAGAACCTTCCGGAATCGCATAGATATCACCTGTAAAATGAAATCCTGCAAGGTAATTCAGAAATTCTTCATCAAACATATTCAGACTTCTTAAGTAATCAACGTCTTCATAGGAAAAGGACAGATTCTTGATATAGTCGATCACCTGTTCCAAGCCACAGGCGATCGCATAGCCGCTTCCGGATGGATTTTTTCTGTAGAATGCATCAAATACAACGATATCATCTGCTTTCTCACGGAAATATCCCTGCATCATCGTCAATTCATAGAAGTCTGTTAATAAGGTAAAATTTCTCTTTTCTTCCATATCTCTGTCCTCCTGCCTTTCTTTTTTAGCAGTTTATAATCTCTACTATTCTGTCATACATGATCGGCGCATCGTTTTCTCACACATTACTGCCCACATAACATCTCATTTAACTCATGGTACAACCGGGAAAGCGGAAGTCCGACAACATTGTCATAACTGCCCTTGATTCCTTTCACAAACAGGCCACCCTGTGTCTGTATCCCATAGCTTCCTGCTTTGTCAAACGGATCTCCCGTCGCAAGATATCCGACAATCTCCTCATGCGTCATCGGATAAAATGTAACCTCTGTATTCTCGTAAAATGTCTTTGTCCGGCATTTCTCTCCGTCGTAGTACATAATAGAAACACCTGTATATACATTATGTGTCTGTCCTGACAAACTATTCAACGTATTATATGCATCGTCATAATCAACCGGTTTTCCAAGGATCCTGCCATTTAATGCGACGACCGTATCGGAACCGATCACGATAAACGGCTGTGTCTCTGCTTCCGTACCGGCGCGATCTGTACATACCTTTTTATATACATTTTCTGCCTTTCTCCCGGCAAGCTCCATTACCATATCCTTTGGAAAACGGATATCGGTAGCTTCATCGCAGTCACTTGGCATAACAGTAAATGTATAACCGGCTCTTTCAAGCAGCTCTTTTCTTCTCGGTGAATTCGATGCAAGTATGATCGGAATCTGTGTAACCATGATGTTCTCCTTTGATTACTCCATCTCTTTTGCAAGCTTCATTGCTTTTTCAAATAACGGAAGTGCGCGTTCTACCATCTCTGTTGTGGTACAGTAAGCAAGTCTCATATGTCCCGGACACATAAAGCTGTCTCCCGGTACCAGGATCAGATCCAGCTTGCTGGCTGTCATGCGACAGAATGCATTTGCATCCGCGATCGGAGTCTTTGGAAACATATAGAAGGTTCCGCCCGGTTCTACACACTCATATCCCATATTTGTAAGCTCTTTATATAAAATATTCTTATTCTTCTCATAGATTGACAGGTCAGCTGTCTTATCGATCACTTCTGCCACACCAAGCTGGATCATGGATGGCGGACAGTTATGTCCTGTAAATCTGGAGATCTGACCACACATCAGAACGATCAGCTTCGCATCCTTACATTTCGGATTTACCGCTACATATCCGATACGCTCACCCGGAAGGGAAAGTGACTTACTGAATGAATAACAGCAGATACTGTTGTCATAGAAGGATGAAATAAATGGTGAATCCGTTCCTTCAAATACGATTTCACGATAAGGCTCATCGGAGATAATATAGATATCATGTCCATATTCCTTCTGCTTTTCTTCCAGAATTGCAGCCAGCTTCTTGATCGTCTCTGTTGAATATACGATACCGGACGGGTTATTCGGAGAGTTAATAAGAACTGCCTGTACATTTGGATTTAAAAGCTCCAGAAATGCATCAAAATTGATCTGGAAGGATGTAATATCCGCCGGCACGATCTTAAGCACCGCACCTGTTCCGTCAACATATGGAACATACTCAGGGAAATATGGAGCAAATGTGATCACCTCATCTCCCGGCTTTGTTACACAACGAATCGCATGTGCGATCGCACCTGCTGCACCGGAGGTCATGAAAATATCATCTGCTGTATATTCCATTCCAAATCTTCTATTTAAAGAATCTGCAACCGCTTCTCTGACGGACATAATACCAAGTGTCGGACTGTATCCGTGAAGCGTCAAAGGATTTTCTTCTTTTAACATCCGTTCCAATGTCTCTGTAAACTCCGGACATACCGGAACAGAAGGATTGCCGATCGTAAAGTTATATACATTTTCCTTTCCGATCTCTGCAGCACGTTTTGATGCATACTGCGCAAATTCTCTTATTATAGAACCTTTGGTTGTCATATCTGCATATTTTTCCGAAATCATACCTGTTATCCTCCGTCTGTTGTGAATTTAATAATGGAAGTATACCGCCGAAAAGGCAAAAAAACAAGTGGTAATAAATCGGGGAAAAGACTTATTACCACTTGCAAAAAATGAGGGGAGAGAGGATTCAAATAAATGAAAAACTCTTACAATACATAGTATATAAGGGATGTGTGTCTAAATTGTGTTTATTTTCTGATGTGTTTATAAACAGATTCTGCATTCTATTTACAAATTCTTTATTATATTGTCCAGATCGGAACAATGTAATTTTCTGAATCAACAGCTGAAAGTTTCGGACGCATACAGATGATTGCTCCTTTTCCTCTTGGAACTGCTCCTTTATCCAGAATTCTGAATGCCCTGGTCAGTTCACTTCCTGGATTTACTGAGCGTTTTATCTCTAACGGATGCACCATACCATCACTTTCAATCACCATATCAATTTCATTACTGTCTTTATCTCTGTAATACCACATAAGGCATTCATCCGCTTCATTTTGATATGTCTTCCGAATTTCGGAAACAACATAATTTTCCAGTATTGCCCCATTAATCGCCCCGTTTTCAAGTATTTCCGGAGTTGTATATTTTGTGAGATACGAAACCAGGCCTGTATCAAAGAAATATAATTTTGGTGTCTTAACTGTTCTCTTTAACAGATTATTAGAATAAGGACGTAAATAAAAAATAATATCGGACTTCTCAAGCACCTGCAGCCATCGTTTAATTGTCTCATCTGAAACGCCAACATCATTTGCTATATCATGTATATTTAACATTTGTGCACACCTGCATGCTGCAGCTCTTACAAAGTCCATAAATACAAGTTTATCAACATTTGTAATCAACTCTGATACATCTCTGTCAATATATGTTTGAATATAACTAGAATAAAAAACATTTCTGTCTTTGTATCGTCCACTTCTATAACCCGGCATAGATCCCATCCAGATTCTCTCATATAGCTCCGGCAACTCCACCTTTGTTCCATTTTTGCTTCGATGCTTTAATGTTTCCAGATCAACACTAAACTTAATATTCTCGCCTGCTCCATACAACTCATGCTGTGACAAAGATGACATGTGAATAATAGCAGTTCTTCCCGCCAAAGATTCCTGTGCAAGCTCCATCATCCGAAATGCCTGCGATCCGGTCAACCAAAATGATGATGCCGGTGCTCCATTATCTATCGCCATCTTAATATATGGAAATAATTGCGGAGCATATTGTACCTCATCTATTAAAATCGGAAGATCATGCATCTGCAAAAACATAGCAGGATCTGTCTGTGCCAGTTTCCTTTCTTCCAGATCATCCAGGCTCACCACTGTCCTATTCTCATCCATTAATTTTTTAAATAAAGTTGTTTTTCCAACCTGCCTCGGTCCTGTAATTAATATACAGGAATAGTCTTCTGCTAATTCTTTTATCTTTTTTTCTAAATCTCTATGAATATATTCCATATATCTGCACCTCTTTTTTCGGCTAAAATAAGATTAAATCTTATTTTAGCCGAAAAGTAATAATTTATCAAGAATAAAGAGCCGCATACGACTCTTTTGCACCCAAACAATATTATAAAACAAAAAACAAGTGGTAACAAACCGGGGAAAGATTTATTACCACTTGCAAAAAATGAGGGGAGAGAGGATTCAAATAAATGAAAAACTCTTACAATACACAGTATATAAGGGAAGTGTGTCTAAACTGTGTTTATTTTCTGATGTATTTATGAAGATCATAAACAAAACTTTATAAAACTAACACAGCATTACAAAACATATAAACCAACCGCCTGTCCGCCCCTGTCGGTCTCCTTGGCTGGTATGGGTGGCTGGCATGGGCAGTTGGCCTCCCCACTATAAATGGCTTGCTGCGATTTCTGTTCGTTGCACATGCCTGATTCGTAAATACTCCTGTGCTAACTCGCCTTCGGCTCAAACAAGCACCCGTATTTACTGGCAATGTACATCTCACGACGAAATTCTCGCTGATGCCATATTATAGTGGGGAGACCAACTGCCCATACCAGCCAAGGAGACCGACAGAGGCGGGCAGGCGTACTGCGACTTCCCCCAATTTCAGACTTGTAAGAATAATTCGTTTTATGTATAATAAAACGTACGGTGTTTTTTCCACACCGCCTTGATTTTTCAAGGAAAAATGGGGTTTTATGATGTCCGGGCAGACAGATATATCTGACCAGACCAAAAACGTCAATATAATAATAGGAAAAGAGGATAAACATGTTAGAAAACAACCATGAAAAAAAGCCAAAGAAATACGCTGGTATTCTGGCACATCCGACTTCATTTCCAAGTCCTTACGGAATCGGTGATCTCGGCAAAGGTGCATACCGGTTTATAGACTTTCTGGCAAATTCGGGCTTGAATCTGTGGCAGGTACTTCCACTTGGACATACCGGATTTGGTGATTCACCATATCAGCCATTCTCCGCATTTGCCGGTCAGCCGTTAATTATTGACCTTGATGCATTAAAAGAATACAAGCTTCTGTCAGAAGATGATTTTACTGATATGCCGGAATGGGATCCCGTTCACATCGATTACGGAACCTTGATCACATTTAAGACAAAGCTGTTAAAGCTCGCTTACGAACGTTTTACTGATCCTGACTACGAGGACGGATTATCAACAGACGAGGAACAGATGGCAGCATTTGCTTCTTTCAAAAAGGATTCCTCCTGGCTCGCTGACTACTCCCTGTTTATGGCAGGTAAGGATTTCCATGAAGGAATGCCTTGGTATATGTGGGAGGATTCCCTGAAAGCACCTACCAAAAGACAGCGTACCACATGGGAAAAGAAGCTTGCAAATGAGATCGGTTACTATGATTTCATCCAGTTCTTATTCCATACACAGTGGATGGCGATCAAGGAATACGCAAATGAAAAGAACATCAGCATCGTAGGTGATGCTCCGATCTTCCTTGCATGGGACAGTGCCGATGTATGGAGCCATCAGGAGCTTTTCATGCTGGATTCAAAGGGATACCCAACAGAGGTTGCCGGTGTACCACCTGATTATTTCTCAGAGACCGGACAGTTGTGGGGCAACCCACTGTATAACTGGTCAAAGCATACCGCTACCGGTTATGAATGGTGGATTGAGCGAATCAAATACCAGTTCACTCTGACAGATTTCTTAAGGATTGACCATTTCAGAGGATTTGACCGGTACTGGGCTGTACCTTATGGCGAAGAAACCGCCATCAACGGAGAATGGAAGCCCGCTCCCGGTATCAACTTCTTCACACAGTTACAAGCAAATCTTGGCTATGACCTTCCGATCATCGCTGAGGATCTGGGTGAGATTGACGATTCTGTTATCGAATTGCGTGACAAATTCAATCTGCCGGGCATGAAGATCTTACAGTTTGCATTTGAAAATCCGGAAGAAAATGATTTCCTTCCGCATAATTATACAAGAAACTGCGTATGCTACACAGGAACACATGACAACGACACAACACTTGGCTGGTATCAGAAAGCATACGAAGCATCCAAGGACAAGCTTCGCCGCTATTTCAGCACAGATGCCAGTGATATCTGCTGGGTTATGATCCGTGCATGTTTCTCATCTGTCGCAAATATGGCTGTTGTTCCTATGCAGGATGTTCTGAAATTAGATTCATGGGCTCGTCTGAATACTCCGGGTGTAGGGGAAGGCAACTGGGCTTGGCGCTTTGAGGATAAAGACATGGATACTAAATTAGAAGAACGTCTATTTGAGACAGCAAAACTCTACGGCAGATAGAACAGGAGGATATATTTGAGAACCATTATTACTGTACTGTTTGCAGTACTTGGAATCATATTTTGTTTTCCATATCATCTGTATCTAAAGCAGCTTGCAAAAAAGGATCAGGACAAAGCTTACATCAAGGCTCAGAAGCTGGTAAAAGGATTTTTCGGAGCAGTTATGTTCTTAACCGGATGTAAGCGAACAGTTATCGGCAAGGAAAACATTCCTGCCGACCAACCGGTCATGTTCGTTGGTAATCATCGAAGCTATTTTGATATTTTATCCTGTCACAATGCAATCGATATGCCGCTTGGCTTCATGTCCAAGGACAATATCAAGGATATACCTCTGCTTTACAAATACATGGATGATATCGGATGCACCTATCTGGATCGTACCGATCTGAAAAAGGGTCTGGAAACGATTTTGCAGACTGCTGATATCATCAAATCCGGTCACTCCATGATGATCTTCCCGGAGGGAACAAGAAATAAGGGCGACGAACTGCTGCCATTTAAAGACGGTGCATTCAAGATCGCTCAGAAAGCCGGATGTCTGATCATTCCGGTTGCTATCTGCGGAACAGACAAATGTATGGAAGCAAATAAACATAATTTCCTTCACAGCAGCAAAGTTGTGATCGAATTCTTAGAGCCGGTTGATATCCGTGGATTGAAGCCAAAGGAACGTAAAGAGGTTCTGGATGCAATCCCAGGTAAGATTCAGGCAGCCCGGTTAAAAAATCTGCCTATGATTGAAAAATAATATAATTGCAAATTGTATATATATTTGATTACTTTGACTTACCAATACAGGGACATTTGAGTCCGCCGGTCCTTAGATGGCGCAGAGGCGGCATCTTAGTACCGCTGCAGGAGTAACTGAGATCTTAGCAAGGTATTTTCGAGCTTAGTTCGAAGTTATGCAGCGCAGAAACGAGCGGAAGCGTTCCCTGATTGGTAAGGTCAAAAGTAATCATAATATATACAATTTGCAATCACAGACAAATAATGAAATATAAGGAGGAACTTATTATGCCTTGGTGGGGATGGATGTTAATCGTCATCGCAATATTAGTTGTAATCTTAGTAGTACTTTACATAGTAGGAAACCGCCTGCAGAAGAAGCAGAGCGCACAGAAAGAAGCTATGCTTCAGGCCGCACAGCCTGTCACGATGCTGGTCATCGATAAAAAGATGCTGCCTATGAAAGATGCAAATCTTCCGAAACAGGTATTGGAATCAACTCCAAAGCGTTACCAGAAAGCCAAGCTTCCTATCGTTAAAGCCAAGATTGGCCCACAGATCATCAATCTGATCTGTGACGATGGAATCTTTGATGTTATGCCTGTCCGTGGCGAAGTTAAAGCTATGGTCAGCGGTATCTACATCACAAGCGTTAAGAATGTTCGTGGTAAGAAAGCACCGGAGCCTGCAAAGAAATCATTCAGCCAGAAGCTTCGTGCAAAACAGAAGAAATACGAGCAGACTTATGAGCAGGAAACTGCCAGCATGAAACTCAGCAAAGAAGAAAAAGCCGCAAGAAAAGCAAAGGCAAAGGAAGAAAAAGAAAGGGCAAAGAAGATCCAGTAATCATGATAAATACTCGTGTCGACCTCAGAAAATTAGTTATTACCTGTCTGGTTCCGGTTACCGCATTACTGATACATAATATTGTCTATCTTGCAGGCACCCGGATCTGTGATCTTACAGGCAGTCAGACTGATTCTGTCGGCAGTATCACATCATGTATTTCATATATTCTTTGTATCTGTATTTTCGGATATTTTTATCTGTCCGATCATTCAAAAACAAAGCACGCAGGAAAGAAAAATCCTTTCCTGCGTGCTTTTGTTATCTTTATTTTACTGCTGATCCTTGGTATCAGTCTTCAGCTCTTAACAACCTGTATTCTTCGTCTGATCGACACTTATAGGCCGGAGCTCCTAACCTCATACCATGAACGGGTACAGCGGTCATTTTCCATCAACAATGGAATCATCCGTATCTGTACAGTCACACTTCTCGCACCGATCGCAGAAGAATTCGCCTTCCGGGGAGTGGCACTGAAGCTGTCTGTCTCTGCATTTCACACGAAGCATGCCGCCCTCTGTGCGATCCTGTTCACAGCATTCTGTTTCGGCTGTTATCATGGAAATGTCGTTCAGTTCTGCTACAGCGTTCCGGCCGGAATCATTCTGGGCTGTCTTGCCGTATGGTCAGGTTCCCTGATCCCCGGCATGATCCTTCATATGATCTTAAACGCTTCTTCCTATGTGATCGGAAGTATAGCGCTCTCCCCCTCTATACTGTGGGGAATCATCGGAATCACCTGTATCCTGATTATGATTTGTATGAAATTAATAAGGCGGTCTATCTGACGGACTAGCTTTATATTGACATTAGCGAAGATTCCGTAATGAAATGCACATTGTCAGTAAATACGGGTGCCTGTTTGAGTCCGAAGGACGAGTTGGCACAGGAGTATTTACGAATAGAACATGTGCATTGAATAGGAATCGTAGCAAGTCAATATAAAGCTAGTCCGCCAGATAGACCGCCTTATTTATTCTACGCTACAAAATATCGTGACAAATGATATACCAGAACCTTCTCATCCGGGTCTTCTTCATAACCGGACAATTTGATCATCTTCTTTAAAACGAACAGGTTGCAGTCACGGATTGCTTTCTGATATTCAAATGTCGGATAGTAGATCAGAAGTTCAATATCTCTCGGCTGTCTCCGCACCGATGCGATGATATTATCCAGCACCTTTTTGAAGGTCGCGCCGGAAAATGGATTGAAGAAATAGAAATAATTGTCTTCATCTCCGATCTCATATGCCTCTGCCTCCACATTCAGAAACTGCATCCGTTCCTCCTGATCAAGGAATTTGCTCTGATAGCTTGCGGCATTTGTCAGAAGTCTGGCATAGACCCTGGCATTGTTCTCGATTCCAACCGTCCGGCAGTAATGTCTGGAATTACAGTAAAAAAGCACTCTGCCTAGTCCGCAGCCAAAATCCACAAGCGTATCTTCCGGCTCCATGCTGATCTCATCGAACATCGTCACCAGATCATTATAATATGTAACCTCATAATTATTATCTTCTTCGTTCACCGGAAGACATACATCCATATCTCCAAATGCTGTCTCCGCGATCGTTTCAATCCCCAGAAAGCTGTCGAAGGATTTCTCACTACCCATATATATTTATACCCCTTCGTAGTCCGCAGTCACATTCAGACTGCAATCCGTAATATAATCATTGTTAAAGTCAATACAGTAACGAATATCAATCCGGATTCCCTTCTCAGACTGCTCCATATGATATTCCTCCGTACAGATATTCATACAGATCGGTCCAACCGGAGTTGCATAATGCACCGAGCTGTTCTTCTCCCGGTCAAATAACATAACCGTGTTCACGCTGCCACGTTTCGTAAGCTGTAATGCATGCTCATCGAACCGCAGAAGATTCTTCACCGGTTCTTCCACATCTTCAATGAACTCGTCATATTTGATATAGCGGTTTCCGTTTTTCTCAGAGTATGTTCCCCGCGTCTCAAGCTCCAGAACCTCCGGTTCATCATCCGCTCCGGCAACACTCTGCACACCCGTTACTTTTATCTTTATATCTCTCGTCGTCATAAATTATCTTTCAAATGCCATCTCAATTAAGGTATTTACAAGGGTCTTGATATCATATCCCTCAGCATCCCACAGCATTGGATACATACTGATCGATGTAAATCCCGGCAATGTGTTTACTTCATTAAATATTACACGATTGGTGTCTTTCTCAAGGAAGAAATCCACACGGGCAAGTCCAAAGCCGTCAATCACATTAAAGATACGAATTGCTTCTGCACGGATCTCGTCCTCAGCTTCTTCCGGTATATCTGCCCCGATGATCGTCTTGGAATCTGCATTGTTGTATTTTGCATCAAAATCATAGAAATCTGCATTTGCGGCAGCAAGGATCTCTCCAACACCGGATGCCTTTGTATGATTGCCATATCCAAGTACACCACATTCCAACTCTCTGCCAACGATCGTTTCCTCGACAAGGATCTTGGAATCATGGTTGAGTGCCTCATGCAGACCAGCTTCTAACTCGGCTCTGTCATGTGCCTTTGTAACACCCTTTGATGAACCTGCGGATGATGGTTTTACAAATACCGGATAGTTTAACTCGCTCTCTACCCGATCCATCGCAACATCCAGATCATCAAAATCATCTTCTACTACAGGAACAAATTTTGCCTGTGTTACATTGATATGATCAGCAATGATCTTTGTATGGAATTTGTCCATTGCAGCAGCCGATGCAAATACACCGCAGCCCACATATGGAATGTCCGCCATCTCAAACAATCCCTGAATCGTACCGTCTTCTCCATATAAACCATGCAAAACAGGGAAAATAACATCTACAGGCTCCGCATAGATTCTGTCGCCATCTTTTATGATAATCTCTTTTGCAGAATCCGGTGAAATCACAGCACGAACCTGACTGTCGTACCAGCTTCCGTCAGCAATACTCTCAATGCTGTCAGCCTTCAGCCATTTGCCATCCTTTGTGATTCCGATCAGTGTCATATCATATTTGTCCGTATCCACCGCTTTGGCAACTGTCTGAACTGAAATGCATGAAACTTCATGTTCCGATGATCTTCCTCCAAAAATAACTACCAGTTTTTTCTTAGTCATATTCCCTTGAGCTCCTTTGAAATATATAATCAAAATATCTCATATCATACCACAACCACCTATATAATTCAAGGATTCCGGGGATTTAGGGGTAGATGGAAAAGTCAGTCATAATCTTTTCAACGTCACACACAAAGTTTCATAATACCCGGCCGGATAAGCAACGCCATTCAAGGTTGCTGCCGGAAGGTTCAGATACTCAAAAGCTGACCATGCAGTAACCGGGATGCCGTATTCTTCTGCGCTTTCCTCTGCACAGGCATCGATATATTCTTTGCTCAGTATCAGATTCTTTCGCACAATGCTTTTCTCCTGATCGTTATAGTCTGCGCCAAGCTTCTCGGCTATACCGTAAAGTACCGCCTGCTCAACATATGAAGTAAATTCATCCAATTGCTTATCCGATAAATTCTCATTTCCCTCATATCTTATTCGAATACGGATAACATCTGATGTCTTATTCTGAGCATTCATCTGACTCTCCGCACTTGCATTTCCTGCTATATCATCATACATTGCTTCCAGTTCCTGTAACTGCTTCTGTGTTTCATACGCATTTAATGTTGTGCCATCCAGAATCCGAAATGCAGTCTGGATATCATTTGACCGTTCTGTATCCTGACCATCCGAAGGCTCAAGACCATTTACCACCTGCTGGCTCGATCCATCATTCTTACCGTCTGTCTGTGAAGTTTTGTCACTGGTTATTCCAGCATAATTTTCCTCTGTACTGTCATAGGCTATATCTTCATTTTCTTCCGCATATTCGATCAGGTTCATCACCTGCTCTACGCTGTTTTTCGCGCTGTATAATCTTTTCAGTGCTCCCATTTCCACATATAATGTTCCACAAAATAAACCGATCAGGATTCCGGCAACTGCCGCCCTTACTGCTCTACCCATTTCCATAACCTCCATTTTTCTTCATCAAAATCTAACACTTTAAACCATATCTACTCCCCCAGTGTCGCCAGACACTCTCCTTTGTAATGCGCTGCAATATACTTCCGGATGCTTCCGGACGCTTCGCCCTGATACAACGAATCTGTGCAGACCACCTCTACATAATTCGTTACAAATTCTTTTATCAGCTCCGGATACATCTGCCGCAGGGTTTCTTCGGAATCCACCACAATATATTCCACATGGCTCAGGTCAAGACTCCGGTCATGCGCTTGATCATATTCAGCCCGTGCTCGCTGCAGGCTCTCCGCAACGACCGGATACTCTCGTTCCTCCGATTCGGCTGCCGACTCCGCTCCCTCCAGACTGTCCGTGACAAATGTATACTTGTAGCCACCATCTGTTTCAGAGATCATCACCACCCGGAGATAATCTACCGCCTCAATGGATCTGTCCATGCACCCGGACAATATGCTGACAAGTAATATCCCACCGATCACTTCTGCAGCCATCTTTGCAAGCTTCCCCGGATTTGTCCGTTTTCTCCCAACAAATGCCGGTACAAGAACCGACAACGGAATATCAACGGCGGCAATGTAGATCATAAATGCCCGACCGGCATCCCGTTCTCCAAGGAACCGGCTCATCCATAGAAACAGCAGAAACAAAACAACCACACAGCCGCTTCTTATCCACAGGCTTCTTTTCTCTTCCATATCTTCTGCCGAATACTCATTTTTCTTCTGTGTCTTATCCTCAAATGTATCGTTTTTTTCTTCCATCACTTTTTTATCCATTGCATTATCAGAATCACGTCCATGTAACTCTGTACTCTTATCATTCCCGGCTGCTCTCATCCCGCCGCTCTTTCTCCATACACAGATGATCTTCCAGATTTCATCCACAAACTGACAAACAAACACAATGTGGATTGCCAGCAGCAAGAGCCCGAAGATGACAAGCAGATAACAGGCGAGTAAACCGAGTCTCGCATTTGCACCTCCGGGGAACATCATCGCACCCACAACATTTAGTATTCCCTTTGAAGTCATTGTTTTACCTTGCAAGCCAAGCAACGATATCACGAAACAGGAAGCAACAATGGCTAACACAACCGGAACAGATACTGTCCACACCAGCATCCCTCGTCTTCGTTTCTCTACCCTCAGATAGAGATACATGACAAATTCCAGCATAGATAATCCTACAATTAACAGATATCCTTTTATCAGAACCTGACATATCGTGTTACATACAGATGCCTGCATCTGGAATTCTACATATTCTTTTAGTCGCGAAAAATCTGCATTCCAGAATCCACAAATAATAAACAGCACCAATGTGATCCCGATTCCGATCACACTTGCTTCCGCAAATCCGATATAACCACGCAGCCCCTTTCCTGCCATATAGAAAAGTGCCAGTAATACCGGAACGACCAGAACCGTTCCTGCATAATCCGGCAGCATCAGGATCCGGCTCCCCTGTACAAAGAAATAAAGCAGAAAAAAAACCCGAATTGCATATCTGATCACATAAATAGATGCAATAGCCACTTTTTTCTTATTATTCCATACTTTTGCACCCGTTATCTCTGTCTTTTCTTTAGCCGGATCTGACAATTTCACTACACCGGAAAGCGCAAGATGTAGTAGCACCACATAAACCAGAGCAAGTATTAGCATCAAAAAAAGTGATAAAATACCGTTGTTTTTGGAAAAATCCGTCATAATCTGTACCATATTCCAGAAAGTAATCGGGAAAATCAGGCAAGTTCCCGTTATAAAAAGCTGCCGATACGTCACATTTCTATAATCCATATATTAATTCACACCCATTCATCATTACTTTTTACGAAGCCGTCTGCGCTCCCGATAGTTCGCCCATGCCGGTCGAAAGATAATTTTTTTGATTGGCTTACGAATGACAAAATCTTCCATTCCATCCTCTACATAGCCACAGGTTACGACCGGTGCCATGTACGGAACACCAAAGCTGTTCAGATCGGCAAGATGATAGATCAATAAAAGCATCACCAGAAGGAAGCCATACAGTCCAAAAAAAGCAGCCGCCAGTATAGTTAGAAATTTTAAAAGACGGAACACCGACGCAAAAGCTTCATTTGGAATTGCAAAAGAAGCAATCGCTGTCAGCGCAACTACGATCACCACGATTGTACTGACAATCCCTGCTTCCACTGCAGCCTGTCCAACGATCAGACCACCAACAACGCCGATCGTATTTCCCAGCTGACTCGGCAGACGGATTCCTGCCTCCCGCAGCAATTCAAACAACAACTCCATGATCAAAACCTCTAACACGATCGGAAAAGACAACTGATTTCTTGCAACTGCAATCGCATAGAGAAGTTTATCCGGTATCACCTCCCGGTGATAACAGGTAACTGCTATATAGAAGCCCGGCAGCCCTACCGCGATAAATGCCGCTATATAACGAATGATTCTGGCAAAAGTTGCAACCGGCCAACGGTTATAATAATCATCGGCAGTCTGGAATAATGTATTGATCGTCGCCGGCGCGATCAGAACCTCCGGTGAATTATCAAATACAATTACAACCCTGCCATCTGCCAGTGCCGCCGCCGCTTTATCCGGTCTGGTGGTTGACTGGAACACCGGAAACGGCCGGTACCATTTCTTCTCCATCAGATGTTCCGCCATGCCACTGTCAAATATGGCATCTATCTCATATTCATTCATCCGTTCTTTCACCTGTTCAACCAGCTTCTTCTCTGCAATGTCCTCAATATACATGATTCCATACTCGGTTCTGGAACGAACACCGATCGTATTCTGGATCAATTTTAATCTTGTATCTTTAATCCTCCGCCGAATAAGGGCTGTCGATGTACGGATACTTTCATTAAAACTATCCCGCGGACCACGCATTCCCCCCTCTGTAGAGCTTTCTTCCACCCCTCGTACCGGCAGCTTCTTGGAAGACACAACAAACGCCTGATCTGCATCCGATACAAATACCGCTGTGTCTCCTTTTAATATCGAAAACATCACATTTTTGAAGTCATTTTCTGCCTTTATATCCGCCGATTGTGTCTCAAATGAATCCATTGCCTCCCACAGGGAACCGCCATGCTCATGCCGCCACTCCCAGGTCACAGGCTTAATGATCGTATCCTCGATCAGACCATTGTCACATAGCCCATCAATGTACACTACATAGATTGCTCCTACCGACGCGGACGTCTCATCTGCTGATGCGACAGAATCCTCCGCATACACATCCAAACCGGTACGTCTGACTGTAAATCGACGTTCCACGATGTCTCCCCAATCGGCAAACAGCGCCTTTACCCGGCTGATATTTGCATCTATATCTCTGTCAATCCGGCTGTCTGCACTATAAATTCCGCCTTCTGCATCTCTGTCTTTTTCCAAACGTTCCACCTCCCGCCGCTCCTATGTACATTTATATTTTTTATGACTCTGACCGACTTTCCCCAACCTTATTCCTCCATGATCTAACTATTGCTTGTTTTATTTTCTTACTATTTCCAGTATTGCCAGTAACCCTCTGAACTATACATAAAATGTTACATTGAATCATGATATAATGAACGCAAAATTATTTGCTTGCAAGGATGCTGATTTTGCGGAATGCATAGAATGTGCGAAGCACATGATATAATGATGAAAAATCGCTTGCTTGCAAGGGTCGATTTTTCGAATGCATTGAACGAGTACGATATAATGATCATTACGATGGGATGCGCTTGCACAAATCCCCAAAAGCTTCTATAGTAATTACATAAAATCATAGAATTGCTCACATATGATGAACCCGGCAATATTCAAATAGCTTCCGTTTCATCAGCGCCATATAGAATCTTAACCGGAAATATAGAAATACCATGGCTTCACAAACCACCCAGAAAGGAAACAAAAAAATGATAAAATCAGATAATATATCCGACAACAAAAAACATACAACAGATCCAATTTATAAATCAGACAACAGAAATGCTACGGCAACCCCACACGCCAGATTAGAAAACAGGAAACTACGCCTTGCCATCCTCGGTGCAGGCGGTATCGCCCGCAAAATGGCGGAAACCGTCAACCAGATGGAAGATGTGGAACTCTATGCTGTAGCAAGCAGAACGGAAGAAAAAGCCAGACAGTTTGCAGATACTTATCATGCATCCAAATGGTATGGCTCTTATGAAGAAATGGTTGCCGATGACGGGATCGATCTTGTCTACGTTGCAACTCCACACTCCCACCATAAAGAGCATACGATGCTGTGTCTGAATTATAACCGGGCTGTTCTGTGTGAGAAAGCATTTGCCGTAAATACAAAAGAAGCCGAAAATATGATCCGGCTTGCAAAAGAGAAAAATATATTACTGGCGGAAGCGATGTGGGTTCGCTATATGCCAATGTCATTTACTTTAAAAGAAATTATAGATTCCGACGTTATCGGAAAAATAACAGGGCTGACCGCAAATCTTGGTTATTCCCTGATGCAGGTAGAACGTCTGATTCGCCCGGAGCTTGCCGGAGGTGCTCTCTTAGATCTTGCACCATATACCTTAAACTTTGCGACCTGGGTACTCGGCGACAACGTATCAACAATCCACACAACGATGACTCCACACGAAACGGGCGTAGACAAAACAGAATTTATCAACCTGGTATACCCGGACGGTGCGATCGCTGGTCTGTTCACAACTATGGAATCAGCCACCGACCGCCGCGGCGTGATCTACGGAACAAAAGGTTACATCGAGGTTGACAATATCAATAATTACGAGGCATTCCGTATATATGAAAATGACCGCCGACTGGTTCAGACGATCAACTGTCCTGCCCAGATCAGCGGCTACGAATATGAAGTGCTCGCCTGTAAGAGAGCACTTGAAAAAGGTCTGACTGAATGTCCGGAAATGCCACATGAACATACTTTATATATCATGCGGCTATTTGACGAGATACGAAAGAGCTGGTAACAGCATACAAAAATCCCACTATAACAGATGATATGCACCTCTTTCACTGATTGTCCAATAAAAAGGGGACATCTATCATCTGTCACAGTGGGATCTCTTTAAATATTCATTTATCTAAGCAGCATATTGCCTGATAATAGCTGAACCAACGGATAATACTTTGCTGCAGTAAATCCTGACAGGTACAGCAGCAATGGCAAAAGCGCAACGGCTGCCGCACAGAATATCGCACCATTTGTGCTCCTGATCAGCTTTCCAACTAGAACATAGAGTACAGTCAGTACCAGAATCGTGATCAACCGAATTCCAGATACCAGCAGGAAATATCCGGTAATACTGGTTGATATGCCAACCTGTTCCAGACACGGAAGAGACTGTGCCAGATATTTTCCTCCTGCCAGCCCAATTTCTCTTTTCACCCACATAAGTTCAGGCAGATAAACGATCATGTATACAACAAGAGTAATAAGCAGCATCCGAAATGCCTTGATCACATGAAGTTTCCTGTAATTCTCTGTAATATCAATAATGCCATTGATCTTATATCTGTAATCCTCCAGATACAGAAATGCAGTTGTAAGCATCAGTACAACGATTACCTTCGCTGCATTCATCACGTCATCCTTATAGTCTTTGCTTCCGGCAAGGATATTCCAGCCTCTGGCATAGACAAATCCTATCCGTTCCAGTACAGCAGGATCGGCTTCCGAAACCTGTGACGTGATTCCACATTGCTGCTTAATATAATCCACATATTCCAGACAGCGAAAGAAACTCTCCTCATTTGCAAGCTGCTTATTCATCTCATCCCATTTATCATTATACTCTTTTTCAGTTATCTTCCCTGCAGCGTAGTCCCGGTCAACCCGATCTTCTTCTTCGTGAAGTTTTTCGTACCATTCTTCCTCTGAGGCTATATAATCCAGCTTTTCCTGTGTAACCACACCTTCAATCTGACTGATATAATATTGGTATGCATATTCATTTGCACTCCACCGTACAGATTTGTTCTGATAAATGTACACCTGAAATCCAACCAACAGAAAAATAACAAATATCATCTTATATCCCAACCATAACTTATAGCCTTCCAGTCTCCATATAGAAGGAAGCGTCTTGTGGGCTTTCGCAGCTTTTCTTTTTATTCGTATACGTGTCTCCTGATAATCACTGCTTCCTTCCAGATATAGTACAGACGATATAATAAGAAGCCCTGCTATTAGCACAGCACAAACTACACAATCCAGATAGATGGCTGGTCTTGCATGAGACATCAGATTATAATTCTCATACTGGAAAAATTTTGTTGTATCAAGCATCGAAAAGATAGAGAATCGATATAAAAATGTCAGATTCAGTTTCTCTCCCAATACGGAAAACAGCAATTCTACAAACATGGCAACCGCCGACCATACACACAACATAACTTCATTTGAAGAAACAACTGCAAATGTAAATAATGCTGCAAGGATCACTGCAAAGATCAGAATCTTTACCAAACAGACAAGAACAACAAATGTACTGATCCTGCAGGAAAAGCCATATCCAATATAATCCATCAGGCTCTGTACCGGTGCTGACAGATCTACAGCTCCAAACTTCCATTCGGCAATCAAAATATTACTTAAGAATACTCCCGCCACAAATAATGCCATATAGACAAATGCTGCCGCATACTTAGACAACAATAAACGACTGTCTCCATTCCACGTTGTCTTATACAGATTTGCCAGACCATTCTTCTTATCCCGCAGCACCAGTTCCAGCACCAGAACAACCAGCAGGAAAAATATCAGAACATAACTTCCGGTAAAATTCAATGCCTTACAGATTCCATATCCGCCAACAAAGGATGCTTCTGTTCCCACAAGTCTTTCAAAATCCCTCTTTGTCCGTTCCAGATTACTGATCGAGAACTTTGTCTGAAATATGGAAATCGACTGATTCATCTCTGCATCTTCTATAACCTTCTGCAGATATTCGTCATACGTTGTGCTTGCCATATATTCATCAAACAACTGTTTATATGTCTCTGATTCCGGATCTTCCATATACATATCCATAATGGAATCCGGATCTGTCCGAAGCCTTGCATACTGTGTACTATCCACCTCATCAGTAGCAAAGGCTACGATCAACAGGCCCACATTCATAACTAAAAACAACAAAAAACATAATATTAATTTCCGGTTATATAAAATAGCCCGTATTTCATTTATAAAAAATCGAAAAAATCCACCTCTTCGTCCGGAATGACTGATGGTAGCAGCTTTTTCCATTTGTTTTGATCTACTCATATCGTCCTCCATTTCCACAGGCAGCCACTTTCTCTATCCGGAAATGACCAACCTGCAAAAAGCTACTCTCCAAATATACTTAAATATACATCTTCCAGATCCGGATTCTCTTTATCCGTGATTCTTCCGGTCAGGATCTCTGGTGCTGCCATCTCGATCAACACACCTTTTTTCAGCAGCATGATCTGACTTGCTATATCCTCAATATCCTGAACAACATGAGTAGCAATCAAAATAATCTTCCCTGCAGAATTATCATGAATCAGATTCCGTACATGGATCCTCTCCTTCGGATCCAGTCCTGCTGTTGGCTCATCAAAAATAATGATCTTTGAATCCCCAAGAAATGCCTGCGCGATCAGCAGTCTCTGCTTCATACCGCCGGAATATGTTCCGACCTTTCGATCCAGTACATCAAGAAGATTTACCTTTGATGCGTATTTCTCGATCTCATCATTCAGTACTTTTTTCTCTACTCCTTTCAACAATCCCATATATGCAAGGAACATCCGTCCGGTATAAAACGGATAGATCGCCTGCTGCTGTGGCATATAACCGATCAGCCGCTGATATTCCCGTTTCAGGGTATGAATATCTGTTCCATCCAGATAAATTTCTCCTGCTGTCGGTTTGATATTTCTTGTAATCAACTTCATCAAGGTACTTTTTCCTGCACCATTGGGCCCCAACAATCCATAAATTTCCTCTGAGAATGTCATGGAAAAATCATCAAGCGCCGTTGTATTCTTATATTCTTTCGAGATATGCTCCAGTTTTAATTCCATATCCTCATCCCCTTTATCACTCTTCCGGCCATTTCACCCAGTCAAATGCTTCCACAGTATTCTGATCTGCATTCTCCAGTTTTGTAAAATATGTATCCCGGAATTCTGTCCATCCTGTCACCGTCTGTTCACTCTGATCCGATGTGATTACATCTCCTGGCTTCATACCAGTATAATCATGTCCATCTATATATATCTTGTCACTTGATTCATCCAAGCCATAAATATCGGATATATAAGTTCCTTCTTCTGTAAAACAGGTATTTGCCAGATAAACAGTTCCTGTATCACATTGATAAAAAAACTTATTGTAATCTGTATTAATTGCATACAAGTATCGATCCATACAATAAATATCTCCATCTACAATCCGAAAAATTTCTTTCTGATTCTGCAAGTCTGCATCACACGAATATATCACAGTCCATTCTACACCATTATCCAATTCCTTCGTTTCTATATAAATGCCACTTGCAGTACTGATTATATTAAAGGATTTCCCATATTCTGTATTTAAATTATCTGCAACAATTTCATCTTTATGGGTTTCTATATTATATGTAAGCAGTATAGTGTGCCTGTTTCTCTGGCTATCTTTATAACCATATGTCAGATAAATTTTTTCTTTGTTTTTATTATTTAATATATGAAGTGTTGAATTGTCATGTTCTGCATCTCCTTCATAACTTAACAATACTCGTAACCGCCTCCATCTCAGATCATATGAATACAACGTGCAATCAAGCTGATATTGATTCAATTTAAATCCATCATGATATTTCCATGTAGTAAAATATAATATTCCATCTATCATTTCCATATCAAAAACAGCGCCTTCATCTGCCGAATACAGAATACTCACTTTACTTCCATCCTTTTCTACTTCACGAATCTGTACAGCCCCTTTATATACGGCATCATCCTCATCATTAATTGTTACCTCAGAATCAAATTCACTTATATATAGTTTATCTTCATAATAAAGCATACTAGATCCCAGTCCAAATATATACGCATTACAGTTTTCTGTATTATGCTTGCAATTAGCTTTATTGCAAACCACTACCGATTTTCCCGTCTTTGAATCCAAAAAATAAAGAACATTTCTTTTTATATAATACATACCATCATCCGCAAAAGCTCTTAATGAAGAATATTCCACTTCATCTGGATATTTTTTTATTTTTCGTATGACAACATATCCTAATCCCATAATCAAACCAACGCATAAAATAATACAAATAATGCGCATCGTTTTATTCATCTAATAACCCCGCTTTCATCCTAAACATCATAGGAAAATGCTCTGTTATAGCAAATTTCCTATGATGTCATCATTGTTAAATTATTCAGCAATATAAATTAATACTCTACTCGTCCTTTACCGTATGCTGCTGTATAATTTCTTCCATTCTTACTTACTGAGAATGTATTTCCCTGTACTAAATCATCAATACTATCGTCAACACTTGATGCCGTTGAACTTTCCCTAATCCACAATGTAACTTTGTCACATGGATTTGACGCTGTAAATGTATTTTTTATTGCCGACTTTGTCCTTGTTATACGCATATACCCCAATTCAGCGGAACTTCCCGATTTTCGAATATAATATGTATAAGTTGCACCTCCCCCATAATAATTTGTCTCTACAGCAGCAGCATGCACCGGAACCATTGCCGTTCCAAATACCATTACTGCCACCATAGCTGCAATCATTAATTTATTTTTCATTATCTTTACCATTTTGCTCATTTAAAAATCTCCTTTGTATGTTTTCCTATACCTTCAAACATGCATATTTACATTTCTACTTATGCAATGCTACCCTCCTTTGTTTTGTATTTACATACATATGAAAAAGCAGTATATTTATCTCATGTACTTTTTCATAAGTATATATAGCTGTGAGGCTCTGGTTCTCTTCGCAAAATTGTGCCAGAGTCTCCCTTTTTGTAAAGCACATGAGCTATCGTCAGCCAGTGTCCTTACTTCTATATCCATTGACCATCTTTATATAATGATCAAGATATATCAATTATTTACTCTTAGGATTCGTCAGTTTACCAAAAGAATAATTATATGTTCCATTAACCGTTTTTATTGTTGCTTTTGCATAACAATACGGATTTGACGGCGGATTACTGCTTGTATAAACAAAAGTTCTCGTATTTGTTCCTGTCTTACCGGAATGTGTCACTGTGTTATTATGCCAAGTTGATATTCCTTCTGCTTTGGTACTTAGTACACTTGATTTTAAGTTTTCCTTTGAAGATATATTCATAACAATCTGATACTGAGGCTGTTTCTTAGAATCCTTTCCCAAATAGTAATATGCATAGCTACATGTAACTTTATCCGATTGACTTGCATACAATAATTTTTTATTCTGCAATTTTGTATATATTAGTTCACGGACTATTGTTCCATCATATTTTATATGTACAACTTCCTGACCTATCAGCTCCATTGTATTTTCTGTTCCTTCATCCATTATTATCGACTCCGTTGTTTCCGCATGAGCTGATATTGGAATCACCCAAATTAACATACATGCTAATGCCATACTTACTATCTTTCGCACTACTTTCTTCATTTTCTTACATCTCCTTTTTTCTTTTTTGTTTTATAAAATGCCAGATAACATTTCCTACACATATAATAAAACCTATCGATTCAAACACTACTTTCACTACCTCTGCACCTACATTTATTCCATAGGCTACTCCAACGCCCGTGTTAGGTGATGTCCGTATTATTATATAATTGTATCCCCTATACAGTATCCTACATTCCGTAAACAACAGATATCCCACCACGATTCCGATCAATATCCAGATCACAGCAAGCGCCCATTCTTTCGTTCGCTTTCTCATTCCGAGATCTTCATATTCCTGAATAATGTCTGAAACTTCTCCCAGTTCTGTAATTGCTTCTTCTATAGTTTCTCCTTCTGCCAGTTTGTCATCCAACGACCGTCCCAGATCCTTTACCATCTGTATCCGTTCCTTTAATGGTGCATGCAGATGCATGAATATCTTCATAAGATATCTCTTCTTTTTCATTTCTTTTGTTCCCCTTTTTATTTATAGCTCATTATCTTTTTTCTTTGCTTTTCTTCGTCTTTTATAATGATAGATCACATTTCCCATGCAAATACAAAAACCTATGCTTTCCACAATCACTTTGCCCCACGTTCCCCCTGCCTTTGGTCTAAAATCAATCCACTCATATCCTGTCGGTGCTATATACTGATTGATCTCATGATATCCGGTATATAATGTATATCCGTCAATCACCAACAGAACACCAAGACAGATTCCAACCAGGATCCAGAGCATCATCCATACATACTCCTTTGTCTGCTGCCGCATACCGATATCGTTATACTCTTCTGTCAGTGCGGAAGCTTCACCAAGCTCCTCAAACACTTCATCGATCGTCATGCCCGAGTCCAATTTATCATCTATAGATCGTCTTATCTCTTTTACAAACTGCATCCGCTGTCCAAATGGTGCATGCAGTAAAATAAATATTTTAATCAGATATATGTTTTTTCTCAAAGCCTCGTACCATTCCTTCTATCTGCGCCCAGCAACTCCACTGTTCTTCCAATAGAAGCTTCCCTTCTTCTGTAATCTTATAGAATTTCTTTGGTTTTCCATTCTCAGATGTCATCACCCACTCACTGGCAATCGCACCATCTTCTTCTAATCTGTGCAGGATCGGATACAGTGTTCCTTCTTTGATATCCATTCCGGCAACACATCGTGCATTAAAACGATTGACAATGTTATAACCATAATCCTTTTCATCTGCTATGATCTGCAGGATAAGCATGGGAAGTATGCCTTTTTTAAACTGATTTATACTTTGATTTGCCATAATTTCTCTTCCTATTATTTTATACCTAGTAATACCAAGTATATGGCATACATATGTATTTGTCAATTTATTTTACACGCTTGATGTATTCAGAACACCCCTACTATAACAGATTGTTCCTGAAAAAACTGCAAAATGAACCGAGTGGTCAAAAATAGGGAGTGAACGGTAAATTTCTTACTGTCCACTCCCTATTTCTGACCACCCGGCCTTATACAGTATCCTGTTTCTGTTTGATATTCTGAATCACGATCTGCTCCTGATCGTAGATGTGCTGATGCATAACTGCTTTTGCTTTCTCTACATCTCCATGCAATATCGCCTCCGTGATCTCGTCATGCTCACGAAGCAGCTTGCCATGATATCCGGTGTCCCGCACATATTCCACACGGTATCGGTACACCTGTTCTCCGTAGTTCTTGGTAAGACTCACAAGTCTTGGATTGTTGCTTAATTCACAGATTGTTTCATGAAAGGCAACATCTGTATCTACGATATCCGGCACACGACCGGAACGGACTGCCTCACGGAAATTCTCACAGGCTTCTCTTAATCTGAGTCTGCCGTCTTCATCAATCCGCTTGCAGGCAAGTTCGACTGCCAGTTCTTCCAGACTCAGGCGGATCTCCAACGCATCCCGGAGATCCTTCTCCGTGATACGGGCAACCTCTGCACCTTTTCTTGGAACCATCACAACCAGTCCCTCTAATTCCAGCATCCGGATTGCTTCACGCACCGGAGTCCGGCTGACACCCAGACGTTTTGCAAGCGCCACTTCTAATAATCGTTCACCCGGTTCAAATTCTCCATGTATGATGGCATCCCGCAACGCTTCAAATACAACCTCCCGAAGCGGAAGATACTCATCCATATTTAACTTCAACTCCATAAGTTACCCCATTTCTCTCTATTTCTTCTGCAGAACAACTCCCTCTGTCCTGCCTGATCTTACACATTATATGGCTGTGTGACAAATACCTGCTTTGCCAGCTTACGGCTGCGGATCGCATCTGCCGCTTTCTCCGCTTTTTCCTTCTCTGTAAATATACCAAATACAGTCGGACCGCTTCCACTCATAAGTGAATTCATTGCACCACATTCTTTCATGCAGGCTTTGATCTCTGCAATAACCGGATACCGGACCTCAGTTACTGTCTCTAGCACATTCTCCATACGTTCCGTGATGCCCTGTAAACTCTGTTCTTCCAGTGCCATCATCATGCCGTCTATATCCGGACGTTTTTCTAATTCATTTGCATGCAGGTTCTCATATACCATCTTCGTCGATACAGCGATTGGCGGCTTTGCCAGCAGAATATAACAATCCGGCATCGGTGCAAGTGCTGTCAACTTCTCACCGATTCCTTCTGATAATGCAGTTCCCTTCATGATACAGTACGGAACATCTGCACCAAGCTTTACTCCATATTCCATCAGCTTATGTTTCGGGATCTGAAGATCAAAGATCTTATTCATTCCGATCAGCGCTGCTGCCGCATCAGCACTTCCGCCAGCCATTCCGGCTGCAACCGGAAGCTCTTTCTGAAGGAATACCCGGATTCCACGCATGATCTGATATTCCTGTTTCAACATCCGACATGCTTTATATACCAGATTATCTTCATTTACCGGAAGCTCGTCCGCATTTGTGCTGAGAACAATCACATCCTCATCCACTGTCTCAAATGTCAATGTGTCATGTAATTTTACCGTCTGCATGATCATCTTTACTTCATGATAACCGTCCGGTCTTCTTCTGAGCACGTCCAGTCCCAGATTTACTTTACCATATGCCTGTAATTCTATCTTCATATTTCTTATTTTTTCCTCACTGAATATCCGAATTTTCCCAGTTTCTTTCCAAGTTTGAAGTATTCTCCATGGGAATATGCCACCAGTCCAAGCTGGTTAAGCTCGAATTTGCCATTTTCATTCATGTATGCTTCATCCACCTGTACGCCGGTCACCTCTGCCAGGAACATATGATGACTTCCAAGCGGGATCACTTCTTTTACCTTACATTCAATATTGACCGGACTCTCCGCGATACCCGGTGTGGCAACTGTAAGTCCCGGACAGGTATGAAGTCCTGTTGCTTTGAATTTGTCAATATCGCGCCCACTCTTTACGCCACAATAATCGGTCGCAAATGTCAGCTTCTCAGTCACCAGATTGATCACAAATTCTCCACTGGCTTTTATAATATCATAAGAATAGCGTTCCGGTCTAACAGATATTGAAACCATCGCCGGAGAACTGCAAATCGTTCCCGCCCATGCGATCGTGATAATATTCGGTTGTCCGCCTTCTCGCTTACATGTTACCATAACTGCCGGTACCGGGTACAACATATTTCCCGGTTTCCATAATTGTCTTCCCATCTATAACCTCCTGGTGTTCGACTTTTATTTTCTCAATTCTTATATTTTATACTATTTTCATGGCTTCTGTATACTATCTGGTTGAAAATTTCTGATTAATTCTTCTTTTCGGCTCCGGCTCATCTGCTTGATGTGCCACTCTCTGCTCATTGCTTCCTCCGGCGTCTCTGATTCCTCATAATAAACAAGGACAACAGGGCGCCGGCTTCTGGTATACTTGGCGCCCCCTCGTCCTTCATTATGTGCTTTCATCCGCTTTTCCAGATTATTCGTCCATCCGGTGTAATACGTTCCGTCCTTACACCGGACTATGTAAGTATAGTTGTGTTTTTCTTCTGTCGTACTCATTGTGTTCTTACCCACATGTTTTCTTTTTTATCCAAAGCCGATATCGACAAGCCAGCGCCTTTCCCATGTTCCATGGCAAGTGTCCTGCCATGGCACTTTCCTGCAGCCTCGCAAATGTCCTGTCATTAGCTTTCTATGTATCCGGGTATGCCGCCGGAGTTTCTCCGGCAGCTTCCCCCTGAACTCATTTTTGAATCCATTATAATAAAGCAGACAGATCTCGGTACTTCATCAGTAAGTTTCGCATCTTCATGCGCTCTCATATCCGGCTATGCTTCACATTCCGGCATCTTCCTCTCATTATTCCGTCTGCGCGTTTACTATAATTATACTCATAAACTGTCATTTTGCTACTAAAAAATGAAAGATACATCATTATTATGACGCAAAACCTGTCTGTAGGTTTTTGAATCAAAATGGAAAATACATTACATATTATTTCGCAAGTCGTTTGCACTCTATTTCAACGCAACGGTGCTAAGCTCCTCGCCTGTGGCGACTCACTAAGAACCGGCGTTGAAAAAGGCTTGCTACATAATAGTAATGCTATTTCCCATTTTTGCTTTATATATCAATACATAAACAGGTTTTGCTTCATCTTAATAATGTATCTTTTATCTTTCATTTTTGTTCCAAAGACTTACCGGCAGGTCGACTATTTACGCACGCTTCTTTGCTGCTTTTTCTTCTGCGAGTACTTTCTGGAATTCCTGCATATCCGTTGCGATCTCTTTGCTTAACAGAAGCAGGCAGATCAGATTCGGAATCGCCATCAGTGCATTTGCAATATCCGAGAAGTTCCATGCCAGATCCAGCGAAGTCGTCGCACCGATGTATACTACAAGGGAGAATACGATACGATAGATCATATTGTATTTGTGGGAATGGAACAGGTATTCAAAGGCCTTCTCTCCATGATACTCCCATCCAAGGATGGTCGAGAATGCAAATAATGCAATACCGATCGTTACCAGCCATGCTCCCGCCTTACCCAGAACTGTCTCAAATGCTTTGATCGTCAGTGCCGATCCTGTATAGGCTTCTTCATAATAATATGTACCATCTTCATCAAAAATATAAGCATTGCAGCCAGAGGTCCATGCACCTGTGATCGCGCCATTCTCATAAACTGCTTCCAGACTATCCGGCTGATGCTGAAGTTTTGCAAATGCTTCACTATCGGAAGCGTCTGCATATGGTGTCAGAACGATATCCTCTGCTCCACCGGACAAAGTCAATGTTCCATCTTGGTATGTAACGGTATATTCTGTCGTCACCAGCTTACTCTTTTCTTCATGTGTCAGAGCCAGTGTATCTTCGGCCTCAGAGGTGATCGCATATGAACCTTCCGTCGTTGTTGATGTCTTGCCGATCACACCGGAGCTTGCGATTACCAGACCAGTGATCGTACATACAACAATCGTATCCCAGAAGGTTCCTGTCATGTTGATATATCCCTGACGAACCGGGTTATCTGTTGTAGCTGCTGCTGCGGTGATCGCTGCTGATCCCATACCTGCTTCATTTGAGAAACAACCACGGGCAACACCAAACCGCATTGCATTTGTCATGGATGCAACTACGGTACCAAGCACACCGCCGGATACGGATTTCATGGAAAATGCCATTGTGAAGATCTCGCGCAGGCCTTCCGGCACATTCGATATATTTCCGATAATTACTATAAGTCCTGCAAGTACATAGAAGATTGCCATAAACGGAACAACGATCGCTGAAATCTTTGATATGGATTTGATACCACCGATAATGATCATTAAGGCAAGGATCGTAAGGATTACACCGATGATAATCGGATTGATATGAAAGGTCTCATTCATGGAGGATGCGATCGAGTTCGCCTGTGTCATATTTCCGATACCAAAGGATGCAACAACCGCAAAGAATGCAAACAGCCAACCGAGCACACTTCCGAATCTTTTGTGTTTCAATGCTTTCTTCATCGTATACATCGGGCCGCCGGAGATCTCTCCTTTGGCATTTACCTCACGGTATTTGATCGCCAGCATACATTCTGAAAATTTCGATGTGATTCCGAACAACGCCGAGATCCACATCCAGACCAGAGCACCCGGACCACCGGATACCATTGCTGTCGCCACACCTACGATATTTCCGGTTCCGATCGTTGCGGCAAGTGCTGTCGTCAGTGCCGAGAATGGGGATACATCACCGGTTCCTCTGTTCTTTGTTCTTGCTTCTTTACTAAGTGTGCTCTTGATCGCATATCCGAGATTCCTCCACGGCAGGAATCGCGTCCGTATCGTCAGAAAGATACCGGTTCCTACGAGAAGCACCAGCATCACCGGTCCCCACACAAACGAATCAACTGTACTTACAATCTGATTGAGTTTTTCCATACCCATCGCCTCCATATTCATTCCTATTTCTTGTTGTGTAATTGACAACTTCATTAACGAGAAAAAGGTGCAGGGAAGTTGCTATCTCTAGTACTTCCTTGCACCTTTTAATATGTTATCTATAATACAGACGCTTTCCGAAAAAAGCAAGTATAAATTTGCTTTTTTCGGCATCGGTCAACGCCTGTATTATTTATGCGTTTTTCTTTACACCAAGTGTTACCTTCTCGCCATTAATGTTCCATTCCTTGGAATAGCCATCTACGCTTCCGGTTACCAGTGCATCTGCCATAACGTCTGACTTGATGCTGTCAGCATTTGCATTCATAAGTCCGGTTGCCTTGTCGCTTCCCTCTGCATAGACTGTAATCTTGTCCATTACTTCGAAGCCGGCTTCCTTTCTCATGGTCTGGATCTTGGATACGATCTCTCTGACAAATCCTTCCTCTAAGAGTTCTTCTGTCAGATTTGTGTCAATAACAACTGTTACCGCACCGTCTGCCTCTGTAACATAGCCTTCGGTCTGTGCGATATCGATCAGCAGATCCTCCTCTGCCAGAGATACCTCTGTGCCGTTTACGTCAAATGTCAGAGCACCCTTTTCCTTCAGCTCTGCCATAGCTGCATTTCCGTCAACGGATGACAGATATGCCTTGATTCCGCCTAACTGCTTGCCGTACTTTGGTCCTACGGTACGAAGCTGCGGCTTGAATGTGTAAGAACTGAAGCTTGCGATATCCTCTGTAAATACTACGTTCTTGATGTTCAGCTCGTCTTTGACGATCGCTGTCTCATCCTCTGTCAGCTCTTTTGCTGCCTTTACATACATGGTTCCGATCGGCTGTCTATTCTTGATATTTGCAGTATTTCTGGCTGCACGTCCAAGAACAACGATCTTTAAGATCTCATCCATAGCTGCCTCAAGGTCTGTGTCGATCATCTTCTCCTCTACCTTCGGGAACTCGCACAGATGAACAGATAATGGAGCATCCTTATCAATGCTTCTTACCAGATTCTGGTAAATATCCTCTGCCATAAACGGAATCAGCGGAGCTGCTGTCATGGAGATTGTAACAAGGGCTGTATACAGTGTCATGTAGGCATTTACCTTATCCTGCTCCATACCCTTTGCCCAGTATCTCTCACGTCCACGACGAACATACCAGTTAGAAAGGTCATCTACGAACTCCTCTAATACTCTGGTTGTCTCAGGGATCTTGTATGCTGCAAGGTTCTCATCAACAGCCTTTACGGTTGAGTTCAGCTTTGATAATAACCATTTATCCATCAGTGACAGCTTCTCGTAATCCAGCTCATGCTCAAGTGGATTGAAGTTGTCGATATTTGCATATAATACATAGAATGCGTAAGTGTTCCATAAGGTTCCGAGGAACTTTCTCTGGCACTCGATAACCGCATCTTCATGGAAACGGTTTGGAAGCCATGGAGCGGAGTTGCTGTAGAAATACCACCGGATCGCATCTGCACCGTATTTGTTCAGTGCATCCATCGGATCTACAGCATTTCCCTTGGACTTACTCATCTTCTGTCCATCCTTATCCTGTACATGTCCGAGGACAATTACATTCTTGAACGGAGCCTTATCAAATAACAGGGTTGAGATCGCCATCAGAGAATAGAACCATCCTCTTGTCTGGTCAACTGCCTCGCTGATAAAGTCAGCAGGGAAATGCTTCTCGAAGATGTCTGCATTCTCAAACGGATAATGCCACTGTGCAAATGGCATGGAACCTGAATCGAACCAGCAGTCGATAACTTCAGATACTCTGTGCATCTGCTTGCCACACTCCGGACATTTGATCGTTACAGCGTCGATGAACGGACGGTGCAGCTCGATCTCATCCGGGCAGTTGTCGCTCATGCTCTTTAATTCTTCGATCGAACCGATCGCATGACGGCATCCGCATTCACATTCCCAGATATTTAACGGAGTTCCCCAATAACGGTTACGGGAAAGTCCCCAATCCTGTACATTCTTTAACCAGTCACCGAAACGTCCCTTACCAATGCTCTCAGGGATCCAGTTTACGGTGTCGTTATTCTTAACCAGCTTATCTCTGACTGCTGTCATCTTGATAAACCAGGTATCTCTTGCGTAGTAGATCAGCGGAGTATCACATCTCCAGCAGTGTGGATATTCATGCTCGAACTTTGGTGCGTCGAACAGAAGTCCTTCTTTGTCAAGGTCAACCAATACCTTTGGATCTGCATCCTTTACAAAGATCCCTGCATAAGGGGTTTCCTCTGTCAGATCACCCTTGCCATCTACGAACTGTACAAATGGAAGATCGTACTTTCTTCCTACATTTGCGTCGTCCTCACCAAATGCAGGTGCAATATGAACGATACCTGTACCATCTGTCATAGTTACATAAGAATCACATGTGATGTAGTGACCCTTCTTATGTTGCTTCTCGCATACAGGCTTTACGCACTCATATAATGGTTCGTACTCTTTGTATTCCAGATCTTTTCCTTTGTAAGTCTCTAAGACTTCATATGCAGGTACAGCAGGTGTATCGTCTGTAGCCTCCTTTGCAAGGGAACCGAGTACCTTGTCTGCCAGTGCTTCTGCCAGATAATAGGTATATCCGTCCGCTGCCTTTACTTTGACATAAGTCTCATCCGGATTTACACAGAGGGCTACGTTTGATGGAAGTGTCCAAGGTGTAGTTGTCCATGCAAGAAAATATGCATCTTCGCCGATAACCTTGAATCTTACAACTGCGGAACGTTCCTTTACAGTCTTATAACCCTGTGCTACTTCGTGGCTTGACAGTGGAGTTCCGCAACGCGGACAATATGGCACGATCTTGAAGCCTTTGTATAAAAGTCCCTGATCCCAGATCTTCTTCAGTGCCCACCACTCGGACTCGATGAAATCATTGTGGTATGTTACATATGGATCATCCATATCTGCCCAGAATCCTACCTTGCCGGAGAATTCTTCCCACATACCTTTGTATTTCCATACGGATTCTTTACATTTCTGAATAAATGGCTCCAGACCGTATTCCTCGATCTGCTCTTTACCATCGATTCCTAAAAGTTTCTCAACTTCCAACTCTACAGGAAGGCCGTGTGTATCCCATCCTGCCTTTCTTACTACGTTATGGCCCTTCATTGTCTGATATCTTGGAATCATATCCTTGATAACTCGTGTAAGCACATGGCCGATATGTGGCTTACCGTTTGCTGTTGGAGGTCCATCATAAAATGTGTAAGTCGGAAGATCCTTTGTTTCTTCCACACTCTTCTCAAATACCTGATTTTCTTTCCAGAAATCCAGAACCTTCTGTTCTCTGTCTACGAAATTCAATTTGGTCGATACTTTTTCGTACATGTTGTTCTTCCTTTCTTTTTATTCAATGTATGCAAAATATTATTAGACAAACTTTTCTATAAAGTAAAAAAAGCCGCCGCCGCAAAAAGGACGAAGGCTTAAAGTTCTCGTTATACCACCTATTACTTGCATACTAACATATGTGCTTCCCGTAACGAGGGAATGACGTCAGAGCCTACTGGCTGTCGTTTTCGGTCTGAAGCTTAAGAGTGATCTTCCATCATCTTCTACTCGCACCGGTCTTGCACCATCTCCGGCTCGCTCTGCCTTTCAAACATGATCTACTGTCTCTGTCATCGCTTTTCTTCTTATTTTTATCAACCTTGAGTATAGCAACCATGAGCATTCTTGTCAAATTATTTTTTATAAAATACCTCTTGACATATTATACTATGTGTCATATAGTATAGTGCGTAAGGAGGTATGAATATGGATATTCAATTAAAACGCGGTATGCTGGATGTCTGTGTACTGGCTGCGATCAAGGATGAAGATTCTTACGGATATCAGATCATCAAGGATATGAAACCCTTTGTAACGATATCGGAATCTACATTGTATCCGATCCTGCGAAGACTGGAAGCCGGCGCATTCCTCACCGTTCGCTCCGTAGAACACAACGGACGGCTTCGGAAATATTATCACATTACCGATGCAGGCAAAGCACGAATCGAGGAATTTAAAGAAGAATGGAAAGAACTTGAATCTATATATCGTTTTATTATCAGAGAGGAGAATGACAATGACTAAACAGGAATATTTGTCAGCGATCCGGGGAAAGATCCGGAAAATGCCGGCAGACGATATTAATAAATTTATGGATTATTATAGTGAAATGATCGATGACCGTATGGAAGATGGCCTGTCGGAGGAAGAAGCGGTTGCCGATATGGATGCCCCGGACGATGTCGTTGATCAGATTCTGGCAGATATGCCACTAACGAAACTTGTGAAAGAAAAGATCAAACCATCCCACCGGTTAAAAGCATGGGAGATTATTTTGCTGATTCTTGGTTCTCCTATATGGGCTCCGCTGTTACTGACCGCGATCGTTCTGGTCATTGCCATGGCGGTTGTCATTTTGGCACTTCTCCTGTCCTTCTATGTAATCGTACTCTCGATGGCAGTTGCAGGTATCGGCGGGCTGCTGGGAGTTATTCCATTTTTTGTTACACAGAATGTTCCGGCTGCCCTTTTCATGCTTGGAGCTGCATTTGCCGGAATCGGACTTGCAATCCTGTTCGTCGTAGCCGTGAAGCCTGTTACGATCGGCATTTTCAAGCTGTACAAGGCATCCATCAATGGAATTAAGAGAATGTTTGTAAAGGAGAGATAATTATGAGTAAATCCAAAAAAGCAGTTATTGTTGCTTCTATATTTATAGTGGTCGGCGTCATTATCGTATTCTTAAGTTTTGCAATTAACGGATTTCATTTTCCAAATGGTTCTGTCGACCTGCTCGGTATGAAAGCCTTGCCAGACTATGTAAAGAAAACAGTTCAGATCACAGATGATTTCAACGCCGTTGACATCGCAGGCGAAGCATCTACCGACGTCATGATCAAAAACTCCGACAACGGAACGAATTACATCGAATATTATGATACAGATGGTCTGACCAACCATGCAGAGGTTGTTGACGGCGTGCTCACCTTCCGCTGCGAAGACAAACGTACCCACCATCCGACAATCTCACTCGGATTTGGTCAGGATACTACTACCGTTGTTTATCTGGCAGATAAAGAATACGAATCTATCCAGGTAACCACAGCAAGTGGAGATATCGACTATCTGTATTCTCACAAGACTGATAGCAAGCCAGTGTTTAACGCTTCATATACCAGTCTTAAGACAAACAGCGGTGACATCCATATCGCAGATATCGAAGCTAATACCCTCACAGTCAAAACTACATCGGGTGATATCTCTATCAGCAATGGTTCATTTACAACTAAGCTGGAGCTTCATGCCTCAAGCGGTGATATCCAGTTGAACCGCATAACAACAGATCAGGCAGAATTCTATACCACAAGCGGCTATGTATCAGCCAGTGACATTACTGCTAATACCAGTCTTTCCAGTAATACGACGAGTGGCGATATTGATATGTCCATCACGGTCGCTGATACGATCAGCATTTCTGCTACGAGCGGCGACATTGACCTGGCTCTTGCTTCTGACCGAAACTACAGTTTCTTAGCAGATACACAAAGTGGCGATGTTGATATTCCACATGGCGCAAATTATTCCGAATATGAATGTGGCGTCAGCACAACCAGCGGCGATATTAGCATCAGACAGAAGTAATATTAGTGAATATTATTTTAAAAAAAAGTCTATAAAAACGAAAAAGGGATTGCCCTGTTAAAACAGATCTACCGCTGTCTCTGTAGATGACATTACGAGGATTTCGTTGAGAGATGCACATTGTCAGTAAATACGAGTGCTTGTTTGAGCCGAAGGCGAGTTAGCACCGGAGTATTTACGAATAAGACATGTGCATCGAACAGAAACCGCAGTTAGTCATTTCAGAGACAGCAGTAAATCTGATTAACAGGGCAATCCCTTTTTATTATTTCTCCGCAGTTTTGCTTCCTACAATCCATATGAGGATAAAGAAAAAGATCATGCTTTCGCTCATCAAGCCGTTTGTGAATCCAAGACGGAATGCTGTATCCGGAAGTATTGATTTTATAACATAGAGAATGCAGTAGAATACAAGTACATTTCCTGCTGCCATCCATCTTGGCAATGTGGTTTTGCCACACACGACCACATAAAACCAGTATAAGAATACCGGAAGCATAACGACTTCGCTTACTATGATAACCCATGACAGGTGATCAAATAAGGCTCCGCATGCCGGAAGTGCAGCATCGGCATATCCATGTCCCATCATCCATGTATACAAATACAGGATCATAATATAGAACAAGTGAAGACACATCCATGGAGTCAGACCAAATGCATTCAGATAATGATAAATTTTCTCTCCTTTAACGTAAAATGGCATTGGTTAGTGTTTGCTAACCAATGCCATTCTAGCATATTATCTTATCCTCGTCAAAATGCCGTGAACATACTCAACACGGACACCAGACATATGATAATCCCCAGCCATTTGAGAAACAGTTCTGTTTTCCGGTTCACTTTGTTTGATCCCGGATCGTATACCTTGCGCTGCTCTCTGGAATAGTACAACGGATATTCGCTGCCAACCGGATGCTTCTTCCGGCTCAATTCCTGCGCCAATTGATAGTTATGCACACTGCCATCATAAGGATCGGTATACTGGATCGTAAGGATCGCCTTTCCCTGTGTCAGCGTCTTAGCTCCCGGCACTTCTCCGACTACCTTCCCCGGAATCATCATATCCATGTAATCATTTTCTTTTACCTGTTTCTTCTTCATGCCACTTCCTGTAAAAAGGAGAATGATGCCGGATGCAAATGCAACCAACCGCTGCACAAGCATCCACCCGATCGTTCCTGTCATATCCGGTATGACATTTCTCTCCATCAGCTCCTGCGCCATGAAAAATGCTCCAAACAAAATAAACCCGGCTCCAAGTCCCATTATGATATAGATATATTTTTCCATCTCATCCATAGCTGACAGCTTCGGATGGTTTTCCTTTAACAACTGATCCACCGTTGATCCCGAAGCAATATTATCCAACAGCCGCTTTAATTCCCTGCGTCGTTTTTTCAACCGGATAAATGTGTATATCCCCATGATCAACATGCCAATTCCCACTAGAATAATGAACATGATTTTTAACATTTGCATCATTTGTAGCTCTCCCCTTGTCGTCCTGTCTGGCAGGACATTTTCTTTATTATAATAAATATGGGCTTTTTTCTCCATTATATCTTCACTATTTTTTCACTAATTTTCACTATTTTTCATTATACACTTTCATTAGACGATTCTGTATAATTGTTACCTTGTACCAGCACATATATAAACTTACAAACTGCACATTTTTAATTTTGAAAAAAATTAAAAATGTTTCATCTTGGAGTCTGCTCCATGAATTGACTTTCCTGTGGCAAAACAGTATGCTGATTATAGGAAAATTCGGTTGAATCAGGAGGTGCTGTTCCATGGCAGAAGTCATTGCAAAAGCAACAGATGTAGAAGTGATATACGGTGATAAGCCTGCACTTGATAAGATAAATATGTCCGTGAAAAAGGGCGACATTTATGCTCTGATCGGTAAAAACGGCGCAGGAAAAACGACACTTCTCCGCCTGTTTACCGGACAGAATGCCCCTGATTATGGCAACATCGAACTTTTTGGAAAGAAGGGAACACATGGACTAAATGAAGCCCGGAAAAGAACCGGTGCTATCATCGAAACTCCGGCATTTTATCCATTTTTCTCTGCGGAACGCAATCTGGAATATTATCGTATCCAGCGTGGGATCGACGATCCATCCATTGTTGAAACAGTTCTGAAAGAAACGGGACTCTACGAAGCTAAGGATAAAAAGTTTAAAAATTTCTCTCTCGGCATGAAGCAGCGTCTGGGAATCGCCCTGTCGCTCATGCACGATCCGGAATTTCTGATCTTAGATGAACCGATCAATGGTCTGGATCCTGCCGGCATCGTTGAGATGCGAAAGCTGATGCTGCGACTAAACAAAGAGAACGGACTCACAATCATCATTTCCTCCCATATTCTATCCGAGCTTGCAAATATGGCAACCTGCTACGGATTCATCGATCATGGTCAGATCTTACAGGAAATGTCTGCTGAGGAACTAGAAGCAAAAGAAAAAAGCTATGTAAAGGTGCGTACCAGTAATGGTGAAAAAGCTGCTGAATATCTTTCAAAAGAGCTCCAACTCGACGCATCCTACAATGCAGATGATGATACCATTTATATTTATTTTGAAAATAACGCGGTTTACCCGACTGAGAAGATCAGCCGTTTCTTATTTGAAAAGGGATACGATCTGTACTCACTGGAGATTGTGAAAACTACACTGGAAGATTTCTTTATTGAACTGTTAGGAGGGACAACGATTGAATAATTTCCTCAAAAGTGAATGTTACAAAGTAAGCCATCGGGCTTATCCATATACCCTGCTCATTATCGGAGTGGTAATTGCCATTTTGATCAACGTATCTGTCTGGTATGCCATCCATGTCATCCGGATCCCATTTACGATCGAAGGTGCAGATATTATGAACGCCGGTCTGTACATGATGGCAACGATCGTCTGGTACTGCATTATTTTCACCACCGATATCGGTTTCTCCGGTGAATGGAGAAATAATACGATGAAGAATATCGTGTCATTCGGAACCAGCCGAAACACAATTTTTTTTGGCAAATGTATCGTGACTACACTATTGCTGCTTATCGGAATCGTTGTGGTATCTGCAGCCTATCTGCTGACGAATTACATCTGTTTCCGTCATGATGGAAGTCTGACCGCTTCGGCATATCAGAATTATTTTCTGCGTTTTGTGATCATGCTTCCTATGATCATCGCCGGACAGACAATGGCATCCTCCCTGTGCATGTTCTTCTCCACAGACCTTCTGTGGTGCGGTATCTATGCTGTAGTCGTTGCCCTGCTGCCAAATGGCATCATGCTTTTCTATGCTATTTTCCCGGAAGTAGAAGCACTCCGTATCATCTACACCAATCTTCCTACCGTCTGCCTGACCGCTGTTGCATGGCAGACACTAACCACCAGCCTGATTGTTCACGCTATGGAGATCGCCGCTGTACTTCTGATCCTGCCAACTGTTATTTCCCTGTTGGTGTTCCAGAGGAAGGAGATAAAATAAAAACAGACACACACCCTACCCTGCGGATACGACATGCGTCTGTTCTTATACTTTATATGGATTGTTCTGATTATTCCCCTTCGATCAATGATACAGGATCGACAGGTTTGCCATCTTTGGTAATTGCGAAATACAGATTTGTTCCTTCTTTTGAATAATAACGGCTTGGTTCTGCTACAGTGCCAATGGTGCAGCCGGCATCTACCACCTGACCAACAGAAACATTGATATCCTTAAGCTGTCCATACATGACTTCATAGCCATTTCCAAGGGATGCCTTTACCACATTTCCAAATTCCGGTGTGCTTGTGATCTCTGTGATCTTGCATTTGTAAGCGGCTGAAACTTTGTCATTTTCTGCTGCTTCCAATACGATTCCGGCATTGCATTTGTACTGGTTTAATGTCTCGTAGAATACTGTGGTGTCCATGCTGAATGGAATGATCACGTTTCCGTTTAGTGGCCACATAAGAGCTGTACTGCCGTCATAGTTCAGTTCAATCTGTTCTTCCACCTTGGCAGCATTTGCTCCGGTTTCTACTTCTGAACTTTTCTCTGTTGTTGCTTCCGTCTTGTCCTCTGCTTTGGCGGTACCGCCAAGTGTTTCCTTTACTGCTTCTGTTGTTCCGAGATTGCTTCTGTCTGCGGTTTCTTCTACTGCCTCCGAGCTGACAGCATTTTCATCATCTGACTGGGTTTTCACATTATATAGAGCTACAAGTCCTACAAGTGCCACCATTCCGGCGATCAGGGCAATGTAGAAAATATTTCTCTTAATAACATTCAAAAATTTCTTCATGTTTATCACCTCATGGATATTGTTGCCTGAACTTCCGGATTATATACACAGGCAAATATTTTCCACAAGCTTTTTATTTATCTTATGCATTTTGTCGTATCCTGCCACCAGCGAAATGAAATGATCTGCAAAGCAACCACTTTTGCAATTCCCTCTGTATGCTTTCAAATATCCTCAATATATTGGTAATTGTCCTTATATGTTTTCGCAGGTGTTTAATATGCCGCCCCATCTGCGATCGAAGTTTCCGGGTAATAATATGTGATGATCTCACGATATGTACTGCCCTGATCGGCTTTCCATCCGGCTCCGTACATCGACATTCCAAGGGATGAGCCTTTACCGATCGAGATGATCCGATATCCCTCCTCGACCTGATCGATATGAAAATTTGTCGTTCCAAGTGACAGGGTCTGTGCAAATGTCTCTCCCGTCACGACCGTACCGAATACATTTACCTTTCGGACAAATCCTGATTTCGTCGCCTCAAGCACAGTCAGCGCATCCGCATCCACAACCTGTTCCTCACTCTGTGCTGAACCAGTCGTCGCAGATTCGTTTTTTTCAACATCCACGTCGGTCTGCCCCAGATTCTCTGATCCGTCAAACGCTTCTCCCTCTCCATTCATGCCAAATTCTTTCTTTATACGAAGCGCACTGTAGATCTTTGTCGATGAAAAATCCGGCGACTGGATATCCTGACTGCTGTCAACGGATACCAGATATGGAATCGCAGTACCATATAATTCCTCTGCACTAACAGTTACCCCTATGCTGACTGCATGACTGACAGGAATAATAAGTCTGCCATCATAAACGATAACCTGTCCCATTGTATCCTTCACAGCCTGATATACCATTTCCATATTCTGCTTATATTCTTTCCCCCATTTTTGCTTTAATTCATCTTTCTCTATCCGTATCTCTTTCAGATCTCCTTCATTGATGATCTTGCCTCCGCCATTTGCAGTATCCGCCTGGTCATTCATTTCATAATAGATCGCAGTCCGGGTCAGAACTGCCATCGTCTTTGCCATCTCCACATTCCATGACGGATCATACAATCCGGCAAGGACATACAAAATATATTCTTCACAGTCGATCAGCCTGTAATTGCCATTTTGCAGGATACACACATCCCGGCTGCTACTAAGTGCCGCGATCCGGGCATCCGACACATCCCGATAACGCACAAAAAGCCTGGTTCCCACATATGGAATTGCAAATGCTAACAAAACCATGGTGAACCAGGCTAGAATCCTGTTATTTTTCTTCATACCATCACATCCTGTCCTGTCATCATTCCGGAAAAATCCGATTCGCTTCATACGATTTTCCTGTATTATTTATTCTATGATGCACAGATGCAAAATATGATTGATTCATTATACAAACAGACCATCCGGCTGTTTGCCGATATTACTGTTTATCTCATATACATGATCACTATGCTTTCTTGCCAAGAGCTTTCTTTCTTGCAAGATATTTCTTCTTGATATACTTTCCTGCTGTGGATAAGTCACCTGACTTCCAGCCGGAGGTTTTCTTTGTTGATGGCTTAAGCAAAGATGCCGACTCGTTCTTATTACTGAGGCTCCAACAGAAATAACTGATGTTATATTTGTTAAGCAGCTTCATCCATTTGTCTGCGGATGCCTTGTTAATGGCTCCGTCGCCACTGGCCGGTGATAAACCAAACTCAGATACAATGATCGGAAGCTTCTTCTTTCTTGCATAAGCAACCTTTGCCGGAAGATATTCATTGTGCGCCCACTCACTTGCGTAGAAATGCAGGGAGTACATGATATTCTTATATCCCTTGATTGGGCTGTCTGCAACTTCATTTGACGTTCCATCCGTTCCAAGCTGTGACCAGGTTGGTGTTCCCACGATAATAACTGCTTTCTTGTCGTATTTGCGGATCGTTTTGATAATGTCTGTCGCATAGGATTTGATCTCTTTCCAGCTACAGCCATTTGGCTCATTGCAGATCTCATAAATAACATTTTTATTGTTCTTATATTTCTTTGCCATCGTGGTAAAGAATTTCTTCGCCTGTGACTTGTTCTTATTCGGGTTTCCGTCACTTAAGATATGCCAGTCGATGATCGCATACATACCAAGATCAGTCGCATACCCGACACCTTTATCCACCAGTTTCCGAAGCTTTGCCTGACTTCCGCCACTGCAATAGCCATTGTATTCTTCGGTATACATTGCCAGCCGGATCGCATTCACGCCCCAATCGTCACGGAGTGTCTTGAATGCTTTCTTATTCACATATGGCGATCCGACATCCCAGTTGATTCCATGTGTACTGATACCGCGAAGCTGGAATTTATTTCCCTTACTGTCGACCAGGTCTGCTCCCTTTACAGACAGTCTTCCATGCTTTGCAACCGGTGTTGTAGCTGCCGCTTCCGCCGTTCCATTTCCACCAAATACACAGATTGTAAACAGCATAACAACTGCCATGATCCATGCAATCAGACGTTTTCCCTTTCTCATACGCTCTCCTCCTGTTTTTGCATTTTTCCTGTATTTATAGTATCCTACTTTTCCTTTTCTGCCAAGAACCCATGGATCATTTTTTACCGGATTTTATCATTATTTTTACCTTGTTTTTCTTGACAAATAGGTGCGCCCATACTATTATGAGAGCGTATTCAAGATTAACTATGTAATCGCTTTTAAGCGGACGTATGGATTAAAGTTTTAATCGTATTTCTCTCATAAATGATGCACGTTTTCATTGGGTACAAGCAAGAAATATATAAGGAGGTACCCACATGAACAACGGTACAGTAAAATGGTTTAACGCAGAAAAAGGTTATGGATTTATCTCAAACAATGATGGAAGCGGAGATGTATTCGTTCATTTCTCAGCTATCCAGGGTGAAGGATATAAGACACTTGTTGAAGGTCAGCAGGTTACATTCGACACAGAGGAAGATCCTAAGGGTGGTTCAAGAACAAGAGCTACTAACGTTGTAATCGTTAAATAATTTCCTACTTTGAATAAAAGAGACTGAGGCTCTATATAATTTATGAAGCAGACCTGTTCGAACTAAAGTGTTCTGCGGAATAAATTGATATAGAGCCTCAGTCTTTTATTATTTCTCTAAGATATCGATATCTAACATTTACAGATCAAGGCTATTTTCATTTTGATATTTTAGGGACATTGTGCCCTTCTTTTTTAACAGAAAACACAGGAATTGCCCCTGTACAGACCATAAGCCCCATTATAATATGACGTCAGTGAAGGTTTCGTCGTGAAATGCATATTGCCAGTAAATACGAGCGCTTGTCTGAGCCAACGTTTAGTTGGCGAGTTAGCGCAGGAGTATTTACGAATCAGGCATATGCATTGAACAGAAACCGCAGCGAGTCATTTATAATGGGGCTTATAGTCTGTGCAGGGGCAATCCCTGTGTTTTATATTTAAATTAAACTTTTATTATTTCTCTAAAATATCATAGATCAGATCCATAATCTTGTCGCCTGCTTCTGCGGACATCTTCTGAGCCTCATCATATGAGCTGCCCTTGATTCCATAGTAGAACTTGATCTTTGGCTCTGTACCGGATGGTCTTACTGCAAGCCATGCATCATTCTCTAATTCATAGTAGAGAACATTTGAGTTCGGCATACCGGTCTTAACAGTTTCGCCTGTCTCAAGGTTCTTGATCGTCTCCAGACGGTAGTCACGAACAACCTTTGTCTTATATCCGGCGATCTCTGCCGGTGTATTGTCACGAAGTACATTCATGATGTGTCCGATCTTCTTGGAACCTTCTACACCCTTCAGAGTTACAGTCTTGATATCATCTACATAGTAGCCGTATTTCTCATACATATCCATCATAACATCCCATAAAGTCTTACCCTGTCCTTTATAGAATGCAGCAGCTTCGCAAAGTGCCATTGTTGCTACGATGGCATCCTTATCTCTTGCATGTGTTCCGATCAGACAGCCGTAGCTCTCTTCGAAACCAAAGAGGTAAGTTCCCTTTCCTTCCTGCTCGAAGCGTAAGATCTCACGTCCAATGTTCTTGAAACCTGTGAAGCACTCGATCAGGTCTGTATCGTAATATTTTGCGATCGCATCAACCATATTTGTTGTAACGATCGTCTTAATGATCGCACCGTCCTCCGGCAGCTTGCCATCGCGTGCTTTCATCTGACTTACTTCATATTCACACAGAAGGCTTCCTGACATGTTACCGGTAAATACCTTATATTCGCCTGTCTTGGAATCCTTTGCATATACACCAAGTCTGTCTGCATCCGGATCAGTTGCAAGAACGAGGTCTGCATCTACTTTCTTTGCAAGATCAAGAGCAAGGGCGAATGCTTCCTTTGCTTCCGGATTTGGGTAAGCAACTGTTGGGAAATTACCATCCGGAAGTTCCTGTTCCGGAACAACATATACATTTTCAAATCCAAGATCAGAAAGAATTCTTCTTGCAGGAATATTTCCGGTACCATGAAGTGGTGTATATACGATCTTCAGATCCTTACCATATTTATCAATAGCATCCTGATGAAGAACCAGCTTCTTCAGTTCGCCCATATATGCATCATCAACTTCTGCACCGATCGTTACCAAAAGTCCTGCTTTGATCGCATCGATCATTTCCATTGTCTTGGTATCTGCAAAATCTGTAATGGCCTTAACCTCTGCCATGATTCCCGTATCATGTGGAGGTGTGATCTGCGCACCGTCTTCCCAGTATACTTTATAACCATTGTATTCCGGTGGATTGTGGCTGGCTGTTACATTAATACCTGCTACACAGTCCAGATAGCGAACTGCAAATGACAGCTCCGGCGTCGGACGTAAAGACTCGAATCTGTATGCCTTGATTCCATTTGCTGCAAGACATAATGCTGCTTCCATGGAAAACTCCGGTGACATTCTTCTGGAATCATATGCAATAGCAACACCCTTATCCTGTTTGCCCTGCTTGATGATATAATTTGCAAGACCCTGTGTTGCTTTACGGACAACGTACTTGTTCATTCTGTTTGTTCCGGCACCGATAATACCACGAAGTCCGGCAGTACCAAATACCAGATCACAGTAGAATCTTTCTTCTATCTCTTTTGGATCATCCTTGATTGAAAGAAGTTCATCCTTGGTCTCCTGACCAAATAACGGATTGTTGACCCACTGCTCATATACTTCCATATAATTGCGTTCGCTCATTTTAATATTTCCTCCTGTGCGTTCCTTTAAAACATTACACTTAATATATTTTTCCTAAATCCCATAGTTAGATTTTCTCACACATGACATTATACATTCAAATTCCTAACTTGTGAACCCATAATGATTGCAAAAATCACTCAAAAATTTTTGTTTTTCTTGTTCATCTGTTATAAGTTTACTGAGTTTTTCGAGATTTGCAGGGGAAATCCAGCATTTTCTGGAGTTCATATAGCGGTTGCTGACCTTCCAGAACTTCTCCGGATAACTATATAATATGTAGATATACCGATAATCTTCTCGGGTGAGCGGCAGAATACGATCGTATTCTTCTATGATCTTCACCGCCATATCGAAATTATAATTATTCTTTTCCATGACCTTCCGTATAAACTGATATAAGTCGATCAACTGATATCCGACATGAAACCGGTCAAAATTCACAGTCGCCAGATACCCACCACAAAACAACACACTGTGGTAATTATATGCTCCATGGCAATATCCGATATGTCCGGCAATATTTGTCCGGTCGCAGGCATCCATCATCGCCTGGCAGTCGATTGCCTGTCTGTAAAATGCGTCATATGCTTCTATATATAAGAGTTCAAAATCATTCTTCGTCGGACGCTTTGAGATAAAGCTCCGGATTTTTTTCATTTCCTGCGTTTTTCGTCTGAAGTTGCCCGGCTCACGGTACGCATACGTTCTCCCCTCTTTTGCATACAGCTCACGCCCCCGGATATGAAATACCGCAAGATTTGCAGCCGCCTGATTCAGATCGCAGATACTTCCGGAATTACATTCCCGTCCCTCAAAATATTCCCGCATCACATATGGATTCCCGTAGCGGTCGCAGGTGATCAGCTCTCCTTCCCGGTTCGGCACGCAGCAGTCAATATGGTGAAATCCTGTCTCATACAGATTTTCCTTAAATTCCCGTTCCTGCTCCAGCCGCTCCTCGCTGCCGTCAAATGGAGATATCTGCCTGATTCCCCGATCCGTTTTCAGGATCATAGATCCCCGGCCTCTGACGGCACCCAGTATTTCCATGTCATATGCTTCGTAGACTTCACTCATTTTCTCAGACAAAAAATCCCCTCCTTGAATTGTCTTCATACTTTGTATGAATCGGAAATCCCGATAAGTAATTGTATGAGGGAACCTTCAAATTCATTCTTAATTTCTGTCCAGAAAATTTGCGCACTTTCTATAATCCACGTATTATATTCAAATAGTCTTGTCTGCCATCCACTACCGCATATACAATAACCGTTTTCTTCTCTTCATTAATTTTATAAAAAAACAGATTCTTTTTTAGTATAAGGACTTTATATCCTTGTCGTTTAAGAACAAGGTATCTTGGATCTGTTCCAATATATGGATCATTTCCAAGTTCAAGAATTTTTTTCTCTATATAATCAAGTTGTTCCAAAGCTACTTCATTGCCAAAATTCTGAGCTATATATAAAATTATTTTTCTGATCCCTGCATCCGCAGTATCAGTTCGTATTACCTCATATTCCATACTTAGCCCTCCTGAAGCATTCTACGCAAATCATCAAATGTTTCAGTTATCGGTGCAACACGATTATTTTTTATATCATCCTCTGCCTCAGCTAATATTTCAAGTAACTCTATACGAGCTTTCATATTTTTATATTCTTCATATGAGAGGGCTACCGTATCACCTCTGCCATTTACTGTAATAATTACCGCTTCTTTATTTTCCTTACATTGTTTTGAAATATCATTATAATGGTTTCTTAAATCAGCCGATGGTCTGATTGATTCCTTTAATGTTAACATAAAAACCACCTCCGTTTATATTATATGCAAATTATATCATAATATGTCTATTTGTCCAATGTGTTTTACTGCCTGTAGGATTTCTTCGTTTCTTCGTTTTCCGAAATCGAACAAACCCATACGAATATACAGCAATGATAAATCCGTAGATCAATAAGAGCAAATACGGATATTAATCCGCTGTCCACTCCTTTAACGCTGCGGACAGTCTGCGGTCAATATCTTTTCTGGTTGCCTCACATTCCTTTGGATAATCTTTGGCAGCCTTAAAGACAAATTTTAATACAAATTTGAGTCCAACCGGAAGTGCGATCCGAAGCAAAGTTTCCGGCAATACAAAGTGAGTACCATGTTCATAAACAAGAGCATCGTATTCACATGTATGTGGACGTTCCTTTAAACGCTGATCCATACGGCGGACATATTTGCCAGCCTCCCAGAAGCTGTCATCATCTGCACCGATCAGAAATAAGCGACCTTTTATATTCTCGACCTTTACCATTTCTTCCTCTGTATGCGGTCTTACCTTTTCCGAATCTATAAACAAGCAGGTCGACCGTGTGATATCACCGGAGCCTTTTGTTTCTTCCTCAATCTTCTGCCAATACACCGGATGTTCATAGACAAATGGCATATAAGGCAGCGGCTTTCCCTGCCATGAAAGTGTGGATGCATTCGGTATCGGCCATTCCTTACAGCCATCCTTTTCTCCCTGTTCAAATCCCTGCCATACAAAATCACTGGCAGTAAGCCCAATCGTCATCGTAATATCCGGGAAATAAGATGCTGCAACGATCGCATCCATTCCGGCCGTGCTCATCCCCATAATACCGATTTTCCGGTTTCCATGATCCTGTAACCACTTTATTGCGGTCTGAATTCTTTCCAGCGGATTGTTGACATGACTGTAATTTTTTCTGCCCGGAGATACACACATAACATTTACACCCTGTCTGTGAAGCCATTTTGCTCCACATTTCGCCATATAATCATTCGGATCATCCCCAAATAATCCGATCACGGCACAATCCGCCCCTTTGGGATTTTCGTAATACGTTCCATAAAATCCATCTTCTTCGTTTTCAAAAAATTGTTTTTTCATGTTGTTCTCCTGTCTCTAACACAAGTTAGTATATTCTAACGCCCATGGACAGTATACTCTAAATGACTGCCAGATTCCACACTTTCTTACATTTTCTTATCATATTCATCTGCAATACAATATCGGCAGATCAGATCCGTAAGCGCATCGATGACTTTTTCTTTATCATAGTCATTTTCATAGAAAGTCACCTCATGCACAACGGACTCCAATGCACATTGAAGAATCAGGGATGTGGTCTTAAGATCAGAGATTCTGAGCATTTTTTTATTTATCTCAAGCAGCGAGAAAAATGTCTGAAATGCACCCGCGCGCGCCCTTGCTTCCAGTTCGTGCAAGTCATCATACTGCAGGGACAAGGCGGATATCTCCTTCTGGAATGCTGTCATGTATTCATGATTATGTAGGATCAGAGCAACGTATTTTCTGACAAATTCCCGTGGAGATGTGAACTCGGACACATCCATGATCGTGATCTCCTGCAAAGATTCATTATATAGATCCGTGATCAATTCCTCATATAACGACTTCTTATCAACAAAATAACTGTAAAATGTCCCGATCGACACATTTGCTTTCTTTGCGATTTCATTGCTGCTGGTGTTATGAAACCCTTTTGTCGAGAACAGCTCGACCGCCGCTTTCTTCAGTGCTTCTTTTTTCTCAATACTTCTTTTCTGTTTTGGGATACGAATTTCTTCCGGCATGTGTTACTCCTTTATGTAAAAAACAATTCCGTTCATATAGTTTTACTGTTTCCAGTATAAGCATATAAAAAAATAAAGTCAATAAAACATGAGTATATACTCACATTTCTATTGACAGCAAAATCCCGGCGTGATATTCTACAGCCATACATAATATGAGTTATAACTCACATTTTATTAATATAATATTATGTATTTGCAGAGATATTATTTTTTAGAATACATTAAACGAACGATATGTGAAGTAAAAAACAGCAAACTTTCAGATTATGGAAAATCATGCTGACTTTTCAAACATATTGAAAGGAAATTTTGGAGGTAAAACATGATAAAGATTGAGAACTGGTCAACAGAAGATATAGAAAAATACAGCAGACTGATCGGGGAAGCATTTGCCGCATCTCCCGGAATCGCAGAAACGATTCCACATGATGACCTCGTCAAATCTTTCGAGATCATTACTGAATTCTATTACCGGATGGGTACGTTATATACAACCTCCGAAAAATATGAAGGCTTCCTCGCATACTGGGATAAGAATACCAGACAGCCCCTCGGACCTGCTCTGCATATGATCCGGAGAATGCTGCGCGAGATACCATTTAAATCATTATTAAATATCGCAACCGGATCAAACGAGCAATATAAGAAATTATACCGCAAAGAAAAAGATTATATCGCCGTCTCGATGGTAGTCGTCTTACAGGCTTATCAGGGACAGGGCTTCATGAAGAAGGTTCTGGAGCTGCCATTTGCAGAAGCCGCCAAACGTGGCTGCCCCTGCATTCTTGACACCGACAACATCCAAAAGGTTGTCAAATACGAACATTGCGGCATGACGAAAACTGCCGAGAAGAAGATGGCACATGATATTACTCTATATACCATGGCATATCTTCCTACATCCGCATAAATCCTGACATCATACAACCGCCTGCCGCACCGGCTTCCATCACCTGTAGCAGGCGTTCTTCATTGATTCCACCGATCGCATATACCGGGACCGGACAATTCGCACAAATCTCACGAACAAATTCCAGCCCTCTGCCCTTCAACCCTTTCTTACATTCTGTCTCAAATATCGTTCCAAGCACAATCTGTGTCGCTCCACTCTTAACTGCAAGCTCGACATCCTCCATGCTGTGACAGGGCACACTGATCTCTTTAAAATTCGTTGTCAGTGCATCACGCCAGACATCTGACAAATCCTGCAACACAGGAATTGACAAATGAATATTCTCACAGCCAAGTCTTTCTGCAATCTCCATTCTGGAATGCAGAAAGACAGGTATGCCTGCCGTTTTGTATATTTCTAAAACCTTCGCTGCAAGCTTCTCATATTCTGCATCCGGCAGGTCTTTTTCCCGCAGGATCAATGCATGCGGATGCACCTGCGAAACCTTTTGAAGCTGCTCCAGAAAATCTCCGTTTACCAGCGCACGATTGGTGATCACAATCGCATGCTCATAACATTTACACATAAATATAATCGTTTAAGACCGGCTGTAAGCCGCCCTTCTCCATATCCTGATACATGGACGTAAAGGAACGATCATCGTTGATCTCGAACTGCTCATCTCCTACATCCGCATCTTCCTTACCTTCGTATTTCTCCTCATGATCACCGATTCCGGTCGATACTCCGGCAGAAACCTTTGTTGCACAGATCTTCGTAATTCCGTTTCGGAATGTTGCGCTCTCACGGCTCGATACCGTGATTCCGGCAAATGGCAGGAACATCCGATATGCACAGAGCACCTGACAGAGCTCCTTCTCACCTACATCCCTTGGATTGATCTTCTCATTATTCACGATCGGACGCAGACGCGGACAGCTCAATGATAATTCTGCATGTGGGTATTTGCGGTTGATATAATAGACATGAAGTGCCGTTGCCAGTGCATCCTTTCTGAAATCATCCAGTCCCAGAAGTGCCGAGAATCCGGCTCCACGCATACCGCCCATCAATGCACGCTCCTGCGCATCAAAACGATATGGCCAGACGCGCTTATGTCCCATCAGATGCAAGGTCTCGTATTTATCTGTGTTATATGTCTCCTGAAAAACAGTCACATAATCAACACCACATTCATGCAGATATTTGTATTCATCCACATTTACCGGGTAGATCTCGATTCCGATATTCTTAAAATATTTTCTTGCGATCTTCACCGCTTCCCCGATATATGTAACATCCGAATATGCCCGGCTCTCGCCTGTCAGGATCAGAATTTCTTCCATGCCGGTATGCGCAATAACCTGCATCTCATGCTCGCTCTCCTCCATCGTCAGCTTCTTCCGGCGGATGTTGTTATAACAGTTGAAGCCACAGTAAATGCAGTAGTTCTGGCAATAGTTTGCAATATAAAGCGGTGTGAAGATATAGACCGTATTTCCAAAATGATTCTTCGTGATCTCCTCTGCTTTCCTTGCCATCTGTTCCAGATACGGTGCTGCTGCCGGTGACAGCAATGCCTTAAAGTCCTCGATCGTACAGCTCTCATGTGACAGCGCACGTTCTACATCTGCCGCAGTATAGGAATCATAGTCATATGCATCCATAGCCGCAAGTACTTTGTCCTTGATATCCGAATCGATCACCTGCATGCCTTCCATATATTCCATATGATTTGTCCGGAACGATGCATCCTGTTCCAGACGATGCTTGCGCGCTAGCGCTTCCTGTGGAAGCTTGTCACTGTCAACAAAATATACCTGATTTTCTTCGTTCATTTCCGACTGCCCCCTAACGCAAGAAACCTGTCAAAGGATCCGATGCACTTCCGCCTCTTGCAAGTACACGTCCCATTCCGGTCAGGTATGCTTTTCTTCCGGCTTCGATTGCAAGCTTAAATGCTGCCGCCATCTCCGGTACATCACCTGCTGTTGCAATGGCTGTATTTGCCATGATCGCAGCCGCACCCATTTCCATCGCTTCACATGCCTGAGATGGTTTTCCGATGCCGGCATCCACGATGATCGGCAGGTCGATCTCATCGATCAATACCTGGATCATAGCCTTTGTCGCAAGACCTTTATTACTTCCAATCGGTGCTGCAAGCGGCATAACAGCAGCCGCACCTGCATTCTGAAGATCCCTTGCTACATTTAAGTCCGGATTCATATATGGCAGTACCACGAAGCCTTCCTTTGCAAGGATCTCGGTTGCTTTCACAGTCTCATAATTATCCGGAAAAAGGTATTTTGCATCACGCATGATCTCTACCTTTACAAAATTACCACAGCCCATTGCCCGGCTAAGTCTTGCGATGCGGACAGCCTCTTCGGCATTTCTTGCACCGGAAGTATTCGGAAGCAGGGTAACTCCTTCCGGAATATAGTCCAGAATATTCTCACTTTCCTGTGTATTTGCACGTCGTAATGCAAGGGTGATGATCTCTGCCCCTCCCTGTTCGACTGCTGCCTTGATCAGATTCAGGTTGTATTTGCCTGATCCTAAAATGAAACGGCTCTTGAATTCCTTGCCGCCTAAGATGAATTTATCTTCCATGTTGTCTCCTTTTCTCTAACATTTATTTCTCCATTATCAATTGTAATACTTTGTTTGCCTCATGTGCCGCGCAGGCAGCTACCCGCGGAGCGATGAGTCCTATACCGTCGCCGGCATCAGTGCTCTGATCTCCGCACACATACAGGCGGCGCATCATCTGGCGCGTTTTTATCGCATTCGTATCTGCATACCCTGCCATGCCATTTCCTGATACAACAGTTGCATCCGGACACTGCATCAGTAGTTCACGCACCAGCATTGCCTTCTGATCCGGTTTGTCAAATGCTTCACACACGATCGGATATCCACCGAATAATTCCTTTACATTGTCCGGGGTTACTTTCGTCTGCACTGTCTCATACGTCAGATATGGATTGATCTGATACAGGGTTTCGAGCAGGGCTTCCGTCTTCGGCTTCCCGAGCTGGGATATAAAGTACATCTGACGATTGAGATTCGTCACATCCACCACATCGAAATCCACCAGAAGCAAATGTCCGACGCCACTTCTCGCAAGCATGACTGCAATATTTGACCCCAGTCCACCGATACCTGCAACAGCCACCTTCGCCGCACGTAACTTTACCTGCATTTCTTTCGGAAATCGTGCATCAAATGCACGATCCAGTTCTTCCTGTGAGATCAGCTCCTGCATTTTCTTCTGCATCTCTGTCATGTCTCAACCTCCACCAACAAATCGTAATACTTCGATCACATCTTCATCCTGAATGATCGTATTGCCAAGTTCATCTTTTGGAATAATGTCGAGATTCCGTTCTACAACGACACGTTCCGGCTCAAATCCGGCTTCCTTCAAATATTCCAGAAGATTCTTACAGGCAATCTCTTTTTCTTCACCATTGATTTTTACCATGTATGTTCTCCTATCTTTCATAATTACACATTTTCTGCACTACAGGACATATGCCCTGTAACACAAAAAGGCACCGGATCATACAACCATAACGTATGATCCGGCGCCTGTTATCTTCCTTGTGAAAAGTGGTGCCCCCAGTTCACAAATATTCATATGAAATTATTTTACCTTATGCAGGGTGTTTGTGCAAGGACTTATTCATTTCACTATTGCAAACCGGAGTTTATTAAAGACGATTACCACTCATCTACTTCTATAAGTTTTTCCTGCAATGTCTCCTCAAGATCTGTAAAACCTGCAATACTTCCCAGGCAAGTTCAAAAGTCAGATTAAACTGAACGGTAACACCCATTCGATATATAGCATTGCTGTCTGCTAGATCAAAATCTGCTTTGCCTTGCCATTTGTAAATTGTATAACCGGTCCTGAAATTATAACTGTGATGATCGTACATGCTCCAAACTTTCCTCCCAAAAGCACGCCTGTCACGACCATTAAAATATCTAATATCATACGAACGATCTTAACCTGCCAGTTATTTTTCTCTGCCAATGCAAAGGTTACTGCTTCATAAGAACCTCTGCCAAGAGATGCAGATGCATACAAACCTGTTCCAACTGCAAATAAGATCACCCCTGCCAGCATAATGAAGAAATTTATCCACATATATTTGCTGTATATATGGCATTTTGCAAACAAATCCACACACCCACTGTACACAACCTGATACAAAAATGTTCCTATATGAATCTGCGACCTGTCATAAATAGCTGCAAATAAGATCATCACAATAGCTACAACAAACGAAGCCATTCCGATACTTATATGAAATGTTTCTGAAATACCCTGCCACAAAACTGCAAGTGTTGCGCCTCCAAATCCCGCATACAAGGCAAGTGTGATTCCATAAGCTGCAATAACAGAACCTACTATAATTATCACTATTTTTTTCAACCCGTTCTTTGACGACATTATGTTCTTCCTCCATCTTCTGTAATTACATAAATAAAAAAGACTATAGAGCATACTGTTATGTTCAGAAACAGCAAAATCTATAGTCTTCTTTAACGCCGAGACGAGCATTTATATTGTTCTATATATACTGCATTGTATTGTTTTTGTCAATCTTACAAAGCTAAAGGATTAGACTTTTCATTCACCTGTCCTGAATTCCGCTCATCCATATTGCACAGACACGGAACAAATTCAAAACAGTTTTCCCTCTTACCGATACCACATTCATAGTTTAACCTAATTTTTCTACCTTGTTTCTCTGTATTTTCTTCAAAAATACATATCCCGCTAAGCATGAGACAAATTCCGTAATCGGGAACGCCCACCAGATCAACGAAACACCCATCTGGTCATTTCTTACAAAAACAGAAAAAATAGCTGCCAATGGCAATATGATCACAAGCTGTCTGAGAAGTGATATGACAAGCGACTCAAGACCGCCATTCAATGCCTGATAGATGCCCTGATATGCCACATTGATTCCGGCAAATACAAAACTGATCGAGATAATTCTCATTGCACCGATAAAATACGCTCTTGACTGACCTGCATTGAACAGCGAGGCAAAGGCATTTGGAAAAATCTCTGTGATGAGAACGCCCAGGATCATCAATGCTATGGTATAAATAAGACCATAGCGGATTCCATCTTTGATCCTTTTCTTGCTTCCCATGCCATATGCAAAAGCTATGATCGGCGTGATTGCATCTCTCAGTCCAAATGCAAGGAACAATACAAACTGCTGCACCTTATAAAACAATCCATATGCCGTCTGGGCGGAAGGATTGAATTTTAAAATAAGATTCATCGCATAAACCATAATTGACATAAGTGCCTGTGCAATGATTGCAGGAAGACCAATGGAATAGATTTCTTTCATAGTTCTGGCACTCGGCTTCATATGTTTTATTCCATGTTCAAATTCCTTATTTAACTTCAGATGAAATACCAGAAGCAAACCGGCAGATACGATCTGTCCTATGACGGTAGCATATGCGGCTCCCGCTACTCCCATTTCCGGAACAGGTCCGATACCATAGATCATGATCGGGTCAAGAATAATATTTATAACAGCTCCCGTAACCTGACCAATCGTTGAATAAAGGGAACGTCCTGTTGCCTGTAATAATTTTTCAAATAATGAAAAGAAGATAATGCCAAAGGACAACACACAGCAGATCCGCAAGTATGTTGTTCCCATCGAGATAACTTCCGGATCAACGGTCTGTGATGAGATGTAGGCTTTCACTCCAAAGATACCAAATAACAGACATACCACATAAATAATTCCACCAAGAAATAAGCTGTTGCCTGCAACTCTTGCTGCTTTTTTCACATCTCTCTGTCCAAGTGTCATGGCAAGAAGTGCATTTGTTCCTACACCTGTTCCAATTCCTACAGCCACCATAAGCATCTGAACCGGAAATACCAGTGTGAGTGCATTTAATGCCGCTTCACTCCCCACCTTCATATTTCCTACAAATGCACTGTCCACGATATTATAGACCGCCTGCAATGCCATCGATAAGATCATCGGTATTCCCATCTGAACCATCAGCTTATTTACCGGCATCTCCCTCATCTTATTACTTTCCGCCATCTTAATTTAATCCTCCTTTTTCACACAAAAAAAGTGTGCACTTATCTTATAAGTTGGACTTACGCTGATAAGCTACACACTTTCTAATAGCAATATATAATTAAAAAAACGAGCAGCAAAACTGGATTTACGCATGTTGGCTACTCGTTCAAGACGTTATTATATTTCTCATTTTCGAAAAAGTCAAACGAAAAATTGGGATGACTTTAATCCGACAAACTCTGCCCGACTTTCTTGGTTTGCTGTGTGGCTGCTCCTTTGATACATAACTTCCAGCCAGATGAGTGTGGTTAAAATATGCCATATGAAACCAACTCCTTATCTGCTCTTATCCCGGACAAATAATGATCCGGCGTTTTTCTGTTACACTCATAGTTTACATTGAAATATCACGCAAAAAAAGTACGCACTTTTTTATTACATAGTCACCTTTTCGTAACCACTTACTTCATTAAAAAAGATCCAGCATATTATCTAGATAGACAGCCTCCCGGACGTGCAGTTGATATTCCGGTTTTGTCATATAATAAAGCAAAAATTCCAGGACCAACGCACTGCCAAGACTCCGCCCCTCAATCTTAAAATGAGAAAATCCCATCGGCAGATATGTTTCTTTTATATCATTGATTCCGATAAATCCCGGATTTGTCATTGCCTTTGAAAAACGATAACCGCCCATGACATCCGAAGCCGTACACTCATGCTCCGGGCAGTCCTCTCCAAGATTCTTGCGACTGACCGTTTCATAACATTTGCGTCTGTCCTTACAGCCAAAGGAACAACATTCATTACACAGGAATTCCACTTTATCCCTCTGCGACTGTGTCAGTGTTTCCCATTTGTCCCATGCCTTATTCAATCGGAAATCCGGCACAACATAACGGAAATCTTCCCGATCTGTCTCCTTTACCAACTCCTCAAAATCTGTCAGAACCTTTGTAGTTGATGATACAAAATAAAAACCCGGATACTGCTTTTTTAGGTAATCTAACAATAGATTCGAATGGACGATCACCCCATTTTCTGCCTTTCCATTTTTCTCAAATAATCTGCAAAGCTCGTTACATCTCTTATCTGCCAGATGCTCCTCGCAAAGCAGCGAGTTACTGAAGGTCAGCCGGGCTGAGATTCCATACTCGTCCATCAATTCCCGAACATCCTCCGGATCACAATCACCATATCCAACACGTCCGCCACCCCACAGGCAGTCCGCCGGAGCACCATAGATCGAACCGATCTCGCACCAGTCATAGAAATATTCTCTGTGCTCACGGAACAATGGCAGGAAGATACGATACAGCTCATAGAATTCGAACAGTCCCGGCAAATGATAGTATGCTGTTTTATCTGTATGAATACATGCGTTTTTCGGTGCTTTACTAAATGTAATTGTAAATGGCTTCTGCATATATTACCTCATTTTATACTTTTTTTTACATTTTCCTTTATTTTATACTTTTTTACAAGATAATTTCTATAAAGTAAGAACGCCGATAGTTCCCGGCTCTCGAACGTGACCATTATATAAGAAAAAGCAACCCGGCAAACATGATCACCCCGATTACATTTGCTTTTGCCGGAAGTTTTGTTGGCAGGATCACGATTGCAAGCGGCAGCAGATTAAAAATACATGCCCATGCCGGAAGTGAAGTTTTTCCTGTCACAACAGCAATAAAAAATGCTGCTGCATCCAGTCACAAAGAGCTATGTATCCGAATATCTCAAGCGTCATTGCACACACGCCCAACAACATCGCAACCGACAGATTCTTCAGTGGCATTCCATGAAAGGCTACCTTGGATTTTTCATAATCCTTAAAATTTGTCAGATCGACTTTTCCATTTGGAGCATATGTCAGAAATCCATCTGAAATCCCACACAATATATGCCCGATCAATGCCATCACCATAAATATTTTCCACTGTAACATAATATCTATTCTCCTTTATAAAAAAATATGCCAATGCAGTTAGTCTCTGCTAACTATATTAGCATATTCTTCATCAACCATGCAAATGCTTTCGCCGTCCGGAGCACCATATTAAATTATAAACGTTTCCAGATCATCCGGGATCAGAAGATTCCCGCTGAAATATTTTCTTCCTTCTTCATAATACAATTCTTTTCGATGTGAAAGATTCCGATCCTCTGTATGATACAGCAGCAGATTTTTCACATGCAATTCTTCTGCAAACTCACAGGCATTTTTCACTGTTGAATGATGCTTCTCGTATGGATGGAATATATCCGCCTGACCATCCAGACAAAATGCTTCGTGCAACAACCATGTACTGTTCTCTGCATACTTCTTTTCACATGGATTGTATGGTTCATCTCCGCAGCAGGTTAATCTCTCTCCATCTCCCAGTTCCATGCAGAAACCGAACTGTTTCGCTTTTGTGGATTGGATATCAAAAAATGTAACCTGTTTATTCAAAATTTCAACAGACTCTCCATTTTTAACTGCTATCAGATGCAGCCGTTTACCGATAAAATCTGTCTCTTTCTTTGGCAGAAGTTTTCTGGCCAGATCAAGCAGCAGATCAATGACTTCATCATGTGCATATATCACAGCTTCGCCTTCATATTCGCCCTGCTTCATATGCTGGCATATCATACGGATCATCCATATGATACCCGTAATGTGATCGATATGTTTATGTGTCACAAAGATAGTTCTAACCTCTTTCCAGTCAATTCCGGCATGCTTTAACTGATGCAGAATGGCACTTCCACCGCCACCATCCACCATAAAATATTCCTCATTTTCCTGCAACACAAAACAGGTGTTATAACATTCCGTAACAAGTGCACTTCCTGTTCCAAGCATCGTAACATTCATAAAGTATCACCTTCCTCTGATCGTTCCTTTTGTTCTTTCCATCACCCATGCAAATGCTTTCGCCGTCCGGATTCCCGGTTCTTTAAAATGATTTCCCGAATTCCATTCCAGCATACTGTCAATCTCCTGCTCCTGCAGCCATCCATACAATTCCCGGATACAATCGCCTACCGCAGCCATAACCTGATTCTTCGTTCTTTCTTCCCGATCACCAAGACTCAGATAAACAACAGGGCTTGCAATCCCATATTCTTTCACATACGAAAGAAATCCCGGAAACCAAACCGATGGGGATGCTGCCGCTATCCCGGCAAACCTGTCCGTCCGGCAGGATGCCCAAAGTGCAAACAGCCCCGCAAGGGAATATCCACCAAGATAATAAGTCTTACTTTCATCCTTACACAATTCCAATATCTGTGCCAGTAACGCCGACGCACCCTCGCCAAAGTCTTCATTTCCAAATACAGCAGGTGCTCTCCACGGAGACAGATCCTGATTCCATCTATCCACCTTAACTGCAATCATCCGAAATTCCAGAGAAGTCCTCTTCATTATCTCTGAAACCTCATTTTCTATATCATGCACATCATGATCTCCCACTGGCTGGATCAATACAATATTTGCTTCCGGATCACCATATTTATATACAACCATTTTTGCTCTCCAAATTTAAGTATATTATTATAATATCTGAAACATCACCACTCCGCAAACACATAATATACTTCCCTTTCTCCTGAAATACCGGACAAAATAACGCTATCTGATCAAGGCACTTCGATTATATTGCTAACTCTGATATACGTTCCATTTATATATGCCTCAAGCCAGATCGATGTATCCGGATATGTATATTCTGCCGGCAGCTGCAATTCACCTTCTGCTGCTCTGTCCAAAAGAAGCGAACCATCCCGCTCAATATGCCAGCCCAGATTATCATATCCTTCGACCTCATCTCTTGTGATCACGCCATTTTCATAAGTCAGGGTAAATGCTTCAACAACCGGTGTTTCTGCAATTAACTGATATCTGTGTGAAAAATACCGGATACTTCCAAATCTTCCGTTTTCCTTTTTATACACAACCGTCGCATCGCAGTCTCTGAAATTAATACCGGCTTCCCTGCCAACGATCGAGCCGGTTTCAGGTCCGGGTGTTCCAACCATACCTGATACATTTACATTTATCCAGTCTTCAGAACCATAAATTTCTCCGCCTGCAATTCCTACATACGTTCCTCCAGACACATATGCCTTTTCAAAAGTAATATCCTTCATCTGCAAAGAATAGGAATATCCTACAAATCCGCAATGTCCGCCGTATTTTGTATCTATATGCATATTTTTTATTATATGATTTTGTCCATCTATAAGCCCCACAAATGTAGTGTGCTCAAGATATCTATCTGGTCTGTACCATCCGCCCATCGGAACCCATTCCAGACCGTCAAGATCTATATCCGCCTCAAGGTAGAGTTCCACGGAATCATTATACCCTTTGACTGCATTGACATAATACACAACTCCAGCCAGTTGTTCCTTTGTTTCTACATGAAACACGGGAGCATTTTCTAATGCCCAGTCCGTATCCGCAATCTCCATGATCGAGCCGGTATCCCCATAATTTTCCCAGTCTGTTTTTGTCGGATCATAGTCCTTGTTGTTATAGGTTTTCAAGTTACCTCGTCCGGCAGCATATTCCGGATCTGGATACGGATATGGATAATCTTCATAAGTACCGTCTTCCGAATTTACATATGGATATTCTTCATAAGTACTATCTTCTGAATTTACATACGAATCTTCTTCATAAGTACTGTCTTCCAGATCTGCATCTGTATAATTCTCATATATTGATCTTGGCATAAATATGCCGAAAAGCACTCCGAATATAATTATAAATATTTTCCACATAGTAATTTCCCCTTCCCCATTATATAAACCCTATCTTTTTGTTACTGCCATATCAAGGACATATTTTTCTTTTATCTGCTTTAACATCTCCATATGCGGCATCTGCAAATGCTTCCTTGTCTGTTTCCGGTTACGTCGGCGTCCCAACCTCGATCAGATTTCCATCCAGATCATAGAAATGAACCACCTTCTGTCCCCAACTGTGAACCATAAGTGGATTTACATATTCAATCGATGGATATAACCGCTCCAGCTTTTCAACAAAAGCTTCGATATCCCGCTCCTCAAAATATAGCTCGGCGGAATTATTGTGGGATATCACATCTCTTTTTAGAAAATCTTTCCATATCCTCTCATCCTGCAATACAAGTCCTTCCGTCAGGATCAGATTTCCGTCATTATCTAATATTGGTTCGAGTCCAAACAGATCATGGTAAAATTGCTTTGACCGTTCAATATCTTTCACAACAATTAACACATTCCTCAGTCTCATTCCACACCTCCATATTTTTATCTGTTTTAAATGATTTCCGGTCTTTCACATAAAAAGTCACATTTACCTTCGGACTCAAACAGGCACTTGTATTTACCGGCACTATGCATCTCATTACGAAATCTTTGGTAATGTCAATATATAATTAACCGGATGCAGTTATAACTCCACCTTTATTTTTTCTATTTTCTAATATATGACTCTGCCATAGACAGCAGCGTTTCTCTGTTGTTCAACTCAGGACTGCCAAGCACCTGATTCAGAAGTTCCTGCAGGATATCGCCGATCTCTTTTCCCGGCTTTACGCCAAGTGCGATCAAATCTTTTCCATTGATGGCAAGCTGTTTAATCGTCAGACAATCTTTCGCATCCGTGATCTCCTGATACAATTTCTCCAGATGCTCGATGCTGCTTCTCCGTTCTTCTAACTTATAATCACTCTGCGCCGCCATATCCGCCCGGCGGATCTTGATATAATAAGGGAAGAAATCTGCTCCCATCCTGCTGAGTGCTTTTCGGAAGGTTGTCTTTTTCAACATCTCCCCTAAACCATAATCATGCCACAGCACCATCTTGCATACCAGATCTGTCGTTTCATTGTCAAACCGCAGTCTGCGAAGCACCTTACGGGCAATCTCTGCCCCCTTCTCATTATGTCCATAGAAATGGTCGATACCATTTTCATCCACGGTATGACATTCCGGCTTTCCCACATCATGAAGCAGCGCAGCCCATCTGCATACTGTAGTTGGCTCGATAACCTTAACTGCTTCCATTGAATGAACGCCTACATTGTATTTATGGTATGGATTATTCTGCGGCTGTTCCATCATTCGGTCAAATTCCGGCAGGATATATGCTGTTATGCCTGTCACATATGCTTCCATCAATTTCTCCGGATGCGCAGAAGTCAGCAATTTGTCAAGCTCCACGCGGATACGTTCGGCACTGATATCCTGTAAGAACTGTGCCCGCAGGATCATCGCCTTTCTGGTATCCCTCTCGATCGTGAAATCAAGCTGGCCTGCAAACCGGATCGCCCGAAGGATTCTCAGAGCATCTTCATCAAATCGTGCCAGCGGATCACCGACCGCCTTGATGACCTTATTGTCCAGATCATCCATTCCACCGAACAGATCGATCACACCTGCTGAAGGACTGTATGCCATAGCGTTGATCGTAAAATCCCTACGCTTCAGGTCTTCTTCTAAATTTGCAGTAAATTCCACAGAATCCGGTCTTCTGTGATCGGAATATTCTCCATCCACCCGGTAGGTGGTTACTTCATATGCCTCTTTACCAAACATAACCGTAACCGTACCATGCTTAATTCCAGTATCGATCGTCCGTCTGAATAACGCCTTTACCTGTTCCGGTCTTGCTGTTGTCGTAATATCCCAGTCTCCCGGTTCTCTGCCAAGAATACTGTCTCTCACACATCCACCAACAATATAGGCTTCATATCCGGCAGCTTCCAGTGTCTCTATTACCTTTTTCGCATTCTCCGGCATCCTGATCTCCATATCACAACCTCCTCCTTGGGTATTTCTATGCCTTTCTGTACACAATACCATTACTTTATTTTTTGATAGGGTATCTCTCATCTTCTCTTCTATTATACCCTATGATCTATCCTTCACTTGGGTATCACTTCTGTTTTCTAGCTGTCATACCCACGCGCCTACCCTTCGGCGGGGTATTAACAAGATTTTTCATCCAATATACCCTTAAGCGCCACCATCTACGCCATATTTCATGATTGCGCCACCATCTATGCCATATATTTCATGATATCAATTAAAAACAGCATATTCCATCCCAAATATATATTACATTAAAATAGGTGATAACAATCTATTAATATGTTTGTTATCACCTATTGCAAGTATCATAAATTCCGCAAAATCAAATACACTACTTATCTATCATCTGCTAATGGCTGGTCTTTCTTTTATCATACTTTGCCAAAGTATACCATCGTCTTTGCCGGTGTTCCTCTTAGTATGCCTTGCCAAAGTATACCATAGTCTTTGCTGGCTTACCGCAATGTACACAGACATCGGACAAATGCTCCTGCTCAAACGGCATACATCTGGTTGTTGCACCGGTCTCATCCTTGATCGCTTCCTCACAGGCTCTGTCGCCACACCACATAGCTTTGATGAATCCCTGCTTTCTTGTCAGAATGTCAGTGAATTCTTCCCAGTTATGAGCCTCATGTGTATTGGCATCTCTGTGAGCAGTTGCCTTTGCAAGCATGTCTGCCTGCATCTTCTCAAGGATCTCTCCAACTGCTTCTGTAATATTATCTAATGACACAACTGTCTTTTCTCTGTTATCACGACGTACGATAACTGCCTGACCAGCTTCGATATCCTTTGGTCCGATCTCGATACGAACAGGGATACCACGCATCTCCTGCTCAGAGAATTTCCAGCCTGGGTTCTTATTAGAATCATCCAGCTTAACTGTGAACTTCTCAGAAAGAGCTGCCTTGATCTCCTGTGCCTTTTCAAGAACGCCTTCCTTCTTCTGGTTGATTGGAATGATCATAACCTGTGTAGGAGCGATTCTTGGTGGAAGCACCAGGCCGCTGTCATCACCATGAACCATGATGATCGCGCCGATAATTCTGGTTGACATACCCCATGAAGTCTGGTGTACATACTGTAATTTATTATTTGCGTCTGTATACTGAACGCCAAATGCCTTGGCAAATCCATCTCCGAAATTATGGCTTGTACCGGACTGAAGTGCCTTACCATCATGCATCAGAGCTTCGATCGTATAAGTAGCCTCTGCACCTGCAAACTTCTCTTTATCTGTCTTACGTCCCTTGATCATAGGAATAGCCAGAACCTGCTCACAGAAATCAGCATAGACATTTAACATCTGGATGGTTCTTTCCTCTGCTTCTTCTGCTGTAGCATGTGCCGTATGACCTTCCTGCCATAAGAATTCCATCGAACGAAGGAAAGGTCTGGTTGTCTTTTCCCAACGAACAACTGAACACCACTGGTTATAAACCTTTGGAAGATCTCTATATGAATGAATGATATTCGAATACAGATCACAGAACAGAGTCTCTGATGTAGGTCTTACACATAAACGCTCCGGAAGTGGATCCAGACCACCCTGTGTTACCCATGCAACTTCAGGTGCAAATCCTTCTACGTGATCCTTCTCCTTCTGAAGAAGACTTTCAGGAATGAACAATGGCATATATACATTTTCTACGCCTATTTCCTTGAATCTTCTGTCGAGTTCCTTCTGTATATTTTCCCAGATGGCATAACCGGCCGGTCGTAAAATCATGCATCCTCTTACACTTGAATAATCTGTAAGCTCTGCTTTCTTTACAACATCTGTGTACCACTGGGCAAAATCTTCGTCCATGGAAGTAATAGCCTCTACTAATTTCTTTTCATTAGCCATCTCAATTTTCTCCTTTATATACTTATAAAATAATTCTATCGTGCAGCCTTTTAAATATGTCTGACATCTATACCTGTCCTTTAAAAAGTTACATACCTTCTGTCATTATATAGATATAACCTGATATTTTCAAGGGATTTTTGCCGGTTCTGCCAGAATGTAAAACATTTTTTCTTGCAATTTGCACTGTTTCTGTATATATTATCCATGATGAAAAGCACTAAACACAGGAATGAAAAATCATTTGTCTGCAACGGATGATCTTTCCATATTCCAAACAAATAATGAGGGTAAAATAATGAATAAACAGGAGTCAAATACATCTTTCCATTTGAAAGACGAATCAACAAAAACCGGAAAACTTCCGGTCTCTGAACAATATCTGGAAGATAAGGAAATCCAGGATCAGACAGAACAATTAAAAAATCAGACAGATATATCAACAGAAGGTCTGACAGAGACAGCCATTCTTCGTTTAAAAGCGGAGCAAACTTCTGCAAATAAGTCAAATGGTATCTCCGGTGTCACGCACAGCATCAGCACCTCCTACCACGAGGCAGTTCGGGAACAGCAGGCATCTCTGACAAGACAGCGCAAGAACCGCCATACCTTTGCAATCGTCCGGAAAACCATAACACTTGTTGTAATCTTGGCAATCCTGGTTGCAGGTATCTACTTCCTGTCCACACATCTCCGGAATCTGAAGCCACACGATGACAAATCCATGCAGGAGCTTCTCTGTGAATCAAAATGGACAATAGAAGATCTTGGCAGTTTCACATTCACAGAAGACAACAAAGTGATCAAAAAGAAAGGCTCCACCGAAACTGGAACCTATGAAGTAACAGATGACGACATTTTGATCATGCATTTCAAAAAAGAAGATCTGAGTTATCTGTTGGAAACCAGTTCAGATGGAACCGTAAAATGGGTACACAGCTATAATGGCTTTGAAGAAGTCATTATTCCGAATACCATTCCAATTACAAAATAATATTAAAATTCATCCAGCTCGATGATCTCAAAGGCTTTGCCCTCCGGCTCATTCTTAAAGATCATATGCTCACCCGTCACCGGGTGCTCGAATTCCAGTCTGGATGCATGCAGACCGATCTGCTTATAAGATTTCTTTGTTTTCTGGAACTTTGGATTATACTTTGTATCGCCCCAGATTCCGGCTTTTTTACCAGCCATCTGTACACGGATCTGATGGGTTCTGCCTGTGATAAGATTGATCAGAACATAACTTAAGATTCCATCATCTGTCTCCATGACATCTAACACTTCATAATCCAGCTCCGCTAATTTGGCTCCCGGCGTATCTTTATCCACAATTCTTGTGACATTTGTCTTGTTATCGTGAATCAGATAATTCGTAATCGTTCCGGCATCATTCGGAAGTTCTCCGGTTAAGATTGCCTGATAATATTTGACCATCTCGCCATCTTCACTCTGCTTTGACAGCTTCGAAGCAGCCTCCTTGTTCTTGGCAAATAACATAATGCCACCAACCGGACGATCCAGTCTATGGATCGGAGCCAGATATGGTTCCTCTGTCCGATGCTCTTTCTCAAAAATGCGAAGCTTCAACATACTGACCATATTTTCAGAATTCTTCTTGTCCGGCTGGGATGGCAGCCCATACGGCTTCACCGCAACCAATATATCATTATCTTCATATAATACTTCTATCTTCATCTGTTATCTCCTTATCAGAACCTATCAAAATCCAAAGCTCTGATGCACACTCTCCCATCTGTGCAGGCTCTGTCCTCACACTTTTTCACTACATTCTGAATCGGTATCCAACGCCCCATACAGTTTCGATGTACTGTGGCTTAGATGTATCAAATTCGATCTTCTCACGGATCTTCTTGATATGAACCGTAACGGTTGCGATATCTCCGATACTCTCCATATTCCAGATCTTGTTAAACAGTTCATCCTTTGAAAATACCTTATTCGGATTGCTTGCAAGGAAAGTCAGAAGATCGAATTCCTTATTTGTAAATACCTTCTCTTCTCCATCCACATAGACACGACGATCGGTCTTGTCAATCTTTAATCCACGGATCTCAATGACATCATTCTGCAATGCGGTTGAACCAATCAGACGCTCATATCTGGAAATATGTGCCTTTACTCTGGCAACCAGCTCACTTGGACTGAATGGCTTTGTTACATAATCATCAACACCAAGTCCAAGTCCACGGATCTTATCAATATCATTCTTCTTTGCTGTAACCATGATGATCGGAATATCCTTCTTCTCACGAATCTGACGACAGATTTCAAATCCATCCAGATCCGGAAGCATCAGATCAAGCAGGATCAGGCTGTAATCATTCTCTAATGCCTTATCCAGACCCTTTGCTCCATTTGTCTCTATCTCAACCTCAAAATCATTCAACTCCAGATAATCCCGCTCCAGCTCTGCTATGCTAAGTTCATCTTCAATTATCAGTATTCTGCTCATCTTTATTTTCCTCCTTGATGTATTTCTTCAATGTGAAATAGATCGTTGTACCTTCACCTTTCTTACTGGTCGCCCAGATCTTTCCACCATGTTCTTCCACGATCTTCTTGCAGATAGCAAGCCCCAGTCCGCTTCCACCTCTGGAACGTCTTGCACTGTCTGCACGATACGTTCGGTCAAATATATGCGGCAGGCTCTCTTTGTCGATCCCCCGTCCATCATCATTGATCGATACCTTGATCATTTTCTCACTTTCTTCTATAGAAATGTCAATATGACCTTCCTCTTTATCTGTATACTTGATCGCATTTGTCACAATATTGTTGATAACACGCTTCAACTGATCCGGATCAACAACAACCTTTACATCTTCCGCACAATAATTGTTATAGTTCAGTGTCATATTATGTGATAACAGATCTGCCCGAACCTCTTCCATACAGTCATTAAAATAGTCTTTTACCGATACTCTGTGGAATTCATACGGAATCGCATTGTTCGTGATATTGGTATATAGCGACAATTCGTTGATCAGCGCATCCAATTCATTTGCCTTATTATAGATCATCTTCAGATAACGATCCTGCTTCTCCGGTGTGTCTGCCACACCATCCATCAGACCCTCAACGTATCCTTTGATCGTTGTGATCGGAGTTTTCAGATCATGAGAAATGTTACTGATCAGCTCCCTGTTTTCTTCCTCATACTGCATCTTAAGCTCAACCGATTCATTCAGGCGCTCTCTCATGTCATTAAATGACCGGCATAATTCTCCAATCTCATCTTTTCTTCCATCACTGACCTCTACCGGCTCTCCCAGATTCCCGGTACCAATCTCCTCTGCTGCCTCCTTCAGACGAACCAGCGGACGGATGAACTGTACATATACCAGTGTCGACAAAGCAGTTGTCAGAACCAGCATGATCAAGAACATCATAAGGATAAATCCAACCAGCGCACTCTTAAACTGGCTGACGTAATTACCATAATATGTAACCAGGAAAATACTGATCGATTTGCCATTGATCTGATAATCGATCTCATTACACAGATATGCCTGTGGAGATGTCAGCATATATTCATAAGTTTTGCCATATTTTCCAAATGCATATGAACCCTGATCGCCCATTTCCCCGGAACCGGACTCTGATGAACTGTTTTCTACTTCCTCCTGCTTGATTCCCTTCTCACCATTTATATAGATTGCACGTTTGGTAAGTAAAGACGCTTCCAGTTTTTCTACTTCATCTTTTATACCGGAATATGTAAATTCACCATCAATATAGACAAGCACCGATGTCCTGTAATTTCCGGCTTTCTGGTTCAGACTGTCCAGATATTTCTTATCATAGAATTTGCCCGGATCTGTCTGCAGATCCTCCTGCACATCCGACATGATGATCGACAGATTCCGGTATGTTTCCTTAATCGGATCGCTGATCGAATATAATGACTGTATACTGTAACCGTCACCAAACATTTCTGACAAATAACTTCGTCCAATCACGATCGTACCTACCAACATGATCAGCACGATAAAGATCCAGACGGAAACCAACGCCCATTTAACTTTTTTTATGATCTTCATATGTTTTCCTTTATAATTGTTTTTCCTCGCATTGCTCCAGATTTCTCTCGCATCGCTCATCTCGTAATCCTTCGGATTTCTCTCGCAATGCTCATCTCGTAATCCTTCGGATTTCTCTCGCAATGCTCATCTCGTAATCTTTCAGATTACTCGATGTCCGTGCTTCGCACTATCAGATCATAAAAATAAATCAGGTCTTGTGCAAGCACAACCTGGTTTATTTTTATGATCTGGCATTGCTCGGCATACGCTCATTATATCACGGATTCAATTTCTCTTATATGAAGTTTTTATAAAGAAAGACTAACAGATGGATGAAGCTGGCATATGTTCTTATTTATTCTTCTTACCAAATAATCGTTTTTTCTTTTTTCCTCCGGCTTCTGCTGCCGCGATCTCCCGTCTGGTCTGCTGCATTTCCCGGATCACGGTATCCAGTCTCTGATACCGTTCCTCTGCCCGCTCATCCTGTTCCTTCATAATAACATCCATCTGCTTTGCGATCTGCTCTGTTGCTTCCGCAGTTACTGCCTGACTGATCGGCTTGATATTCTCCTTTATCGAATTTCCCACAATCTTCGTCATCATCGACTGGAACTGTACCAGCTTAAAATCAACAATCCGCTCCTGATCCTCACCCGGCTCCTCCGTGATCTGGGTAACTGTATTGACCAGTTCCGAGGTGAAATCTGTTTCAACCTCCTTCGATGCCGTTTCAACCGGAACTCCATTTTCCAGAATATCATACATTTTCTGCACCAGTTCATGGATCGCCTTTAACTGGATCCCCCGATCCTTCAGCTCCTTTATCTTCTTCAAAATTCTGATATCCTGCTCATCATAGTACCGATGTCCCATATCATTTCGCTTGATCCTCATATCCAGTTCTTCTTCCCAGTAGCGAAGCACATGTGGTTCAACATCCACCATTTTTGCCGCCTCTTTTATCAGATATTTATTTCCCATTTGAATAGCACCCTCCTGATATTTTTTGTGAACCTCCCAGAAGGCCTGTCCACTTCACAAAATAATTCTACATTTATCTTCCCCTCTCTACAATTCTTATCGTGAGCATTCTTTTTACAGCTTTCTACATAAAAAAACATCCCGGTCAGAACATTATCCGGATTCCTTTTCAGCTTCCGGGCAACATCTCCAACCGGGATGTAATATCATATATTTGCAGGCTAATTATTGATCTTTACAATCTTATAAACCCCATCCGATGTCATGCGAAAATAAATATTCTTACTTGCTGAACCGATCAGCCATGCATCACCATCCCTACTCTTCCGCAGGTTATCGATTGCATCGGTTCCTACTGCCTCCAACAGCTTATCTGTGAAGATCTGATCAGCCGGGATCGCCATCAGCTCATCTATATTTGCAATGGACTCTCCGCTTCCAAGTTCCTGCGGATAGTTCAGGATCTCAGACAAGCCATTGACATCCTTATTCTGGAACACCGTTATGATCTGTTGTGCAAATGCTTTACTTTCCGCCTCTGCATGCTCAATTACATCTTCTCTCTCATCATAATGATCCTCAAATGAAAGCAACGGAAGGATACTGTCTACAACTGAATCCTCTGCTGTTACATAGATGTACAGACAATAATGAATATTCGTATCACTCCAGAAAACAACCCTGCCCGGATTCAGCTTATAATACGTTGCATTGTATCCCTGAACCCCTGATACCAGCATATCTCCGGTACCGGTATTCGTTACCCCTGCCAGATCAAAATCACTGTATACCGCAGACGCAAGGAACTGACAATCAATTCCGTTATAAACAAATTTTATACAGGCGATCTCTTTATTTTTGATCTCGTATGAAACATCCTTAACCATATTTGAAGAAGCAACATCAATGATCATGCCAAGCCGCTTAAAATCCTCCGGACCACTGACCGGGCCGTCAGTTACAACCTCTGTTGTCTCTTCTTTTGGCTGACTGTCGGCTTTTCCACAAGCAGTACAGACCGCAAGTAATCCTGTTAAAATGCACAGACTATAAATCCATTTTCTGAACTTCTGCACGTTATTTCCTCCTAATGGCAGCCATTCTGCTTGCACTTATACTGCATATTTGGATCGGTTGGATCCCATGTGTGCCAGGATGGCAGCTTATATGCAGTTGGCTTTGGAAATGGATCACTGCCCTTTTTATTTATGATCGTAACCTTTGTTCCGACCTCACAATTATCATATAACCATTTTGCATCTCCGGCGGTCAGTCGGACACATCCGTGAGAGCAGGTTGTCCCCAGCTTGTTATATGCATATACACTGAGTGCGTTATTATTATTTACATCATTATAATATACGGAATGGAACAGATATCCTTCATAGATACCGGTACACCACTGTCCCCAGCAAGGTCCCATCAGTTCATGCCATCTGTAGTGACTCTGTGTATGGAAGGTTCCAAGCGGTGTGCTCTGACCTGTAGAACAAATAAAGGAACGGACCGGAATGATATAACCCTTATCTCCATCCTTCGCATATACCGTAACAACATTTGAATACTTATTTACAATGATCTCATAAGAATCCTGCTTGCCAATAACATCATCCACTTCTACCGCACGTTTTCCGTTTGAGCAGAAATAGAACTTATAACCATCCACATATGCCCATTTCTTGCGATACATCACACCATCCGTACCGAAATAATAATAGGCATCCTTGATCTTCTTATAACCTGTCTGCGGATGTCCGTTATTATCGCAATAGTATGTATTTCCATCTATAGTGACAAGCCCTGTCGCATTTGCAAGTTTTCCATTTGTCCGGAAAATATAGATCTTACCGCTGATCGTATGTGGACCTGTATATGCAGTTCCGGTCCTGTCAAAATAATATGTATTCTTGTCAACGGTCTTCCATGCTTCCTTCACAGCCGCACCATCAGATTCAAAATAATAATACTTGCCATTGATCTGTTTCAGTCCGGTTGCCGCATATCCGGTATCCTCCATATAATAAAGCTTTCCATTATATGTTATGAACTGATTTCTGTAGAGCACACCATTCTTATTGAAATAACAGGTATGTCCATCGACAGTTGCAAGTCCGGTTGTTGCCTTTCCGTTACTGCCAAAATAAAACTTCTTGCCATTGATCGTGCGCCATTCATTCTGGATCATTCTTCCATATTTTGTAAAATAATAATACGTTCCCTTTACCTTTTTCAGACCGGAGAATGTATATCCCTTATATCCAACAAAATAAATATTTCCATTTACTGTAAAGAACTTGCTTTTCTGAAGTACGCCATTCTTATTAAAGAAATAACGATGTCCGTCAATCGTACAGAAACCTGTCTTTGCCTTTCCATCATAGCCAAAGTAGAACTTTTTGCCGTTGATCGTTTTCCAGGTCTTAACTGCCATTCTGCCCTTTTTGCTGAAGTAATAATAAGTTCCCTTTACCTTCTTCAGGCCGGAAAACGTATGTCCCTTATATCCAACAAAAAAAGTCTTTCCATTTACCTTGAAAAATTTGCTCTTCTGCAGCTCACCCTTATCATTAAAGTAATACCGGTTGCCATTAATCGTACAGAATCCCGTTTTTGCCTGTCCGTTATAGCCAAAGAAGAATTTCTTACCATTGACTACTTTCCAGACCTTCTTCTGCATTCTGCCATACTTATCAAAGAAATATCTGGCATCACCGATTTTCTTTTTACCGGTAACTGCCTGACCATTTTTCTTACTGAAATAATAGGTCTTTCCGGAAAGAACCTTCCAGCCCTTTACTGCCTTTCCATTCTCGTAATACTTCCGTCCGCCTTTTACATTTACCCAGCCGTTTTTCACTGTTGCCAGTTCTGCACCGGCTGTTGTCTGTAATTCTGCATCCGTAGCCTCTGCCTCATTTTCAGATGTATAAGCCTCTTCCGCTCTGGATGGTATTGATATTGCTCCTGCCATACATACGGCAAATGCCATCACCGCCAGTAAACCTCTAAGTATCTTTTTCATTGTTCTCTCCTCATCTAAGATATTCTTGAATATTTTCGATTCACCTGCTGTCTCCGTATTCCGATCACAAGTCCAATCTCCATTAATGTACATATGATGGCAGAACCACCTGCACTGATAAATGGCAGCGATACACCTGTATTCGGAAAGAAATTCACAGCCACACAGACATTGACTATAATCTGGAAAATGATATGTAAGATCACCCCGATCACAACCACACTTGCATATATATTTCTGGACTCTTTCACAACAATAACCATCTGATACAAAAGATATCCAAACATCAAAAACATAATAATAACACCGATCAGTCCAAGCTCCTCACAGATGATAGCAAAAATCATATCATTCTGTGCTTCCGGAATGTTGCTCAGCTTCTGTGTACCATTTCCAAGTCCCTTGCCAAGCAATCCGCCGCTTCCGATCGCATACAGAGACTGTAATGGCTGATAGCCAAGCGTACCTGCATACCGTTCCGGATCCAGCCATCCGAAGAATCTCCGAATCTGATATGGGTATTTGTCCATCTCACTGTCAAGCGGCATATTCGCCTTTAACCACATGATAAAGATAACAATCATTACAATACCAACCGCTGCAATGATCAGATGCATTTTTGGATGTTTTCCAACAATAAATGTCAGAATAAATACCATGAGCATAAGGATCAGGCAACTGCTCAGATTGGATGATATCTTCAATATCAGTCCCGCCTGAAGTGCAACTAACAGCCATAAGATCAAGGTATATCTGAATTTATCAAATTCCTTCCAGAAACGGTTCACATACCAGCCCATAAAAACGATCATACAGACCTTTGTTGCATCCGCAACCTGAAGCTGCATAAATCCCAGATTCAGCCATCTGGTCGCACCACCGGAATTAATACCAAGTGGTGTCTTTAACATAACGATCAAAACCAGAGATATAACATACGCCAGGATTCCACATTTCTTGATCAGCTTATACGGAACCCAGTTAAGGAATGCAGCAATAATAACTCCAAGTGCCATTACCTTCAACTGCTTTTTAAAGTAATATGCCGAATCGTAATTCGTGACGCGGCTGATCGACGATGTATAACTGGACGCACTGAAGATCATAATAAGTCCAAATGCCATAAGGAACACAACTGCAACTATGATCTTGATCTCTACTCCTGGGGTATAGGTATATCCTTTTTTCTCTGTCTGTCCGTTCTGTTCCACTTTTCCCCGAACACTCATATCCTGTCCGTTTGAAACCATGGTTACCCCTTTCTCACTTTAACGAATTTTTTATTTAATAGTAAATGTAAATTTCTCAACCAGCTTATCGGTATCATCATATACATATAAGGTTGCATCTCCCTTGATCGCAGATGACGGATCAATGCTCATCCATGTTGTATAACGATCCTTTACCTCTCCAAATGTAATGTCATTGCTCTTTGTACCATCTGAATATATTACATACCCTTTCAGACTCATAGATGCATCATTTTCATTCAGATACATAGTATGTACATAGATCGTCTTGCTGGAATCCGCAGATGTCTTCTTATTTTTGTAATCATCCAGTTTATCATTTACAAATGATTCTACTGTCCATCCGATCAACTTTGTATAATCATCTTCTGCCGAACCATAATCTGCATAACGAAGATCACAGAGATAACTCATCGTTGTCTCATCACTGCGATCCTTATGATCCTTTACATAAGCTGCTTTTGCCTTGTTGATCTTATCCGTTACATCTTTCTTTGTAACCTGCTCGTATTTCTCAACAGCACCCTTGTAATCCTTGCTCTTGTAAAGAGAGCTTCCCCATTTTGTATAAGCACTGTCAATCTTCTTTGTGCAATCTTTATACTTGGAATCCACCTCACCGTAAGTCTTGATCGCATCCTCAAACTTCTTATCTGCCAGATATGTCTCTGCCTGCTTGATCAGACACTCATTTGCCTTATCGGAATAATCGGAATATTCTGATTTCAGGAACAGCTCTTTTGCTGCCGCATACTCTTTAGCTTCCATTTTGTCAGATGCATTATTGTAGTAACATTCCTTGATCTTATCTGCGGCATCCTTATAATCTCCGGCTGTCTCGTATGCCTTGACTGCCTCGTCATATTTCTTCTGCTCTGCAAGTGTCTCACCATTCATGTAAGAACACTCTTTTACTTTTTCTGCCGCTCCGGTATAATCTCCTGCCTTTGTATAATACTCAGCAGCTTCTGTATATTTCTTCTCACCGTAGAGCTTCTCTGCCTGATTGAAATAACACTCTTTTGCCTTATCTGCGGCATCCTTATATTCATCTGCAACTGTTTCCAATGCAATTACTTTCTCATAAGATGCCGCCGCATCAATATAATTGCCTTCTTCTGCAAGACTTGCTGCATACTCATAATATACGCCGCCATTTACCTTAGTCTCTGCATCCTTCATCCAGCCGGCTTTCTTATACAGTTCAACTGCATCATCGATCCGTCCATCCTTATAAGCCTCTTCTGCCTTGTTATAATTCAGATACTTTGGAACAACATAAGCAGCTCCACCGCCAAGAGCAAGAACAACTACGATCAGAATAATGATCAGTGCTACTTTTCCACCCTTGCCTTTTTTCTCTTTTGGCTGCTTTGGTGTCTTTGGTTCTTTTGAAGTCTTTGGAGCTTTCGGCTGTTTCGGAGCCTTTTCCTTTTTTGACTTTTTATTTTTCTTTTTCTCATCCTTTTCGTTTACAGGCATACCACCCATAGCACCTGGCTGGCCAGGGATTGGTCTTGGCTGAAATGGCGGGATCCCATTCTGTGGTGCTGCACCCGGCTGACCCTGCATTGGTCTTGGCTGGAATGGCGGAACCATCCCATTTGGTCCCGGCATCGGACGGCCATTTGGTCCCGGCATTGGGCGGCCGTTTGAACCCGGCATCGGCATTCCGTTCGGATTCGGCATTGGCATTCCCTGATTCTTCAGCATATCGGCTGACAGAACCGTTGTACCTTCTTCATCCTCATTTTCTTCAACCTTCTTATCCAGATCAACTGCCTTTAATACAGTCGTCCCTTCTTCTTCCATTTCATCTGTATCAACAACAGCAGCATTTGCCTCTTTGCTGATGTCCGGCAATTCCTTTCCTATATCCTCATTTTTTGATACATCTGCTACCTGGGAAGCTACATCCTCCATTCTGACACTGTTACCATTGTCAGCTGCCATATCCTCAACTTTTTTCCCGCAAACAGGACAAACCTTCATATCCGGTCCAAGTTCGCAACCACAATTATCACAATACATGACAGTTCCTCCTTATTTAATCTTGAAGAAAAATTCTTCATTTGAAAGCTGTATCGTACTATTATCCGGGATCACAACCTCAATATTGCTGTAAAGCATCTCCCCATTCAGGTATGTGTGATTGGTTGAATTATTATCCCTTAAATAATAAACACCATTTATATTTGTGATATAAGCATGTCTTCTGCTGACAGATTTATTGTCTGTAATCTTGAAATCAACACCCTGGTCTGCCTTACCCATACAGAATACCTGCTTATTAATATAAATCTTCTCTCCGGTTCTTTTTCTGACAAGAATTGGACGCTTCAGACCATCACTTAATGATTTCGACAATACTGTTGTCTCATCCTCGCTGTCATCCGGCTTTCTGGTTTGTCTGTCCTCAGACAGTCTGCCAATCTCTTCGTTTCTTCTTCGAACCTCCATCGCCAGTTTTCTGGCTTCTTCATTGTTCTTTCTGGCTTCATATTCTGCACGCATTCTGGCCTCCTCTGCGCGCATCTCTTCTTCCCGTGCCAGCCGAACTTCTTCTGCCAGTCTTTCTGCTTCTGCCGAAGCTCTCCGGAATTCTTCTTCCGCCTGACTTGCCTGTTCCTCTGCCAGTAATCTGGCTGTATTTATCTCTTTTTTAGAATTCTCATCCTCCGCTTCCCGCATCTTACATGCATATAAAACTGCGGTCTGTGATTTGTTATTATATTCTTTTTCTGCGGCCTGTTTGTCAATCTCTGCCTGTATTCTGGCAGCTTCAGCGAGCATCCGCATCTCCTCTGCAGATCTGGCAACATTTGCCTGCTGTTTTGCATACTCTGCCAGCCGTTTTGCCTCACTCTCGGCGTGGAGCCTTGCGATCTCGGCATTTCTGGCAGCTTCCTCGGCACGAAGAATATTAATCTCCATCTTCGCATGATTTGCTGCAATCTCTTTGGTCTTTGATGATGTTTTCTCCGTATTTACCAGCAACTGGCTCTGCGCCCGTAACTCCCGGATAAACAGATTGAACTGGATCGCATTGAATTCCTTGTGTCCATTCAGATACTCTATGATCTGATTTGCACATTCGATCGCCGGTGTATGTGCATAGACAAGCACTGACAGAAAACTTCTGATAAACTCTTCTACACCTGTCATATCTGATGGATTATCAAATGGGAGAAATATCAACTGTACACTGAAATCATTCAATCTTACATACATATATTTCAGGTCAAATACGATCTTTCCCAATTTCAGACCGTTATGTACCATAGACACCATCTGTCTGCTGATACTGTACAAATACTCTACCAGTTCATCCCGGAATATCGGCTTCCCGATCAACTGTTCCATCGTCAGATCACCTTCAATACAGTATTCCAGTATTCTTTCACCTTTTACAAATGTTTCTTTACAGGTATTTGTATTTCCCGCAAAAGGCACATTATATATCTTTATCTCTTCCTGGTTCAGTGTCATTGATTCATCTAATTTGTAACGAACTCTCTGTTCCCTGCTCTTTTGCGTCATAAAGCCCTCCTCCACAAAGGAATCTTTCATTTATATGTCTCCTGAACGCCCCTTTTCTGTTACTCAAAAATAGTTTCAGAAAATGGGACAAACTCCCAGAGTTATTATAACAAACCACTTTGTAAAAGTAAATGCACAACAAAAAAGAGACTGGAAACATTCCAATCTCTTTTCAAGAGGCGCGAGCCGGATTTGAACCGGCGATGACGGTGTTGCAGACCGGGGCCTTACCACTTGGC